>JAABUP010004792.1_pt1 | contig 21652 bp, 21 predicted proteins | sample 5559201 | NCBI WGS metagenome assembly JAABUP01 (sample SAMN10711887, study PRJNA513373) | rock metagenome | isolation source: Antarctica rocks | place: Antarctica | reverse complement strand
ATCATCTAGGGTGATTCTGGAGGTACTAACAACTACTCAAGGTCCCTGTTGTAGGTTCACCCATGCGTGCGCATCCAATCTAGCATGCACACTGATAATTGTCAGTTACTTCTGACAGTGACACCTCAATATTGCCTGGTGTCACTCATGATTTCTCTTTTTTTGCCTTCTGAAATCATGACGTTCTGTGAGCATGCAACTATGCTCCTGATCACACAAGCATGCTTAAGCAGGTAGACGTTTGGAAACTTGAAGTTGCACCTCACTGATAAATTCGTGGGGTAGTGAAGATGCTGCCTGGAATACAGCAGGCTGTGTGATGCAGTGAGCAAGGTTTGCTTGCTTTTGCTTTCAACTGCATTTCACCATCATACGAGACCACATGTAGGTTCTTGAGACTGCACTGCAGAGTATGGCTTTGAAAATCAGCTGAATTACAGCAAGAAGGTCAGTGTCAAGAAGGGCAGTCTGTGCCAAGAAGGGCAGTCTGTGTCGCAAGTCTGCTACATAGAGCTGCTATAGTAGGCATAAATCTCAGGTTTACGCAAATGGTCGTGCAAAGCCTGATCAAATTCAGCTGCCAGAACTCTGGTTGCTGCATGGTTGCAGTCCTAAGCAGCATCTAGCACCACTGACAAAGAGATCACAGACGAAATCACCATTTGACATCAGGTACTACTGGCTATGAGCGCTGCCACAACACAAAGGCTCCTATCTAATCTGAACACAGGTGTGTATACTGCTGCAAATCCAAACAAGACCAACAATCTGTCAAGATGTGGACATCAAGGCCAAAGAATTAACGACAGATGAAGCAAACACCTTCACAGTAAGCATGGACACTCAGGCAATTGGCATCAGCAGAAAATCCTGGAGCTGCACACAGCCCAGAAGCAAAAGCAAGCTTGGACTGTCTAAAAATATACACAAGCGTAGCGCAAACAGCAGTTCTGATCTCTTGCTCAAAAACACATTGACGCACCATTACAGCTTGTACAGTCCATACCTCTGATCACATGACACCAGGGTTTGCAGGTGCATCAATATCAGTCTTTGTCGCAGGCTTCTTCCTCAAGTTATACACATTCCCAGAGCCAACAATGTAGTTCTGGTTGAACTTGCGCAAAGCCTCTCGTACAATCAACAAGGATGCTCCCAGCCCCAGCTCAATCAATGTGCTGTCTGTGATTGCTGATCTGTACTGAGCTGTTGCAAACAGCGCCAACATCAGCAATGCTGCAGATGCTACTGTCAGGCCTGTCCTGATTTTGTCAACAGTTGCCATTGCCTGCATAATACTCAATGCTGTACGAATGCTGCATCTGTCAACCACACTGAACAGATACAGCAAGGACGTAAGCAAGACATGATCACGTCATATGCAGCACATATGCATCACCATCTGATCAGCATGCTGCATTGCAATGCAGCAAACTTGGCAGCACAGGCAAAGAAGATGACAAGAGAAGTTTGAAGGGGGGTTCTGACAAGGATGTAAGCAAGGCATGATCACAACACATGCCACGCAACTCAATCTCCATCAGGCTTAACGTTGCAATGTGGCAAAGTCGGCGCCACACAATCTTGCAAACAACAACAATATAAAGACTTTGCGAGGTGACATCCACCTGCTGACTGAAGCCAACAAGCAGAGGCACAACACCAAAGCAGCACAGCAGACGCAACACCTTGAGAGAACATGCCAGGACTGGTGAAGAGAGCTGGCCAGCTTTTGGGATACATACCTGTCACTTTTTCTAGCGAAACATCCCATTCACAGTGTTAAATCTAAATCACACAACCTCTGGGGACCAGAAAACAGCATTGGGCAGATATGTCAGGAGTGATGCTGAGAGTCACCTGTTTACAGGAGGCACAGTCTTTTGTATGCCTGTCCCATCTACTCAGCAACTGGTCTCTGCTAAGCTTGGGTGGAAGATGCGCAGAGGTGGCTCCGTTTGCCCAGCCAACATCTCCCCCTGCCTTCTCATGCAGCCACACCCTGAAGGCTGCTACTGCCCTGCAGACCAGGCAGACTCACATCCAGTTGCCTTTGAAAGGCCATGCATACAGCTGAAAGCTTTCATGAAGGCAGAACACATCCAGGTGTCTTTGAAAGGCCATGCATACAGCTGAAGGCTTTCCTGAAGGGCAAACGGGAACATGCAGCTGGCAGACCGTCTGGCATTGCATACCCAGCTGGAACACTTTTCTGGTGCTTGCAGATACCATGGCTGTGATGCTGCTGCTAGTGTGCATGATGGAAGGCACGATTGGCATTGCATCAAAGATGAAGCTGGCAAGCAGATTGCATGCAGGAGCTTCATCTTAGATCTGCAAAAGGAAAGCTCAAGATATCGGATGGGAGCCGTCAGTCATGCCAACAAGACCTCTGAAGGTGGACAGGACATAAGGGAGGAAGAATATCAAAGTTGGGGACCAACGCATGTTGATCAGCATTCCAGGTAACTGGCATCAGAGTATTGCATACCTGTCAGCCTGACTGGGCAGATAGTAGCCTCGCCAATGTTTGGGGTCTTCTCGTAGAGCATAATCCTGCACACAGGGAAGGCCATCAGACCTCACCCTGGCTTTCTTGAACTCATGCCTAGTGCCTCGCATTGCATTTTGAGACATGGGTTCTGCAGAAACTAATTCTGCAGAAACTGATTATGCAGAAATTAATTCTGCATGCCCAAGCTTCTGTTGATACAATGCCACACGCCTATGTGGCTACACTAGATCAGACACGCAGTTACCACTTCCCCATGCAGGCAAGATGTGGCGCTGCTAGCAAAGACCAACACCTTACTGCCAAGCAATCTAAAGCAGCGCATATGACTTATTCTTCTATGCTCAAGGCTGCAGATTGCTGAACAGTACAGGAACACCGCATGTCTGGTGCAAAGCATGGTGGCAGGGCTGACCATACAGCAACGAATAACATATGAACAATATATGAATAAAGGAATGCACAGGGTTGTATGGCGAGTGACCAGCCAGACTGAGGCAAGTTGCAAGGAGGTCACTGACTTGTGTGTGGAGCATGACAGCGTCCTGGTCACTCATCGAGCCACTCAGATTGTGGAAGAGCCACTGGGGAACCTTGGAGATCAGGGCAAAGCCTTTAGGAGGGTTCTGTGACACGAACTTGAAGAAGGAGCGCGTGACTCCAGGCGAGATGGGCGTAAAGTAGATGGCAAAGATGTCCACACGACCGTTGCTGTACTCATATACATATCTGCAGGCAGGCAGCAGGCTACGCTTGCTGCTGTCTGTGTGTGTGTGTGCAGCATGATGCACTTTTGTGAACAGCATCTACATGCAGGCAGGTGAGTACCATGAGTGCCGTCATGAATGCAACATAGCCATGACGGTTCCAGTGCAGCTCATATTGGCCTGCAAGGCCTGACAGCACCCTTGCTCCATTCAAAGTCTGCACCCACTGCATCGCCAACAGTTCTGCTGTGTCCTAATTTATACTTGCCCTCAAACCCTATGACAGAGATTTGCCATATAAGCTTCTTTTTGCTTGTCTGCTTTCCATTTTCATGTGCAACGTTCCTTGCGCAAAAATCAATGTAGTCTCGAATCCTGTAGGCTTGACATGTGTGCTGCAATGACTCTGCATACAGACCGCCGGTCCTGTCTGTGTGCTATCCCATGTGGCATAAACCTGTGTGCTGTTTCCATCGTGAATTGGCGTCAACACACAGCTGAAGGAAGACAATCTTCAGATCGCAACATGCTACACACAACAAAAGGCAATTTTGACTGACCTATTTGTACATGGTGGGAGATACTGTCGTGTGACCTTGAGACCTGCCTCATTCTGTGTCTTACTGTAGCCATCATGCTGCACAGTAAAACCCTGCAGCATGCAGTATGGCAGACCAGTGAGTGAGTGCCACAGCCAATAAGGTTGCATGCAAGGTCTACATGCAGTGGCTGGGATGTTGTTGCCAGGTCTGCGTAACTGGTATGGCTACCTCTGACCAAACTGTCTCAACAGCATCTGCTGCATTTCTTTGTGTGCATGAGCCTGTCACCTACCCATTCACAATGCTTTTTCTGAGCGCTGAGGGACACAGTGTGCAAGTTGCCCTGTGTGCTACGCAGGTTTAACATTGATGCATGTAAGCAAGCGCAACCACGCACTGTCAGCATGGTGCTTGTCCTTGGCAGCGTTGCAGCTGGATGCCTGATTTGGCCTTCTTTCATGATGACAGCAGATTGCTCTTGGACAATAAACCCAACTGCCAGGCCACGAATGATGTATGGCAATGCACCGTCGAAACACATACACCTGTTCTGATTTACATGCAAACAGACACATATCCTGATGGCCATACCTTGTGAGCATCAACAACGTTGTCCAGCAGCCGCATTTTCATGGGGTAGGCGTCCTCCCATTTACCAGCAGTGCCATCATGCAGCCAATTGGCATGTGAGGGGTCCATTGTATTCTCCATCCAGAGGTCCCAATTGGCTCGCCATGTTGAGAAGACAGGCACCCTGCAAAAGAACACAACATGAAATCTGATCTGCATGCCATGGGCACTCAACAAGCATTCCACATCAGTGCTGTGGTGTAGTCAACTGTGGACACATAAGTCTAGCGCAGCTACCACAATATTCCTTCAACTCACTTGCCGGTGTGCAGACATCAACAGCTTAGATGTGTTGCATAAAGTTACACATAGCCCCTCCCCCCCCCCCCATGTGCAAGAAAGTTCAGCATGCATGTGCTTGAGCAAGCAGACTTACTCACGCATGACTCTCAGGCACCATACGACTGATGCCGACTGATTGGGATGAGTAGCCTCAGAGGTGATGGCAGGGCCTTGCATGACACACGCAAGCCAAGTAGGCCAGATCAATGGTGACAAACTACACAACATGCATGTGCCTGAATCATTGAACAGCACAAGCTATCTGTACCCTGCATTGATGGGAACATGCCACTACAGCTTGTCACTGCAGTGCTTCAATTCCGCTGGCATACTAGCTTGCATACACACACATTGCATCCTTCCAACTGGGGTCAGCAACCTTAGGGACTGACTCAAGCCATGCATGAGGGCTTGACTCTAACAGTGGACACAATATGTGCTTGCGTGGACAGACGCAGTGGGCTCAAAGCAAGCCTGTCCGAGGTTTTCTCACACTCACGCATCAGATCCCGTCCAGTTGGGGTCGGCAGCCTCAGGGACGAGCTCAGGGCCCTGCATGACTGACTCAAGCCAGGCATGAGGGCCAGACTCAGGCCAGATCCACAGCATCCCTTGAGCCACTTGCACTGGAAATGCCCTGGCCCTGGCTTTGTCTGCCTTGCATATTGGGTCGCTGGCAAGCATGCCTGACTGCATGCAGCCAGCCATGGAGCTTATGAAGCAGGAGTCAAGGCTAAGTGCTATTCCATCAGTTGCTGATACAAATGTTGAATACTGTTAGTCTGTATATTTGATGTGTATTCGATTTGGTGCTGTGCTGTAAACTTACAACCTGCTGTGTGGAACATTGCTGTCATCACTGCTCTGGCTGCACACATTCTGGTTGTGACTCTTCCCATTGTGGCAGTCACCAGGCTCTCATCTTGCACTTGATAGAACCTCATTGACCAACATGCGATTGGGTGGTCCAACCTAATGTCCAACATGCGCAATCAGTGCAAACTACAGCAAGGAAGCAGAGAACCAACCTGTGGATTGGCCAGGCAAGCGCCCTTGCGATCAAACTCCCAGCCATGGTAGTTGCAAGCCAGGTTGCCATTCTGAATGCGTCCTTCTGAAAGCGGAGCCAGCCTGTCAATCAGCAATAAATTTGAGTCCCATGCCTATGCATTGGAGGTTTGATGTTGGGGGGCCATGATGATGGGGGTCTTTGACTGAGCAGCAGTCTGCATCCAGATGGTCTATCACAGATGCATAGGACTGATACGCAACAGTGCAATTGCACAATGTCGCTACCTATGTGCATCATGGTGAAGGGTTGTCTGTCAGCTTGAGATTTTGCTGATGGCGTGTATGCCTTTGCAGCTTGCTGAGATGTTGCAAAGTCTTTACGGGCTGTCTTTGCCAAGCATGCAAAGGTCAGGTAGTGCTGTTGCTGCTGACCTATGTGGGCACCTATCTTCGCATGCACCCCATTTGCGCTCTCCGTCTTTCCAAATCACCATGTCAATATTGAGTAGGGTGTGCGGGGTAGGATTTTGTGTGTCTAAATCTGCTTCTAGTGAAAGGGGGTACCAGTGCTTGGTCCATATAAAGGCTTCCTGTGTCTGCATCTTGTTAGCCTGCTTGTGTGTAGACTGCTTGGAAACAGGCCCTGTGTCCAAAGACAATGACTGGTGCATCTGGCAATACGCAGTCAAGACAATGGGCAACGCTTTGGCAAACAGCAGTGCTCAAAGACATCATTGCCAAGACTTGTCCCAAGGAACTTACCATTTTTCTGCTGTTTCTCTTCAACAGGTGATGCTGTGGCTTTAATGCGTGCGCACGACAGGCTGCGTGTTGCCTGCCGCGCTGTCCATTGGCGACATGCTTGAGTGGGCAATCGACACGGACGTAAGAGGCTAACGCACTGGTTGTGTGCAGGTGTGCTTGCTTGATAACTGGTGCATACAGGACAGGAAGGCATAGTGTCAAGCGCACATTCAGATGTCACTCGAGGCAGTATTTTGCCACGTACAGCTTTCACAACGTCGGGCACAGACTGGCGCATACGTTCTGCGCGTCAGTCGAAGTGACCCGAAGTGACACGCCCAGGTCTGTCCGTGCGTCCTCAGCCAAGGCGTTTCTGAGTTTAGATTTCCACTGCAGAATGGACGTTTCTGAATTGAAATAGACATTTCGGGATTGAAAAGAGCATTAAGCCTCTGTGATCCTTGTACAGTAGTCCTAGGCCCAACATGATTTATCCTAAGAGTCATGCTTCTCTAGCTGCAGCGTGCTAGGGAAGGAGCTGCTATGGCGTCCTGTTAGCGCTGTCTCGGATAGGCTATACGACTTACTGTTGTCCTGTGGCCCAACATGTACATCATTGAATGTCTCTGCAGCATTTGGGCCTGATATCATTGATTAGGGGTTCTTCCGAGGCCTTGAAGATCTGCCAAGACTGATGGTGTGACTGCTGAGGGGTCTAGCTTGTGCCCTGAATAGTACTTTCTTGGTGCTGTGAACGTCGAGGATAGAAAGCCCTTTCTGTCGCCATATGGATCTGTCTTGAAACAGGCATCTGTCCGCACCCCAAAACAGGACGCCTGCAACCTTCTCGTCTTGTTTGCCTTCTGTCTGCGTATTGCTGCGCCTACTATCCGCAGTTAGCACTCTTGAGACAGGATATCTGTGACTCTGTGGTCGTCTTGGTTGCCATCTGTCTGTGTATTGCTGCGCCTGCTATCCGCAGTTAGCACTCTTGAGACAGGCTTCTGTCTGCACTTGGAGACAGGCATCTGTCTGCACCTTGAGACAGAATGTCTGCGACTCTGTGGTCGGCTTGGTTGCCATTACGCTTCAACCGAACACGCTCCCTAAAAGCACTACCTACACAACCTGCCGTGCCCGCTCGACTGCTCCTCACAACGTGTGAGGGCTCATGAACTATTGAAATAGGTAGCCCTGTGGGACAAGCTTGAGGCAACCTTCACTGCACAGAACAATGCCAGACGCCTTCTGCTCAGACAGGAACTGAACAGCCTCAAGAAGGAACCAACAGAGCCAATCTCAGAGTATGTCGCTCGAGCCAAGGCTTGCGACTAACCTAGAAGCAGTAGGGCATAAGCCAGACCCCTCAGAGGTCATGCTTTCAGTCTTGGCCGGTCTCCCGAAGGAATACAGTGTGCTGGTCACCATTGTGGGAACACACAAGGAGACGCAGACTCTGGATGAGCTTCTGCCTGCACTGCTGCAAACAGAGCAGCAAACCAAGCAGCAATTCATGCAAGAAGAGGAGTTATTCCCTGTGTATGGCGCTGCTGCCACTGTCAAGAGCTGCTACTATTGCAAGAAGCCCGGCCACATGAAGGCCAATTGCCCTAAGCTGCTGAACAAGCTAAATCAGCAGCGTATTGTTGCAGTTGCATACTAATCCTGTTACGGGGGAGTTGACTTGAATTGCATATGATTTGTGATGTCAAGCTACGATATGATTGCATTCTTTGCTATTTGTGTTGGCAATGCAGATTGTCATTTGTGTTGGCAGTCTTTCAACCTGGCTGCATTTTCACAGTAGTCACATGGGACCAAGAGGGTCTCTAGGACAGGCTGTAGTCAGCAGTGGTATTTCAATTGGCTGCATTTTCACAGTAGTCACGTGGGACCAAGAGGGTCTCTAGGACAGGCTGTAGTTAGCAGTGGTGTTTCGATCAGCTGCATTTTCACAGTAGTCGCATGAGACCAAAAGGGTCTCTAGGACAGGCTGTAGTTAGCAGTAGTTAGTGGCTGAGCTTGTAATGCACTAGTGTGCATTTTCGGTTGAACAAGTTCATGTGTCCAGCTAGGCATTCAGTGAGTCTGCCAATCAGAACACGTCTGAGCTGAACTTTGATCAGTGATTCTTCAGTAGTCTGGTCATTTCATACAGTATTCATGAGATCAATTGTTGATGAGTTCAACATTCTATTAAACTTTGGTGTACACTGGTTCCTTGAATGTTTGACTGCGGGGGATTGTTGAAAGTGTGAGCACTTATAAGTTATAACTAATGCTAATTGGCAATATCCAGTCACACCATTCATGGAAAGATTACTCAGGTAGTTAGTAATGGTTGCATAGGCCGCGTTCCTTAGCTAGCGGCCTATTACTTTGTACATATGTGTCTTGCACACAGCGTTTTGACACACTTAGGAGAGCTGTTGTCAGTAGCTACACAGTACACATACCATGTAAGACACGGTCCTGTTATGCAAGCCCGCCGACTGCACAGTGCATCTCAAGAAAGCTCCATAAGGCACACATGCCACAGCCCACCTGCTTGCTGAACACTGCTTGTTGCAACTGTTCTGTACTGGCTGCAGCATTCAGGGGGGGACAGCAACTGAAGTGATGTTGTGTGACCCTGTGTGAGTCCACAGTCATGTCAAATGGCTGCATCCGAATCTGTCAGTGCGTCCTGCCGGCCTAAAGCAAATCTTGAAGTTTGCAATGTAGGTTTTGTCTCCCTCATGCAGCACCTGTTGCCTGTTTCTCTTGGCTGGGCTACAGCATACTACTGCAGACTGTGACCAGTACCCATGCCCCTTGTTGGGACACACTGAGTTTCAAGGGACTCTACAGACATGTCAGCTCTTTGTGATACACCTGCATGTTTCCAATGACATTACCATGGGTCGCTCTGAGACATCTGATTGTGACACAGCTCTCAGCGTCAAACTCAGCCATGCGATACTGTCTGTCTGATTATGCCTGTAGCTATGCTACCAAGTTCAAGCAAATTCATTGGGCTACGCTGAAACAGAGCAAGTCTCCAAATTTGGCTTCGAAGAAGATGATGTGTGTGAATTAGAAACCAGCCTCGAGCAATGTAGCGGATGTTTTATTCTTGTTGCAGGCTCTTGCGGCCATGGATGCATATGGAGCAATAGCCTGGCCGTGTCGAGTCACTTGGATCAGATTGCGCTGAAGCGTCATTTCCAGTCATCCGGAGTAAATGGACAGAACTTCTTGCTGTCGTGGGCACTGTGTAATCCATAGATTTGACCTAATTTCATCAGTACAGTCATCAGGTGCTGCTATGAATGCTAGACTTCTACAACATTATCGTGTCAAAGCTTGATGTGAGATTTGTCATTCATTTTATGATGATCACAGCTCCTCCCGTGGCATCCACGATACCCCTGTCCTATTGAGGCTAGTGGGATGAGTACTTTCCTGTAGTACATTGCGTCGAGAAGAGAGGCTGTTGGAGAAGTAAGCGCGTTGAAGATTAGCAAGCCTGATTGCATGTGGGTGTTACTAATCGGCAGTTCCGAGGCCACAGCATAGCTTGAACCCAGACCAAAGCCGACTTCCGGAACGCAGGTGCAAACAGAATCACCAAAACATTGGTGCTTCTGGTGTAGTCGCAAGCATTGCAACGAATCAGTTCATGACATCCATGCCGACGCTGCGGTACACCACCTTGTGAGCGCTGCTTGTTCAGCGAGTGTTCGCTCAGACTGAGCGCCAGGGCCCCTCGTAACTGGAGCAGCTCGGGCCGGTCTCAGCCTTGAGCAAGCGGCATGCCGGTATGCCAGAGTTAGGCAATAAACTCCTGGCTTGTCCACTTGTTTCACATCGCTCGTAGCCTGGACCTTTTCCGCAGGAGCTGGACTCGGGGAGGTTGATGGCCGGCGTACGTTCCAAAGATTTGTCTTGCAAGAACAAAATAGGGCACCCGCGTTTGTTCTCTTCTCTCTCTCAGCAGGTAGAGTTCTCTATGTTTATGGCGACTCGCTAACCAGGTCACGCGTTACGCGTGTTGTGTTAGACCACTGTCTGCATCAAGATCTCACATCCTTATAGTCTCATCATTGCGGCTCGCTATGTTGCAGTGGGCAAAAGCAGCTTTGCTGGAGAGTTCCGATGGCATGGAGCCTCTTCACAATGCCAAGCAGGTACTGCCTTGTTCTGATTTTACATTTCCTCACGACAGGCATTGTTGGGCCACAACAGCAGATCTCTTCATTGTGTTGTTATTATATACAGCTTAGACACTGGCAGAGGAAGTATTGCGCAGCCTTGAGCAAAAGCTTTTGCTGCAGGCTGCCATGTGGAACCAGACAGTCTGGCCTGTGATTCCTCGCAAACAGCAGGAAAAGCAACAGCCTAGCAACGAAGCACTTATCACAGAACTATGGGATCAGCTGGTAAGCATCTAAGCCCTGTTTGTGAGCATGCTTTCAACATCCCACAAAGCCAGGGATGCCTTAAACGTAAAACTAGTCATGCACATGCAGCAACCATGCATTTGCAATGCTTCAGGCCTGCTGACAATGGCCCATCGCTCCTCGCTCTACTGGTTTGTATGCGTCATCTGTGTACACCTGTAGCGTACTGCTGCCATTGCATTGTTGATGCACTCATCCAGCTCTACCAGCTGTGCCTGATATGTATTACATGAGGTTGTGTCTGTTCTTCCCAGGCCAAGGTGGATTATTTCTCTCCATTGTTGTGGAGAGTGGATGTGTACGGCAATGTACTGTATCGCTTTGCTGATGCTGGAACATCTCTCAGCTGGAGTGTGGATCATCAGTTCCCCATAGCCAGGGGTGGCTTGAGCAAGATGGCAAACATGCGTATTGTGCAAAGCCATGCTCACATGAACAAAGCTGACAGGTGAGCTTGCCAAGTGCACTCAGCATCTGGTCAGCCTTTTGCATTTGCGTAAATTATGCAGAACTGCATCTCACACCATTTATCTCTGACTGTGCTGCTCACAAGCTGGCATTCCTAGTTTTGCTTAGCTGCAAGCCCCCTTTTTGCTGACTTGAGTACACTGGGATCCCGGGTTGCTGCACAGTGTCAAAGACTGTCACCAAAGACTATGTCTAGAGCTGCCTTGATGATGGCATAGTGTCGTATGATTGGCAGCTCTGTACAGCAGCCTCACTCACTTCTTGTTGCTGTAGTTTGGAGTTTCTGCTGACACGTGACATGGTGTGCACCGGCCTGTCGATGCTGGATTTCAAAGTCACAGTCAAGCACAGCTTGGAAGACCTGCTGACTAAGTATGGCAAGAAGGCCTCAGCACTACCTGCTCAGGCAACAGCACGCAAAGGTGCTGCACTTGATCGGCAGCACAAGAGCAACTCTAATCGCATGCCACAGCAGGTGTATCACAGCAATGTAGCTGCCGACAAAATGGACGTCCCACTGGGCTTGAAGGCAACTCGTGTGGCTCACGCTGCTGCTGTGAGCAGCAGAGTCTTTTCACCCAGCATGCGGTCACCACTTTCAGGGCAGGTTCCCACACCTGTCCTGCCCTCCAGGCATGAGCTGGATGATGCTCTGGGCTTTGTTCAGCGACAGGGCTCCTTCCACTCTGAGCACGCCATCCAGCATCTCATGACTGATCACCCGCACAGCTTGCGCCACCCTCACAAGCAGATATCCCTTCCATCAGAGCGATCTCTGCATCCACGTGACTCAGCGGACTCATATCAGCAGCAGGCTTTTGGTTCCAGGCAATCTTTCCAAACAGACACCTCAGACCATCAGTCACAGCGCTCACATGCACCAGCAGCACCTAATCAGCTTAGCTGGCAGTCTCAGCCCTCCCAGCATGGCACTCTCCACTCAAATTCAAACTCAGGCCGGCCACCTCTTGGCAATCACAGGAGCATTGCATCGTCAGCGCTGTTCCAAACCATTCCAGTGTCCCCACGCAATGGGAGCAGCATCCCAGACCAACAGGCTCAACCTGGTCAGGTGACCCACAGATTTCCCGCCGTCTCTGCCCCAGCTGTGGGCAGGCAGGATGCCCACGCCAACAGCAGCCAGCATGACCTCTTCCCTGACAGGTACAGGAATGGACATGCACTGTCAGCACATGCTGACCTGCCTGCATCAAGCCATCCTCAATCAGCAGCTCCAGCAGGAGCAGCAGACACAACACCAAGGGATGCCTTCCAGAGTGCCGACAGCTTTGCCAGTGAAATGGTGGACACAGATGTGAATCAGACCCAGCACTGGGGCAAGACTATGCTGGCTCAGTTACAGCAGGTGCCAGAGGAACCTGTCAATGAAAAGGAGTTGGTGAGTCAGCAGCAGATGGTGGCCGCTGCTCTTGGCGTCACTCCTGCGGATGCTTTTCAAAGCGCTGACAGCTTTGCTAGTGAGATGGTGGACACAGATGCGAATCAGACGCAGCACTGGGGCAAGGCCATGCTTGCTCAGATGCAACAGGTGCCAGAGGAGCATGAACAAGAGGCAGACAGGTTGCACGGCCGGCCTGCTGTGCACGCTGCGTTCGATCTCAAAGCTGAGGGCATGCTCCCGCCAGATCAGGCGGGCCCTGGCCCACATGACTGGCTGTGGCTGCCAGATGAGCTGTCCACCCTGAATGACTCACCTCTGACATCGGATGAGGATTCCCGCCCAGACATTCACTCTTGGCTGTCGCAGCAGCAGGCCGCCCGCCTGGCAAAGCATGCTCAGCATGGTGGCACCAAATATCAAGGTCAGTGGCAGCAAGCAGTCAGCCCTACCAGTCCACTGAACACTGCGGACAGCATGAACAGCACCTTTGATGAGGGGCCCAAGGCATACAGCAGCTTGCCTTGGGCAGACAGTGTTGTGTCAGCCCTTTCCCCTCAGCCTCCCCTGCTTTCTGCCATGAACCATCCGCAAGTGGTGGACTACAGCCAAGCAGCAGAGCCCCAGCTGCAGCCTGAGACACAAGTGCCACCTCAGACCGAGTGTCAGCCGGTGTTGGACTTCAGTCAACATCAGTCACCACAGCCGCAGCTACAGCTACAGCTGGCAGATCCTGCCACTCCCCAGGCAGAGTACAGATCTCCATTTGCGCATTGGTCGTCCACGCCCATTCTTGGCCCTATGCCAGAGCCACAGCAGGTGGCTGTTTCAACCTTTGAACCTCAGCATGCACAGCAGCCTCAGCAGGTGGCTGTTTCAACCTTTGAACCTCAGCATGCACAGCAGCCTCAGCATGTGGCTGTTTCAACCTTTGAACATCAGCATGCACAGCAGCCTCAGCAGGCACAGCAGCCACCACTGTCCAGCATGAGTGTTGAGCAGACGCAAGTGCTTCAGGATGCCAAAGAGGTTGCGCTCATCTCTGCTGCCAAACATCAGGAGCTGATTGATAGGCTAGCAGTGCTGGATAGTCTGGGCTCAATGGGAGCAGAAGATGCCTTTGAGGCCTATGGCACTCAAGTTCAGACAAGGCAGCTGCCCACTGGCTCTGCCCTTGAGTCCTCTTCAGGCCAACATCAAGCAGAAGCTCCCAAAGATGAGCTGTTTGACACAGCGGTGCCACTTCCAGTTTGTGCCCCATCTGCTTCGCTGAGTGCACCAGAAGAGGCCTTGCTGGCTACCATGCAGGAGCTGCTAGACGGTGACCATACTCTGCCTGCTTGCATTTCAAATTGTGTCTCCTTTTTCAGTAAAGGGGTCAATGTCAAAGCTGTGAAACTTTTGTCAAACAGATGGCTGAAAGCTGCTATCTATCACCCGTTACTACAGCTATGTTTTGCAAGCTGTGGTCTGCCCACTGTAATTGTTAATGTGCTGTGGTCTGCTGCAGTTCTGAGATGTGCTTTCCAAAAAACACTGTCTTAGACGTATTCATGCTGCTGCAATTGATTATGTGAGCATGCAGATTCAGTGCTGGTGACTTACAGCGTCTTATTAGTGTATGGACAACCATGTTTTGGTGCACCCCTGCTTATGGCCTCTGAGACTGCTGCTGATGCTGTGCTATGTGTGTCCAGATGCTGCTTGCCAACAGCAAGAGCTGGAAGAAGACATTCATATATCGTTCAACTTCCCAGCAAAAGCTGCAGCCAGCGTGCCAGCTGATGACATCACCTTCCTTGCCACAGCTGCTGCCCTTCCTGACAGGGCTACTAGCAGCAGCCCTGATCCATTTGCCCCACGCACCCCTGACCAGAGCCCCACCAATCTGCCCCCCTGCCAGGTCAACCCCATGAGCAAGTTCCAGAAGCTTCTTCCCAGTCAAGAAGAAGGCAAGGAACAGCCAGTGAGCAGCTTCCACCAGCTGCTGGTCAGTCAACAGCTGGATGAGCAGGACAGGCTCAACAAGTTCCAGGAGCTGCTTGCAAGTCAGGAGTCGAGTAAGGATGGCAAGCCCCTCACCAGTCTGGCGGGGCGTGTGCACACCATGGCCGCTCAACTGGACATCCTTCAGAAGCGAACCAAGGTAATTTTGTCTCACTCATGCAGCCTAGCATGGACTCTCAAATCCTGCTGGAGTGGTAGCATGTGGGCTACCATACCAATGACAACACAACACTGCTTTGACCTTCCTGAGCTCGTACGTCTTCACACAAGTTCTGCTCCTACCTCTTTGGTCAGGAGACGTAGGGTTTGATGCCCTGCTCTGTGCTTGCATCTTCTTGCTTGATGATGCGCGCCTCATTCTTCGCAACCGTAAATTGTCCTGCTCCAAAGTGCAAGTGTTTACCACACCCTTGCAGCATATCCACTTCAATGGCCACACTGTTGCAATGGTCATCAACAGCAGTGTGACAAATGGCTGCAGGAGCTTCAGGCAGTTTCGAACTTGGCAAGGAGGGTCAACAGCCCTTACAAAGGCAGGAACAGCCCCCTCAGAGGGGCCTCTGGCCGCAATAGCCCTGTCAGCCCCAGAACAAGGGCTACAACAGAGCATGGCCCCAGGGCTGAGCCCGTTGGTGGGGCGGCCTCCATTAGTCCTAGAGTCGCTCGCCTATCACAACGTTTCGGTGCAGGTTTGTGCTTGACCTCAAGCATCGCATTGACTGTCAACATACATTGCCGATCTCCTCGTTTGATACTGACACTGCATTGGAGTTCTTTCATCACCAAAGATGCTGCGGTGTTGGGGGGTGTATGCTGTTGTTGTGGTTGTCTGTTGACAGTGCTGCTGCAGCATATGTGTAGCATGCTATCCATGATGTCAAACAATGCATTACCGCACTCATCATTGGGTGTTGCTGCTGCAGGAAAATAATTTGGCGTTTCTGCGGACCGGTATATAAGTGTGGCGCGGACCGGCATATAAGTGGGGCGCATTCTTCTTGGGTATGCCCATACTGAGCCGCGACTGACAGCATCATCTGTGATCTTTCTGCTGCTGATCTTGAGGCCAGCAAAGGCTGGATCACAGTACATGCTGGGGGTAGACAACTGCGGTATTCTTGGGGACCACATGGATGCGGTCCAGACTTTCCAAACTGCCATCTCCAAGTAGCAATGTGTGACGCAGTAGACATGCCAAGTCTCAGCCGTAATGTGCACAACCTGGCTGTGGCAGCATGTTATTGCACTCAATACGTTTCCAGAATCGGGGTCTCAAGCTCAGGTCGAGGCAAGCTTCCAGCCAATCCAGGCTGAGTTGTCCTGTCTAGTGGGTTGTACGTGGCCTTCAAATGATCAAGCAATACCTCTCAACCTTTTCAGTCATGGGTGAGAGTTGTTCAGGGCCGTCCAAGGTATGGGCTGCAAACGCATATTGATATGCAGTTTGCAACATGAATTACTTGGTTGTGTTATGGCTGGTGTGCGTTACATCACTGCGTAGTTTTATGGGTAAGCCTGTGTGGTGATGAGTCCAAGTAGTTGTACAGTCTTGTACCTTCAGAATGCTGTGGATGTAATACTTTTTCTCCTTTTTGGCCATGCTCTTTTGTGTTCTCTTCCTGCATTTGTACACAAACATAAGATTTGTGCCTTGTTTTGTCTCTCACTTTACGGTTTTTTGCCATTCTGTATAGAGTTATGTAGGCTAGATATCAGGTGAGGGTGTTCTGGTAGGGCAGCTTTCAGCAGTGCTGGACAGCTGCGCAATTGATTCAGGGAAAAGACCAAATGGCAATGTATGATTCTTAAAACTTTTTTGAATGTTCGACCTTACACTTGCATGCAGCTGACAACTTCAGATGGCCAATTGCTAAGTTGCGAGGAATGCGGTGCTTAAATGATCTCTTTACAGACGTTCTTCGTTGCTGTAAAGGGTTTTCTACTTTGTCACACGTGTATGCAGACTCTTCTGCTGTTTGCCCTCAGTTGTGGGTTTTTTGTCATTCTGCATTGCATGCACGGTGCAGACGTTGGGTTGGGCTTGTTAATACCCTTTTCAACAGGGCTAGCAAAGCATTTCGCCGCACGTGACATGTCTTGTGCGACCTCAGTAAGATCAGAAGCTGTCTGCACTTCAACGCGTGTTGGCTTTGCCAAGGCTCGCCAGCCAACGTAATATTTGGCCTTGCAATCGAGTTACAGTTGAGGCCAATAAGAACATCAGGTATACGTGGTGCACCAAACCGTGCCAGATTAACACTAATCATATGGGTAACAATGGAACACTAGACAGACAATGGGACCATTCAGAGTGTGTTTGCTGCTCAGTTGCGGGCATTTGCCTTAGCTCCAATGCTCTCAGGCGCAATGTCAGTCTTCTGTGCAATGTCAGGCAGGTTTTTGCTGACCTGCAATGCCACAATGAACCTCACGCACAAGATAGGAGTGCCTGAATACGTGCAACTCACATGATTGTGCTGGGTGTGAACTGCCTCATTCAGTCGATGCTACATGCGCTTCAGTTCCTTGGTAGATTGGATCTCAGATACATGTCCCCAAGGATGCACTTCTATTGTCAATCAGGCGCTGAGCACTCAGCACTCATTGGTGCACATCACGCAAGATGACAGGCTCTGACCACAGCTTCCAGATCAACAAGGAGCATCCAAGGTGCTCCTTTTGTGCTAATGTTGCCACATTTTGATAACAACAGACTGAAAATGAAGAAAACATTTGCAGTAGGCTGCATTTGCTGTCAATCTTGGGGCAGGCATGTTGACACAACAAGGCCAAGCTCTTGCAGCTTGGCCAGCAGAGCAACCTAGAGCTTGTTGACAGACGAAAGTTGTGCACAGGGACATCTTGAAAGAGGACAGACAGCAGCAGCAGGTACATACCTCGCTGGCTGCGCCCTTTGGGTCAGGGCCATTGATATTGTTGGCAATGCCCTCCCCAATCTTGCCTGGGTTGGCCGCCGATCCTACGCTGGGCTCTGCTCCCCTGATCTGCAATACACCACACCACATGACACTTTGAACAGAACACCATGGATGCACTTCTGGCGCAACCAGCATGCTCAACTTGAAGCCTTTACACATGTTGCCCCAAGATTGTCCAACTGCATAAGGGACCAAGCGTGTGTGCACACACAGTGAGTTTTGCAGCGCCGTCACAGCGTGACCTTGTTTATCTGGCTTAACTGTAACTTCACAGTCCAGATGAAGTGAGCTTTGTGGCGCTGTTGCAGCGTGACCTTGATTACTTGGCTGACTGTAATTTGACAGTCCAGATGAAGCTAACTTGAACTTGACAGCCTAGATGAAGCCCACAAAATACACATGACATGAGCACTGAGTGTCACATGCTATGAGGCTTCTGCTAGCTGGCCTGGGGCATACACCCCTGGCATGCCACATGAAAATAACTTACAGTCCTCCAATCTGCTATCCACTCTCACATTGTTTCAGCACGGCCACACAGGAGTATGTTACATTGATTACAAAGTTGGTTTTGGAGCTGTTGCATCTTGTACCCACTGTACAAGATGTACCGTATTCGTTTGGCCGTGCTAAAACAACGTGAGAGTGGATAGTGAGCTGGAGGAATACAAGTTGATCTCACTGCAGCATGCCAGGATTGTGTGTCCCATACAAGTGTGCGCCCAAGGAAGATGATGCATTTGTCCGTCATTTGTAACAGGGAGGATAGCTTCAGGAACACTGGCGATAGCTGTGCTGCAAACTGCTGTCGCCAAAGGTTACAGGGTGTGCGTGATTTAAGCTGTTCACAGTGTGACAAATCATACCTTTTGATGGCTGCCCAAAACTAGCAGCCATGACAAGCATGCAATGGCCATCTCACAGCTGCAGCAAATGCCACAGGGCATCCTGGGCCAACACACAGGAAGTGTAAGAGCCCTGCATAGTCTGCCCTGCGTAGTCAATGAGGTGGGGATCTGACCTTGTCTCCAAGCTGCTTGAAGATGTCCTGGTTTTGGCTTGTGTTCACATCTGGGGTGGGGAAGTTGGGCTTGTTGTCCCCCAAATCCGCGTCTGCCACATCCTGCAGCATTTCAAGCACCCCTCAGGCAATACCACATACAACTGGTGCACAGAAGCTCTGTGCTGGCATGCACAGCTGGAGGTACAGTCCACACCCAAGGTTGCAGGTTGATGCAGGACATCAACACCAGCTGAAGGGCAACCACATGCAGTAATTCATAGAGCCAACTGACTGTGAGATGACTGTCAACGTGTTGATCTACATGGCCACTTAGCTGCAGCAAGGGCATGACGAGTGCCTTGCAAAAATAAAAAACAGGGCTCTGAGCTTGCTGAAAGCAGAAAGCTGCGTCCATTAACTTCCAAAAGCTGACTAATCCGTGAGTTTTTGAGAAAGGTTGTTCAATGTATAAGGTTTCCCTCACACTGTCAGACTAATGTATGAACTGGTGGTGCCAAACAACACAGCAAAAGCGACTCCAGATTATAGACATCTGTTACTTTCTTTTGTTGTTTTACATGATAGATCAACAAATGTTTGACCAATTTGAGCAAGGGGAGTGGAGTTGCCTACCTTGACGGGGTTGGAGCCCTTGGCGAGCTTGCCAACAGTTGGTGTGCCTGAGGCGGCCTTGGGGTTGGAGATGTCAGGAGCATTGGGGAGGGCATCTGTCAGGCCCTTGCCCACGCTTGTCACTGCCTTACTGAACCCTCCAGCCTTGGGTAGGTTGGCCTGTGCAGCTGCACTGTATCAAGGTATATTTGGTGCCACTTTGCCTGCTCAGCATGCAGTCCAGCAGGTACCAGACACAATGCAGGCATGCACTCCCACAAAGCAGCTGACTGCAAACATCTGACTGACTGCACAATCTTTTGCCTGCATGAACAATGGCTGGTGGACAGCCTTACAGGACTCAACGGATACGAAATCTCTGTGAAAGCCAAAAATTGGGGCACTGGCCATAGGGCACCAGTCATTGAGACACAACCATTGCGTTTTACACATCAGTCATCATGTAAAGAGTGTGAGTCAGGTAAGTCCTGAAGATCACGAGTATGACTGACTCTGCACAGCCTGTACCAAAGTACAGGTATATTCCAAACAGACCCCTTTCTGTGTACAGAGTTGACCACCTGTGAAGCTGCCACTATCACATGGTCTGTACTTTTGACTGGACACTGTTGTTACTACACTGACTTGTATTCCTTCTCAAAACTGTTGCTCTGACACTGTTGTTGCAAAGCGCAGGTGTGGTGAAGCTACAACACCTTGCCATCATTTGCAGCAGCTGCATCCTTGGAGGCAATGGGAGCTGCAGACATGTCTGGCAGAGCGTTCATGAACCCTGGGTTGAACTTGGGTGCATCATTTGTTGGGGTTCCTGCAATCATGCAACAGATTTCACCAATTGCATGGTGAACAGGGTGTAGTGCACAAGGACATATTGTTGGGTCCCTGCTGGCACCAAAGATGCTGAGATTGCGCTCAGAGAATGATCCACACCTCTGTTGAAAAGGCAGCTCAAGTTGCTCTATATATACTGAATGATGACTAGATGACCAGAGCAGCCACACAAGGAGATCAGTCGCAAGCATTGGCTTGCCCTTACAACAAGAACTGGCTTGCTCTGACAGCAAGACTGGTGAGCGGCAGTTTACCTCCCCTGATATCCCTGGGGGTGTCCTTGCCTCCTGTGGCCTGCTTGTCCTGAGAGAATCCCTTGGCTTGCATAGAGTCCATCTTGATGTCAGGGTTACCGACACCTCCTCCCTCCTTGTTGATGTCAGGTGAGTTCTTTAGCATGTCTGCAGCCTGTCCACCCACAACACTCCTTGCTTGGTCAGCATATTTGCTGCTGGGGTCTTGCCCCTGCACTCAGTCAAACAGCTGTCCAGAGGAGGGCAATGTGAAGCTGAGAAGTACAGCTTGCTGTGTGTTGAATTCTGTTTGAGTATGTGTTCATCGGATTGACATAGCAGTCCTGCAAAATCAGGATCACCTTGCCCTCTTTGATGTCTGTAGCATCACCAGGGCTAAGAATCTGAGGGGTGTCCTTCAAGAAGGGGATGTCAAAGGCCTGTGCAGTGCCTGCAAATGTAGACCTTGGTTACAAGCTGCTATGATGACTTGTAGGCTATTGAGTATGGCGCCTTGACTGTACGATGGCAGGTCTTATCTGCCACTAAGCATGATGTGCTCTTGCATATGTGATGATCGCTGACGTGCCTGTCAAAGCGAGCTGCGCTGCAGCTACTGCAGCCAACAACGCGTTGGCTGCCTTTGCTGGGCCCCTTGTTCTGTCCTCTGCCTGTGCGCAGCAAAGTGCTCTTTAGGTCACTGCCAAATACGGTCGGCAGTGCACTTAGTAAGCCTGCCGATTTGCCACACGACGCGCCGCGGCGGACCTGAGCAGAAACCACAACTTGCTTGCGAGCCTTCGGGCAGGCCCGGAAGGCTGTGAAGGAGCTAGTTCGAGAGCTAGTGCGCGACTGTACTGTGGTGCTGCGCATCATACTGGTCTGCATACTGAGAAGCGCTGGGTTTCCTTGTGTGTGTCTAACGTTAGTCTGACCGATTGCGAACTTCTCAAAATCTTTATCCAAGCCAGGAAGTCGATAAGGAGCCAGCGCAGAACCTGGTGTACATCCGATCCCGACCTATCGAAATGGCGTATGTGGATTGGTTCGAATTTTAGACACGGCGATTCCACGTGCAATCCGTATGTTTAACGGAGTGCGTTCGGTGCTTAGCGTGATTTCTTGTGCACTCTGATCCAAGGAGCCCTTCTGCTCTAGGGCCTCTTCCGTTGTGGGTGCTAAACTGCACCTACGGCTTGTCTTATGGTTGTGCTAGCGCTCTCAGCTTTGGCTCATTGCCCACTCAGCACTGCACAGAAAAGTGCGCAA
>JAABUP010004791.1_pt1 | contig 21655 bp, 29 predicted proteins | sample 5559201 | NCBI WGS metagenome assembly JAABUP01 (sample SAMN10711887, study PRJNA513373) | rock metagenome | isolation source: Antarctica rocks | place: Antarctica | reverse complement strand
CTCGTACGGCGGCACATCATCGGCTTTGCTCAAACCTACAAACATCGTTCACGGCAGCTGCCTTCGTCACTTCAAGATGTCGGAAGCGGAGCTATCGCCCAAGTTTGCGCCCTTCTTCGGGATGGTATGTGCTCACTTTAAATGGTCACTTGGATAGTATTGATTCGAGACGCAGGGTGGCATTGCTTTCGCCGTAAGCTTCGACAGGCCAAATCTCTGGTGTGAGTTGAGCTAACATTACACAGATGGTATTTGGGTGTACGTCAGATGAATAGCAGAGCGCATCATGGCATAGGGCTCACGATAAAGGAACAGGCGCGGGAGCAGCATATGGTACAGCGAAATCAGGCATTGGGATAGCAGGAGTTGGGACATTCAGGCCGGACTTGATAATGAAGGTTCACGAGACGCCACTCGGTGGTTTGGATTCCACGGCTGATGTCTGCCACTACAGTCTCTTATTCCAGTTGTGATGGCTGGAATCATCGCCGTATATTCTTTGGTGATATCGGTCTTGATAGCCGGCGATCTGGATCCACCTCCGGGGCAAAACTACAGTCTATTCAAGTGGGTACATGGAGGGCGACACAGCTTCGCAGTCTACGGCATCAGCTAACAACCATATCAGCGGCTTCATGCACTTAGCTGCCGGCCTCTCTGTTGGCCTCACAGGACTGGCGGCTGGCTATGCTATTGGAATCGTGGGTGACGTCGTACGCGGACCCTCCTGTTCTATGGTCATGCGGGTCACTAAGAAGGTTCAGGGCGTTCGATCATACATGCAGCAGTCGAGAATATTCGTTGGCATGGTGCTGATATTGATTTTTGGAGAAGTGCTCGGGCTCTACGGGCATGATGAGCTCCATGCGCGTCAGAAGGCCTAGCTAACAGATCACAGGCTAATCGTTGCGCTCATCTTGAACACGAGTACAGATTGAGACGACGTCCGAGGGCAGATCGCATCCGCTGTCTAGAGGCGCCAACCAGGCGTTCGGGGTCCGATCGGATTTGTCCAATAGGAGAAACAAACGTGTATATAGCCTCATGTTCAGATGCTATCTCGGCTATACCAGTCGTGAGGCATCATAGATATATGCCTCGTCCTGTATTCTAAGAGCGATGGTTCAAGTTCTAGTCGCTGGCAGCTTCCCATCTTGCGGCCGCATCCCGCGTGTTTGATGGGAGCAATGATCACTGATTATCTGAGCGAATGGAGGCTGCTGCCGGGTTTCCGCAATCGTCAAAATTGGGCAATTGCAAAGGGTAATGTTTGACGCGCCCAGTGCATAAAATGAACAATTTATCCATCTTGTTCATCTTGTTCCCCACGGAGTAATCTCCCTCGCCCGACCGCTTGAACCGACCGAGACCTCACACAAACCTGACCCAACCCCCATCACGACAACAATTTGTTCCCTCAGGAAAGCCACCGGTGTCACCCTCCCCGATGGCCTATGTCTTGCTTCATGCACTCCAATCAGCCTGCAAGGAACCTTGAACCACACCAACTCGCCCCAGGTCCCAGGCCATCCTTGCATATTCCGTCATTTGGCGGCCGTCCGCAGTCTAGATGCTTGGCCACGGCTTGAGTCCCCAGGCGAGCCAGGGCTCAGCAACGCAACTACAACACTTCGACAACACGCTCTCTTCTCCAAGATGTCGTACCGGCGCTGTGCTGCCTCAGGAGGCCATCACCAATCTCGAAAACTCCCCGAGCATCCTCCCCAGACGTCTTAGCCTCCTCCGCGTCAAGATGGCCACGGCCAAGTTCAAGTCGCACTTCCACGCCCCGCACGGTCCGAAACTGTTTCGCAGCAACAGCAGCAATGTTCTCCCGGAGAAAGCCATTGACCCGGAGCAGAAACAGAAGGAGAAGGACTTCATCTCGTGTTACGAGTGCAATGGCCCACCTCGCACCCCAAGTCAGATTGCAGAGAACCCGCGTAACAAGGAAGTGGGCGCAGCCTCGAAACAGCTGGTCATAGGTGACTTTGAACTGATCAAGACTATCGGAACGGGTCGGTCTATTTTCAGTCTGCTAAACTGCGGGGGTGAATGTTTTTGACTAACTTTCGTCTAGGCACGTTCGCCCGCGTATGGTTGGCTTGTTTGGCAGGCTCTCGAAAGGAGGGGCAGAAGGTATTTGCACTCAAGATACTTCGTAAGGTTGACAGTACGTACATTGCCTTTTACTTCGTAGTAGCTCCCGATACTGACTGAGACCTTCCAGTCATTCGTTTGAAGCAAGTGGAACACATCAAGAATGAGCGAAACACGCTCTCTGCCGTCGCTGGCCATCCGTTCATTACGACCATGATCACCAGCTTTTCCGACAAAGATTGTCTATACATGCTAGTCCGCGACCCAAGTCTCAAGCGTTTCCCCATGCGCTAACCATTGAAAGCTTGACTACTGCCCTGGAGGCGAAGTCTTCACCTACTTGCGAAGAGCACAGAAGTTTGACGAAGACACTTCACGATTTTATGCTGCAGAGATTGTCCTAATACTAGAATTCCTTCATGATCATAAAGGCATTGCGTATCGCGACCTTAAGCCGGAAAACATACTCATTGACGCTGAGGGGCACCTAAAGCTTGTGGATTTTGGCTTTGCCAAAGAGCTCTCAAAGCGTAAGCTGATTGTTCCTTTGAATGAACGGCCCAGCTGATTTCCTCCAGGGGAAACCTACACACTTTGCGGCACACCAGAATATCTTGCACCAGAAGTCATCCGCAATTCAGGTAAAGTCGCGTTCAATAAATCAGTCCTAGCAGGTCTTTGAATATACTATCTGGCAATTTGGCATTTCATCAATCTGACTCCAGCAGGACACGGTACTGCTGTTGACTGGTGGGCCTTCGGTATCCTTGTCTTCGAGTTTCTTGTCGGCCAGCCTCCATTTTGGAATCAAAATCCTATGAAGATATATGAGCTGTAAGTTACTATCCAAGAGTGATAATAGCCAAGCTAATATGGAGATTAGCATCGTCGAAGCCAAAATCAAGTATCCAAAGGAAATGCCACCAGACGCTCGTGATCTCATCAGCGGTCTCTGTACGGTCAATCCATCTCAACGACTCGGTAACATATCCAGCGGCGGACTCAGCGGCACCACTCTGGTGAAAGCCCACCCATTCTTCAAAACCATCGATTGGGATGCCTTGTATCACCGCAAGATCAAAGGGCCTATTATTCCAAAGGTCAAACACGCAGCAGACTGTAGTAACTTTGATAACTACGACCCTCCAGCGGAAAGCAAAAGCGAGTACACAAGAGATATGGCGTCGAGATACGATCACGAATTCAAGGACTTCTAGGTATACATCGCGGGCGCAACGGGATGTAGATTGCACATACTGGAGCCATGGATAATGAGGCGTTCGACGGGCATACAGACTTCGAAGCATGAAAGACCTGGGTGTAAACTTAGATCATGTGTAAGACGGAGTTGGGTGCCCTTGTTATTGTAATGCAAGATACAGCATGCGTTCGATTAGATCAAAAGACTCATTTATGAAAGGAAGATCCATTGTGTGCATGTAATTACCTCACGCCTTGCAAAGCCTGCAAGATGAAAAAGCTGGCGGTTCTCTCAGGTTAATGACTTGTACCCCTATTTAAATTGTCCATGGACGAATTCTTATTGCAAGGATTCGGAATCCACCAAGATTTTCTAGCTTCCTGGATGATATGCTTGAGACGGTGCTAGATCTACATGTTACTGGCGCAAGTAGATGTAATACCATTTCATTGAATCTCAATCTGGGTTCTGCCCACCTAGTGACCTAGAAGAGTATATTACCGTAATTTGGAGCTAGCGGTAATATATTTTGCGATTCGCATTGGTTGCGAGCATTCGTAGTACATCGTAGAGGCATTCCGAGTAATAACGCGACAACTCTCATTTCACGACATGGTGCCACCTAATCGATGAACACAAATTCCTGTTCCATAGATCCGCTTCAGACATGACGGATTATGAGAAGCTCACTGTCATCAAGCTTCGTGAGGGGCTTGTACAGCGCGGCCTGCCTAAGACTGGATTGAAGGCTGCCCTAATTCAACGGTTGCAAGAAGCCGATGCGCAATTAGGAAGTACAGACCCAGCACCTGCTACCTTAGCAACGAAACAACCAGATAGAACTGCCCAGGATGCAGCACCAGCGTCGCAAGAAGTCTTAGAGCCTGTCGCTCCTCCGAATAATGAATCGGCAGGGGAAGATGCAAATGCGAGTAATGGCGCGCCGCAAGCTTCGGAGGTAGAACCAGACGCGGATGAAGATGCAAGTGGAACAGCAAAGGCGGAAGTCGCGGGTCGCGAGGAGAACAAAGTGGAGAAGGAGCCAAAGGAGGTCATTCAGGCATCACGGAACGAACAGGTTTCGGCGCAACTATCAGCGGACCTTCCAATGGGGATACCTGTTTCAGGAACGCCAGACCATAATCCACAAGTAGAGCAAGATTCGCAAAGCGACATTCTACCTGGAGTCATGACTCAACCCGCTCAAGAAACTGATCCACCGCTTCAACTGCCCACCCCTGTACAGACTCAAACAGAACAATCTTCGATGACTCCAATGACCAGTACTCAAGAGCTCTTGGAGGACTCGAGAAAGAGAAAAAGGAGAAGCCAAAGTCCGCCGCCATCCTCCATCGAGACGCAAAAGCGGCTCAAGGCAGATATTTCCGTTCCTCATGTTTCACTACCTGAGGATACCAAAATGGAGGACAATACATCTAATCACTCACTCAACGGCAATGCAACTTCACAGGCAGCCATTCCCTCCGACAGCAAACCCCAAACCAACGGACACCGCTCGGCCAAGGTTGAAAGGGTTACACCGCAGCGGGATGCTACGGCAGCGGTAGTCGAAGATCCTATGATCGGGCAAGAAAACCATACGATCTCACAGCCTAAGAGCACCGAGTCGCCAGTCAAACCATCGCCATCCGACACCAGATTTAAGAATCTATTCCCAGCTCCCTCCAAGCCCGATCAAACCTCCCCGCAGCCTCCCTACCAAGACAACGAGGATCGAGTCATTGGACCTGCACTTCACCCAGCTACATCTGCCCTGTACATTCGTGAGCTCATGCGTCCTCTGAAGCCCGAGAGCATCAGGGATCACCTTGCTGCGCTCGCAACACCTCCCGATGCTTCTGTAGACCCGAGCATCATCACCAATTTCTTCCTTGATGCGATACGTACTCATTGCCTAGTCGGATTTGCCAATATCTCTGCAGCATCAAGGGTGCGTTCGGCGCTACACGATAGGATCTGGCCGAATGAGCGCGATCGAAGACCACTCTATGTTGATTTCGTTCCAGAGGAAAAGCTCAAGAAATGGATTGATGTGGAGCAGAACGCTCCTAGCGGTCGAGGACATCCTCAGAAGAGATGGGAGGTTGTTTATGAAGACGAAGACGGCACGATCATGGCCTACCTTCAAGAAGTCGGCACCAACAGTGGTGGCCTTCGAGCAACTATGCCTCCAAGGGCTGACGCTGGTCAAGGTGTGAAAGGAGCGCCGTCTGGACCTAGGATGAGAGAATCCGAGCCTCGAGCGGCGCCACCAAGACCTGACCACGGGAAAGGGTTTCAGGCACTCGATGATCTGTTCAAATCTACGACCGCAAAGCCAAAGTTGTATTATCAGCCGGTCCCAAAGTCCACAGCGGATCAGCGGCTGGACAGGCTGGCAGCTGGCCGAGGTGGTGGACGAAGTGACGAGATGCGGAGGTATACCTTTGAGGGCGATCTGCTGGTGGACAAAGCTCCTGAATTTGGCAACCGCGGTAGAGGTGGTTTTGGAGGGAGAGGGGGCTTTTCCGGTAGCTATCGGGGGAGAGGTGGGGGCTACAGGGGAGATGGTTACCGTGATGTCGGCGACAGCTGGAGGGATAGGCGATCTGGGTATTAAAAATGCTGCGGCGTTGAATCATGCATGTCATGCATATGGGTGGGACGTTTGGAAAATGATCTGATAAATAGATCGTGTATGCTATATGACAGCATTGCGCCTGATGGAGATTAGGCATGCAAATAGCAAGCTAGTCAATCGCATGGATGTTGACGGATATGGGATGCAGCCATGATCGTACATTAAACCAACCCTATCGTGTCTGTGACCCTATGTTGACTTCCGCCCTCATGGAGGCCCAGCCGTTGCCGCTAGCCAAGTTCCAGCTCCACAGCCACACCTATGGCCCATTTGTTCTACCGTCTTTCGACTGCGACAAGCTTCTTTGTACCTGACCACAAGGCGCTGTTGATCAGCATGCAGGATCACTTGGAGGACTTTTATTCGGAAACACAATAACATTGCGCCTCGCATTCCTCTTGATATTCAGCTCTTAAGAATAACAGAAGATCCCTGCGAAGCGCGACCACAGCCTGCAGTAAAAGCATCCTTCGAGTTGGAATCTGACTGAAGATCTTCCTTACGACCCTCACATACATCTATTGAGCTTGGGCGCAGGGCGACTTCCCACCTGCGACATCCAATAGTCGATGGTTGGCGCCCCGCGCCCATAGCAAAGAGAACGAGCAGCTCATAAACGATCAAGAAGGAGAGAAGAGGGGTTGGGTGAGACAGACAAAGGCGCGGTCTCAAGATGTTTGCGACAAAATGCAACTCCACTTTGGAGTATGAGAAGAGTATGTCTGCGACCGGGCGCAATGCGCTGATGGTGAATTGTACTGACTGGATCGTATAGTCAACGAAGCCAAGATATGGCATAACATGGAGTTCCACCATTTCGGTCTGATACTGTCTGTGCTGTTCGGTCTGATAGCAGTCATAATGTCATGGTACCTGATATGGAGGCATTGCACACACTACTTGAAACCGTGGGAGCAACGGCAGTATGATCAATCCAGCTTTCCTTGCCAGAATACCGCTAACGAGATACCAGCATAATACGAGTACTTTTCATGGTCCCCATCTATTCTATCGTCTCATTTCTCTCCTACCTCTTTTACACGCACGCGGTCTACTTCGAAGTGATATACCAGTGCTACGAAGCATTTGCCATCGCCAGCTTTTTCGCCCTTCTTTGCTCGTACATTGCGCCGGATTTGCACAATCAGAAGGACTATTTTAGGCAGATTCATCCGAGGGGCTGGGTATGGCCATTGAGCTGGTTTAGGAGATGTTGCGGGGGGGAGAGGGGGATTTTTAGGACGCCGAGAAGTGGACTGACGTGGTTCAATGTGAGTTGCTAAGTTCAGCGTCTGGTATGGTCGAGCTGACGGAAACATAGATCATCTGGCTTGGTGTCTTCCAATATTGCTTCGTGCGAGTTTTCATGACCATGGTAGCGCTCGTCACCCAGGCTCTGGGCAGGTATTGTCAGGAATCTCTCAGTCCGGCATTTGGGCACGTCTGGGTATGCTCAGTCCCCTCTCTTACTCCCCCACTCGAGCTAAATGTCATAGGTCATGGTGATTGAGGGACTCTGCGTGACGGTAGCCATGTACTGCCTAATCCAATTCTACATCCAAATCAAAGACGACCTAGCAGAGCACAAACCCCTCCTAAAAGTCGCAGCCATCAAACTCGTCATCTTCCTCTCATTCTGGCAAACAGTAAGCCCCCCCTCCCCATCTCCCCCCCCCCTTTTCCACCCTCCCGCTAACCCTCCCCCAAAGCTCCTAATCTCCTTCCTCACCTCCGCCGGCGCCATCAAACCCTCCCAAAAAATCCAAACCCCCGACATAAAAATCGGCATCCCCTCCATGCTCCTCTGCATCGAAATGGCCTTCTTCTCCATCTTCCACCTCTGGGCCTTCCCCTGGCGCGTCTACGACATCCGCCGCTCCCAAATCGTCGCCGCCGAATCCGCCCCGGGCTTCCTCCCGGACCCCGCAACAGCCTACTCAGGCGGCCCCTTCGGCATCAAAGCCCTCATGGACGCCTTCAACCCCTGGGACCTCATCAAAGCCGTCGGCCGCGGCTTCAAATGGTTCGTCGTCGGTCGACACAGACGAATGGACGATATCAGCTACAAGAATTCCGCTCACGGCACGGGGCTAGAACCAACGCGAAACCAACACACAGCCTTCGAAAACGCAGGCAATAATTCCCTAGACGCAGGTCCTCAACCCTACCTCGGCGGCAGCGGTGGCGGCGGGGGCAAACCCGGCCGCTACCACCCCATAACCCCCACCGACGACGACGCCGACCACCTCCTCACCCACGCGCAAACCAACCCGCGCGATCCCTCCCCCTACCCCCGCCCCATGCAACGTCTCCCCCACCTCAACGCCCCCACCCCCGCCGCCGCCGACATCGGCACAGCGAACAGCTACGACCCCCCACCACCCCCCAAACCCCACCCTAATCTCCCCTACCCCACCACCACCACCACCACAATCCCCGACCCGCGATCCAGCGAAGATACTTCCTACCACGGCGCCGGTGCCGCCAGCCTCACCAGCACCACCGGGCACAGGAGAAATCTGACGCCGACGACGGTGCCGCCGGATTCGCGGCCGTTGGGGCCGTTGGGGGGGAGTGGGGCGGTTAGCGAGTGGGATATGTGGAGTGGGGGGCGGGAGAGCGAGAGGGATTTGGGGGGTGGGCATGGGGTTGGGGATAATAGGTTTTAGATCTAGAACGGGGGGAGGGATGTGGGATGTGGGATGTGGGATGTGGGTGGAGGGGTTTTGGAAGTGATGATGTGAGTGATGTGACGCGTCCATGGCATTTCATGGGATTAGCCTTTTAGGGGACTGTAAGCAGGGCGTTTTTGGGGAGGCTGTTCGTTAGATACCATTGCCAATGAATCGACTTCCACCATCAAAGGAAAAAGACACTGAGATCCGGCAAAGCCACGTACGTGTCACTGACGGGGCAACTGCGTTTGACGAAGGATCCTTCCAACCTTGTCTTTCCGGAAACGTGTGAATCCGTCTGACTGCGTCGGTCAAGATATCGCAACCGAGGCGTGGGGAAAAGGAAGAGCTGGAGATGAGGGCAGTGTATACTAATCATACAGGAACGAATTGTGTATGCATGTGGAAGCAGATATTCTCAAATTTTTGGCTATTCCCCTACTTTACTCATGGCATGAAAATCCACAGTGCCCAGCGTATCACTCGATACGGAATTCCAATCCCAAAACGCCCTGCTCAATGGAGTGAGTCTGCACCTCAACTATGCAATGCATGCGTGCGCTTCCTTCCAATAAGTATGAATATGCTGAATGTTACAAAAATCGCATCGGAGAAGAAAGAAAGCTGAAAGATGCCCCGCCACACAAGATTCAGCCCTTGAAAACTGTGTGTACCCGAAATGCTTGATGGAAAAGCGTGCCTTGGTTTCTGTATTGGTGGTCTCTATGGTCATGATTTGTTGCAAGTTTCCCGAGTGAAGAAGTGGTGGCGCCGGTTTTTGTGTCTATTTGTCGTGAGCTGGGAGGATGGAATGGTTTATTTGTCGTCATGGTTGGGGGAGGGGGTATGCGAGGCCTCGGTGGGCGAATATGAGAGGATTGTGCCATGATCATTTCGTGGCCGTCAACTGTGCTTTTGGGGTGGCTGTAGGTGGAGTACATCGGATAGGTGAAAGAGGTTGAATACTTTGATGATTTTAGGTATCAGGTTTGAGGAGCTTTCCGTTTACTGCTACTGCCCCTCGCGCTCGGGATGTATCCTTTCCGATTCAGGCTTCCACGTGCCTGTAGATCTCGTCAGCAGTATTTAAAACATAACAAAGGATATGGATAAATCTTACCCTCAAAGTCATGCTTCACAAACGCCATCGGATCGTCTGGCTCCTTGGCACCCATTTGTTGCACGCCAGGACTGAAACTCGTAATGGGCAGAACAACCACGTCTCCCACTTTCTTCGCAGTCTCCATGCCCGTGAAGGTCTCCCAGGTCACGTTCTTGCCATCCATCTTGTAATACACAGGGTCATTCAGGTAGGCGAAAACCGCATCTGTCCACACCGCAGGTCCAGTAAACTCAACAATGCTTTTGTCCATTTTCTTCTCTTTCAATATCCCCTTTTTCTTCATCCGAAGGGTATCCTCGGTGATGCTTGCAACAATATCGCGAAGGACAGGGTGGCCTGATTTAGCCTGGATTGTCCACTGACAGAATTGTATCCGCCTGGAATACCATTCTTTCCAATCGACTCGATCTGGATCCGCCTCAATGCCAATGATGAGTCCGATGGTAGATCGAGGGACGTCTTCCGGGATCCAATCGGTCGTCGATCGAATAGCGGTGGTGTCAATATCGGTGTAGATGCCACCGCGAGCCAATAAAATGAGGTAGCGGAAGAAATCAGCTTTCATGACTGGAAGAGGAAGTGAGGTGTATGCTTCCACGACATCTGGTACCGAGGCGTAAAGGTGCTTGAGGAGCAGGAGGGCCGCGTCATCAGTGACCACCTCGTGAACGAAGCCTGGGTGCAACTCCGACCAACTTGCTTCTGCCGGTCTGAAGCTCTCACTAAACTCCCCGGACGCTGGCGTGTATTTCCACGTCTGCCAGATGTATGCGGGAAACCTTCCTGCTCGGTCGTAGGGGAATTGATACTGGAGCTGTTCTCGGAGGCTTTTCGTGACCACTTCGGTCAGTGGCCGTTGTGCGGTAGCTTGCTTGGTGGAGCCCTGCCGAGGTGGTGGGTAGAGCCGCGTTCCTTTGTCCATGTCTGTACTCGCCGGTACCCCGGTTGATTTGGGGGCAGTCGTGCCATCGAACTCTGCTTTCAGATTTTCGGCCAACGTAGCCCGCGACGTTGAGGACGCGGAATGTGAGGAGTGTATGAGGTAAACGGCCGAGATGATAAAAACGGCCAAAACGGCCGCCTTGCGGAAGGTGAGCATCTTGAGGGTGGCCGTTGCGTTGACCCTTATGCTTTGCTGGCGGAGCGCAGACGGGGTGCGGAGGAGGAGGTCAAGTCAGGGCGATGGGGAGGGAGAGGGTGAACAGGTTTCCAACAGACACCAAAAGCCAGACGGCGTACATTCAGTGGGAGCTGATGGAGTAATCCCAACGTTTCGGGCTTGGCTTGGCCCTGTCGAGTGAGATTTCAGTGGACCAGGCCACCCACAATCTCGGGTTGGGTGGATAAGAATCCAAGTACCACCTGGCCGCCCGCTCCAACCGTTGCAACTTAACGAGCGACGAACGACAATTGCCGTGAGTGAGGAGGGAGGGCGGAGTGAGAGAGACAAATCAGTGGAGAGGGAGGAGGGAAGGTGCCAGACCTCACAATGCCGAATTGATGCAGACACCGGCGACCGGGGGGGACAGGGAGGGAAAAAAGCGGTTAGAGTGTCAGAGATACCTTAGAGCCACGGGAGGCAAGTGGGTGGGCGACGGCGTTTTAGCGGCACTTGGCAGTTGGCAGGAGGCAGCCACTTCTGACGTTTGACACTGGACCCGGGCTGGCGATCTTCACACAGTCGTAATCCTGATCTCGCGAGAATTGCACACGAAGGCCGTTCGGGACAGAATGCAGGATATGATTCAAGAGTCCATGTGGATGGGGGAATCCGAGAGTGGCCCGTGCCTGTGAGCAACGGATTGGATGGGAGGGTGCAGTGGGTGCAGTGGTGGCAGGGAGTGCGTCGTGCGTCCTAATGTGAAGATGAAGAACTCTGATCGCCCTCGCTTGATCGTCACCCCTGGTTGCAACGCTAGAGACGCAAATAGAATGCAAGGTCGTGAATCTCCGACGAGGTGGGAGAGTGACTGAGTGAGACCTCGATCCCGGGTGGCGGCAGGCTTCTTGGACGCAATCGACATGGTGTTTCAATATCATTATATCAAATGATCATAACATGCTGATTGCTACCGAGTGCCTCATTTCGCGGAATCGGAATCGGAGAAGTCGGTGGCTGCTGACTTTCTCGCCCCGCCTGCCCTGCTCTAATCTCTGCAGCTGGCTGGTCCACTGCACCAAATCATACTGGCCTCCTCGGTCGACACAGCTGCAGCATGATGACATGTCCTCGTCCCCGAATGCCCTCGACAATGTACATGCGCAATTCCATGTCACGATTGTGCCACTGCATACGTAAGCCTGGCAGGCTTGGCAAGATCGGGAATAACATCACATGATTCTCTGGTCCGAAATATTTACGGATACTCTCACGCTTTGTCATTCCACCACGGTTCCGACATGTCCGCTGGCCCGATTCTACGGTTGATAGAACACACAATGTTCCGGCTTATCTCCTATCCAGCTGAGCATTTTGATAGACGACCCCCGTTCCACTTCCGACCTGCCCATGCTTGTCAATACGTCACTCGCTTCCATACACACCCGATTCATCTCGCCCTCGGTCACGCGTCTGGTAAGCTCTTTCTCAAGCTACTGTGTGATGTGATTCAGCGTCTCCAGCTGGTTGAGAATGTTGACTGCCCGGCCGTACGTTCACCCTCTCGAATCACGTCTGACCCCATGAGGACCCCTAATTAATGCTACCGAACTGTAGCGTATTACCATAGACACAGATGCAGCTTTAATGTAAATATATCTGACTCTTATTTTCATGTCTCCTGCCTTCGCCGGTTCTCATTGATTCATTCGCGTTCTCTGGGTCATGGGGACCATACTATCTCCAGAGATTATCATGCTCGTTCACTACTGGAATCTTGGATCGAATCTCCCACGATCGATTCTGCCATTCACAATCGCTCCAGGTGTGCGATAGTTGCAGCGAGGCGTTTTTAAAGAGCGCCAGTAACACGAATCGTCTTACCTATCAGGCTCAGAGGGCCTCAAATCACTTTGCGAGGCCATGGGTTGAGCCGCGGATAACAAAGAGATGTCACGTTCTCAGTGTTCCTCATAGGCATCGCCTCCGGGCTCTTGTTGGCTCGCCCCAATGGCTCAGCCGCGTTTCGAAATGAAAGACAAACAAATAGATACTTGTGGCTCTGCTTCTATCACTCGGTAATTTCAAAGCCAACTAAGTACACTTTGGCTGACATCGCCTAGAAGTCTAGCACAATCAGTCGAAATGTCCCGAGCGAGTGAGGATGATTCATCACGATGTCTATGGACCAAAGCGATCAAAAACGCAACAAGCATGCATTCCAAGGCTCCCCTAGTCTCAATACAAGATGGTAAACGGTTCACAAAGGACTCTTCTCACGACCCGTGGGTCTGTCCTGACGGTTGAGCTTAGTGATTGACTTCCTCCAACTTCAATCCAGGTAATGAGAAGGGTAATGGACATGGAGGTCTTTCGCACGTGTTTAATGCGAGTCGGGATTGTAGATCCTAGCCATCGTTGACTTCTTCGCGCCACAATAAATGACCACTTATACCGTAAATGGCCAAGCTATCGACATTACAAAGATCTGGAAAGGGACGCTTGCCTGGCACCGGCGTACAGTGGGACGTCGACTCTTACTGGATCATTCAAACTTGCAGAAAGCAAAGCAATAGTACCTACTCTTGGAGCAGCAACACCTTCTAGCAATGTCTGTGTCCGCTCACACGATCTAATTCTCTTTGGCGACACTGTTGCACGGCGTTGCTGGTTGTCAAAGGGTCCCCACGCAGGCGACTAAGAAATATTCAGAGGTAAGAGGAACCCGAGGAACCAAAACCATTAGCATCGCCGGATTTACCTGTGCAGTACCCGCAATTCCGATTCTCGGTCTTCGGAGCACTGGGTGCTCCCAATCGCTGTGGCATCCCTGACGTTTGAGAGAGCGCAGAAGGCTGTGTGGAAGCCTTGACACACTACTGCAATTCAACGACGTCGGCACTGAAATTACAGCAGCTGCAATTTCCCCATCCAATCGCATCTTTCATGACAACATCATGCGGTCCGGACGGACTGACACCATGCATGGAAGGCTTGACAGGGACGGAAGGTTGACAAGGCGAAGCATGTGCTGGAAGATGGGGGATCTGCAGATCGACAGATCAACAACGTGAAAAGCCTTCTATCGACTTTCTAGCGCCCTTCTAGCGGATTTCCTTCTTGAGCGGATATCCTGTGCAGGTCTATGCGCCCAAAGCGGCATCGGACTGGCACGTTGTCTATGCAGTCTCTGAAAGAATCATTCTGACTGTTCGCAGCATGACGGGCTTATGTATGATGGTCAATGCATCCAGCTTCTCAGCATGGTCTCGTTCTCGTACATGGCTCAGCGGCTCCTCTTCAACCTCTGGCCACTGGCGCTCCTGCGCTTGTTCTCGTCTTCTACTGGAAGATTTTTCAACTAAATAGGAAGGAGTTGCGAAGTGTTCAAGCATAGCCATACAAGCCCTGCATGGTACAAGTGTGCTAAGAAGGATTCCGTCGTCTGGCGACTTGCGCAACGTGTACGTACGACGAGGTCATCCATTTAGCACTCTGATCTCTTCAGCCGTACCCATGGGAAATCGGAGTCATCTAGTTGAGAGTTCGATTATTCATGTAGACGCTGTCCATTTTGAGAGAGGCTTACAGATTTACTGTCGGTTTTCAATTAGCTGCATCTGTGCTTTTACCGCGGCCTGATCGTGGCATTTAAGAACCCTTCGTTCACTTTTTTATTCTTCCAAATACTCTACCAATCTGGCCCTGATTGTTATCGCTATTCTTGATCCTTATTCTCTCCACATCTATTTCAGGAGCTTTGTTGGTTATTATCACCCTGACTATGGAACGCATTTCAAGATTCAATCTAGTCCATCAATATGAGAAACGCTCTCTTTTGATAGCCATTAATTGCGTGGCCGCCCTCTCGATCTTCTTCTTCGGCTATGACGTTAATACCAACCGCAACTACGCTGAGACTATGGGGATTGGTAGCTGGGATGAGGCCACCCAGTCTGTGTCGATTGATAGAACGCTATACCAAGGAGGTATCGTAAGTCAGCCCCTCTAATGGGAACGAGCAAAGCCCTGAAGCAGATAAGGTTGCGGTTTACTACCTTCCTGGCACACTCGTCGGTGCTTTACTCGGGGGCTACATCGGAGATAGGTTTGGTCGCACCAAAACCATCGCCGTTGCAGCGGCTTGGGCTATCGTTGGGGCAGCGCTTTAATGCTCTTTTTAAAATGCTGACTGGATGTTTTGTGGTATGGGAACTCTATGGCTTTATTCTACCTCTGACTGATGCTACTAGCCCGGGTCTTCAATGGCATTGGAACGGGCATCTTGAATGCGGTTACTCCGGTAAGTCGATTTAGAGGCATACTTCAGCCGGCTTTACTCAATACTGAACCGTAACATATGTTCCCGGAGTCGAAATGACGATGCCTTTGATTCCATGCAGCATCTAATACTCTGAGAGGGATGCTGATATGACAAACTTTTACAGGTCTGGGCCACCGAAACAGCTGAGCATACCTCCAGAGGCCAATTCGTCGCCATTGAATTTATCCTCAACATCTTCGGCGTAGTCGCCGCTTATTGGATCGAATAGTACGTATCACATGCACATCTTGATCCATCTCATTCTTTCTCTAGAGGCCTGCTGACAGACGTCAAGTGGCACATCTTTCTACAGTGATGCTAAATCCGCTTTCATCTGGCGCTTCCCAATCGCCTTCCAGATCCTCCCTCTACTCTTCCTCTTCGGTATCGTCTGGCTCATGCCTGAGTCTCCACGGTGGTTGGTCAAAGTCGGCCGCGAAGATGAGGCTAGGTATATACTGGGACGGCTGCGTGGCGAAAAGGGCGCCGATGCCGACAAAAGCGAGACAGAATTCCAGGATATCCGCAACGTCTGTGCTTCGGAGAGGAAGACTGCCAAGCAACAGAACTACTTTCATATGTTCTTCGGGATCGGATCCGGAAAACTGCACACGGGTCGCCGCGTGCAATTGGTTATCTGGCTTCAGATTATGCAGGAGTGGATCGGTATCGCTGGAGTCACAATTTACGGCCCCAATATCTTCAAGATCGCAGGAATCTCCTCCAAGGACCAGCTTTGGGTTACAGGGCTCAATAACGTCACCCACATGGTCCGCGATGCTGCGCCTTATACCAGAATGAGGTTTATACTGACAGGATTGGTAGCTCTCTACGCTCACCTGTGTGTTCACCCTCGATCGTATCAGTCGCCGCTGGACTCTCTGTAGGTCATGCCGCAACTCCACCAGTCCTAATCAAGACTCTTGCACTCATGTTTTCACCAGCAAATGACCCCTCTGTCTGACTGAATCCATCTGAATATCAATCTCTCATTGGAAAGCTTGCGTGCTGACTATGGTCGTTACAAACAGACTGGGGGTCCATTGGAATGGGTATCTGCACGTTCCTCGTCGGTGGCCTCTCCCGTGTTGGACAGAACGCAGCCGATGGTAGCTCGACGAAAGTATCATCAGGTATCGGCGCAACCTTCTTCGTCTTTCTGTTCACGGCTATCTTCGGCGCTACCTGGCTCACTGTCCCATGGCTGTACCCGGCGGAAATCTTCCCCCTAGAGGTCCGAGCTCGGGGTAATGCATGGGGTGTCGTTGGATGGAGTATCGGGAATGGATGGTTGGTACGTTATTCGATATCAAGATACAATTCCACATAGCAAGTCTTTGCTGACACAACGTAATACAATCGACTGACGAGAATAATTCACCTAGGGACTCCTCTGCCCGGTAATGTTCAGTGCCATCAACGAAAAGACCCTCTACATATTCGGTATCTGCAACATCATTACCATTCCTATGTCTGTACCCCTTCTCTTCATATTTCTCCATCTGCACAATCATCAGCACTCAAGCCACCTGCCAAGAGCAAACTATATCTCCCTCTTCCCTCTCCAGTCTGCATTCCAATCCTAATCAAATCCCCTTTTCCCCTCGTTTGCTCAATACAAACACCTACTGACCCCCCAACCAATAGGGTTTACGCCCTCTACCCCGAAACCAATCAACGCACCCTCGAAGAAATCAATCTCGTCTTCGCCTCCGACTCCATCTGGACCTGGGACGCGGAGCGCGAATTCAAAATCCTGAAGGCGCAGAACCCGCTTCTCGTGCAGGCTTCCAGAACAGGCAGTGAGGCGGACGCTGAGATGGGGCCGGGAATCGGTGGAAGTGGGGGGGCTAGAGGCATGAGTTTGGATGTTGGAGCGGTGCGGGGGAAGAATGGGAGGAGTGATGGATTCGAAGGGGGGGCGGTGGAGTTGGATGAGTTGTGAGTTGGTGGAGGGTACAGTATGGCTGTGGAGATGGGGGATTCGTGAGATGTGAATGGCGAGGGGATGGAGGATGTATGAGGTCAAGTGACACGGTGGCGAACCAGTGGCTGACAGGTCAATTACGAACATTTCCTTTTTTTCATCTGTTCTGCGGAGCTCTTGTTGGCTGACGGAATCACGTTCTTTTAAAAGATGGTCGGAAACAGAAGTGAGACTGGAGGTTGAGAGCTTTGTGTACGATCGTAATCTTCATTATTCCTCTATGTGCCTAGCTTTCCTTTTGTTCATCTAGACCAGAATTTTAGAGCGGGTGATTTCAAGCTTCTGTGCTAGACTTGAATTGTTCCATCCTTCGATCCTCAATCGTCCGTCTAGCCATTTCCTACTTCCAAGCGGACTTACATCGTGTCGCCCGCCGTATAATAGATTCCTCATCGGGTTTAAGCACTTCTCATTTAGGCTTAGGTTCAGATTTCAGCCGGCTACGCTGTGCTCTTAGTGTCATCATCAAATAACCCCCTCTAGAGCGCAGGGAGACTAGCAGACTTAGCAGCCAAAATCTGCCGATGTGAGGGATTTGGTTGGTGGGAGCTATTCCTATCAAGGAAGCTATCACGCGGCGGGCGACACGATGTAATAGGAGACTTTGGCGAGGTCGAATAGACGTTGTAAATACGTAAAGTCCCAACAGATCAGGTATGCTTTTCCGTCTAAGCCATTGGTTGTTTCTGGCTTCGTATTGGCTATGGTCTACGGTGGAGCTGGTACGACGACTCGAAGAGGGATGGAAGGAGAGACGACGAAGAAACCCAAGGAGGCAAGTACATGCTTAATTTGAGATAAGAGCCATTCAATTTTTATTACTCGCAAAGACTAGGGCTGGGACCGAGGGCGAAGGGGGTTGTAGGGATCGAAGGGTGTTTGTCTATACCGTGCCGGTTGGATTTAGGAGGATGTGCTCAAAAGCCTGCGTTTGCCTCTAAGCTCCTTATGTCTTTGTAATACATAGTATGTATTCAAGGTATGATGCCATACCTCAATGCTTAGGTCCTGCTTCCTATCGCTGTTACCTCATCCCCTAGGATCAAAGCCCCAACTATACAATCCTTTGAGATATTATGTTCCGGCCTCATGAGCTTCTTTCGCATCACCGTAGATCCACCGGAGCGATGGGACGAGTGCACATTGATATATACCTGCTCTGACGTCTATGACATAGAGGTACGTAAGCTTGGCATCCTGCGCGTTTCACTCGCTCTGCTACTACGGTCCGCAAGCTTGTACCCCCGGATTTAGGAGAATTGCGCAAGACACCTCACGCACTCGCTGCTGCATCCGACGTCTGCAATATTCCCCGGTTTGGAGATCTATTGATTGGGAACAGCTCGCATAATACTCCCCAGATCATGCGGATCGATCTGAGCTCCATTCAACCCGCTTCAAACAGTGGTCAAATGCGTCAGCCTCACCCGAGGAAACTCCTGATATTTCCGCCAATGTGCTCCAGGTCCAACAGGAACGTGTCGTGCCCGAACAGCGACGTGTCCTCTCCCAACTCGACGTGCGTGACGCATCGGTTGCCGGCCGCTCGGAGTGTCTCCGCGATTTCTCGTTGCTGCCATGCAGGGAACAAAGTGTCGCTGGCTACCCCCATCACCAACGTTGGGTGGCTACGGAGCGGTGCGAGACCGGCCACAAGATCGTCGGGCGGCCGGTCTGACCTCGATGCAACTGGCTCGGAGAACGACTGCGAAGTGGCCTCTGATGCTTGCTCTTCGTAAGGCTTGTCTGGTAGCGAAAGGCTGCAAGACCGAGCCTCTTGTTCCTGTCTTTCTCCAGATAAGAATCTGAATTGGTTTTGTTTCCGTAGGCGAGACATCTGAAGTTGATGCTCCCGTCCTAAATCAAACAGATCCATGGCCTTTGAGACGTATAGTAGGCTGTTGGCATCATACTCTAGGCAGAACTTTTCACCAGCGTGATCGAGATAAGTTTCAATGAGAAAGTCCGGGCAAAGAGCAGGCGGCCGACTGGGATCTGCTCTTCTCCGCCCAAAACGTTGTTCCCATTCCGGCCCGCTTCGATATGTGACTGTAGCAATCTCACGTGCCAGCTTCATACCTGCATGTGGAGGAATTCTGTTGTAGTAGAAACCACGTGCCCAATTAGGATCCATCATCAGAACCTGACGTTGTGTATGGCGCATAGCAATGCTGTATGGATGGCTTCGGGCACAGCCGCTCACGCTGATCACCTTGCCCACTTTTTCTGGGAAAAGAACACCAGCTGCCAAACTTTGCATGCCTCCCATACTGGCACCGACACTGGCATAGAGTTTGCTGATACCGAATGCATCCAGCAGCCGGAATTGCGCCCTCACCATGTCTTCCATGGTAAGTATTGGGAATCTTGTTGCGTAATTCTGGCCGTCGGCTGGATCGATAGAGCTTGGGCCTGTACTTCCATAGCATCCTCCAAGAACGTTCGTGCAAACAACGAAGTATTTGTCCGTGTCTAGAGGCGCACCAGGTCCTATGAACCTCTCCCACCACCCCGGCTTTGGGTTTGCGTCCGTGCTATGGGCGTGACTAGACGCCGAAAGCCCCGTATGCAGAAGTATGGCATTGGTTTTCTCATCGTTCAACCGTCCCCAGCTCTCATAGGCTATGTTAAATTGAGGTAGAATGCCTCCCCAATCAAGTAAAAGTGGGGCATGAGACTGCCAGCTACGGTGGTGCCCGGTAGTGTAAGATGGTTCAGGTCCAGAGGTAGAGGACCGGTTTGACAATGATGCTGTCCTGGCCTCCTGGGCATCCAGGCATGGGAAAGAGAGTGCAGGGTTTGAAGAGTCACGTGGTTGAAATGGAACTTCGTCTTCAATTCCTGCTAATGCCGGTTGCGCCTTGTGAGAGGATGTATCATGAAAGGACCGTGAGGTGGGAACATCTGGCCCTCTCGAGAGCGGTGAAAGATGAAGCTGACGAGATTGTGGGGCGGTCCAGAGGGGTGGTGTGTGCTTCGAGAGGCTCTCGAATGCTGGACGGAAAGCCTTCGGGATTCCATGTCGAGCGAACATGTTGAGGCGAGGATGAATTTAGGGTGATGTTCGTGGACTCGTATAGACACCCACACGGGGTTTTGAAGAGTGAAGGAGCTGCCATCATGTCTGACCAATATTTTGTTCCGAGACGTCAGCGAGGCCAGGAATGGCGTGCTTGAGGCTAGGTAATCTAGCGGGCCTTATACGGACAGAACACGTCCTCGATCACAGATTCGGGGGAGCCTCGGACGCTTGGGACCGAAAAGGGGGTCCTTTCGTCCAAATTTCTAAGAAATAGCTACAATATCGTATCATGTTGCCATCGGTTTATGACTTCGAAGTCACCATTCATCTTGATGGTCTTTTGATCTTCGGTTGAAGATCTAAAACGCTATATTTTATTGCTTGACTTTATCTGCTACTGCTCCTCCTTCTCGCCATCGATATAGACCTCCACTTTCTCATTATAGAAACACATATGCCCAGTTATGGGAGCAGATTCAGCTGTAGGATACTTGTACCACCAGATCAGATCTTTGTGTTCCTTCCCATTTACAACGACGTTGTAGTCTTTCTCAGTGTCAGTATTCCTCCAGACTAAAAGACTCTGTGGCTCACAATTTGACATCCCCTTGTAGGGACACACAGACGTTGTCTCGCTCTCGGTAAGATATTCCCAACGTGCCTAATGTTACGCGAAACCTCATAAGTATTGGCGTAATGTTTCAAGACTGGCACTCACAGCAGTCTTGGGCATGTAGAATCGTGTCCGCAGCATGGTCTCATGCAGAAATTGGTTGTTGCTGCTCTCCGCAATCGTCACGCCATCTACTTTAGCGGTGATGGTCCTCGTGGATGGAAGGATCTCGATTCTTTTGTAAGGGTCCTTTGGATGGCCATATATCGGCATGTCTTCTTCGAACCATTGATCTATGCAAATTAGCCGACCAAATCTTGGTTTGCCCACAAAGTTTGAGACGACGTACCTAGAGCAGCAAATTCAAACCTCGTGAGTCCAGCCAAAGGACCTTTCTCAAAGCAAAGGACCCGATCTGTCGACTTGTTCTTTGCTTTCAAAGTGGCCAAGAATGCCGACTCGTCCTTGTCTACGGCTTCATTTTTAGTCACCATGCCATGCTTGACGACAGAGCTCGGCAGATAAAATTGCGGGAAGTATGGATGCTCCCAGACATGTCGTGCCTCTGTTGTGTCAAAGATGTACACACTATCGTAAAGACCGCGGACACGACGACTTGTCTTTTCAAGTTTGTGAGGCCCGTTGGCCAGCAGGTTCTGGGCCAACTTAGCGAGGCTGACCAGTTCGTCAACATCAAGGACCAAGTAAATCTTCATGGGCTTGATGTATTACCTTCCCATTCTGTTCTCATCGACAATTTTCTTTCCTTTAAAGAAATTTCCAACAGACATACTGGTAATGGTCAAGACACTGGAAATGTAAGGAAATTATCTGCATCATGAATCTCGCTTACCTTGGTTACTGTTGCCT
>JAABUP010004790.1_pt1 | contig 21656 bp, 28 predicted proteins | sample 5559201 | NCBI WGS metagenome assembly JAABUP01 (sample SAMN10711887, study PRJNA513373) | rock metagenome | isolation source: Antarctica rocks | place: Antarctica | reverse complement strand
CCTCCTACAAAAATCTTTGCTTCTTGTCGGTTCATAGCAAGACCGCTGCAACGCCATATCTGGTCTAGAAATGGCCGCATTTGCGGCAAACCATAGTCGGAAACGGTCACGGAACTCGACAAAAAGCATGCGAAAGCAACTCAGACGCCTTTACCAGCAGGGCTAAACGTACGCATGTAAAGTGGTCAACAAGAAAGAATGTAGCCTCGGCATTAAGTACTTAATTCAGTGGGGCTGGCGGGCAGGTCAAGAAGAGAAGTGCGGTTTTCGGCACGCAGTACTTACACTAGTATGCGTTCAGACCTCAGTAATGCTGACGATGCATTCCGCCCTTTTTTGAGCTGCGACGCTGAGGTCTCGTGCCCACATGAAGCAGACAAACTTTGCGATACAATCCGCGCAGGTACTGAATCGATCGTGAACATGCAGCCTTGATTAGACTACAGCGGTTTGCGAGGCTGCGTGCTTTGTAGCTTGTTCCCAGGGAACCACAAGCAAGAGCCTCATGGTGCAAGTGGGCCAGCACCTGACAGGCTGAGCCGGTGCGGCAGCTTCCGTATGTCAGTGTCGTGTCCAATCGTATCTCAAGGCTGCGCACAATGCCAGCGGGCCATGCACGGCTGCTTTCACTGGAATGTGTCAGCTCGAAGATCAGTGCTGAGATCAAACGATGTTCACCGTTTATCCTGTCGTCCTGTTCGTGCCAAGAGCGCGAGCAGTCGATCTCATGACGAGCCCTCGGATGATTTGTCAACCGCATTTGCCCGAGAAATGGCTTCTAGGAATGAAGCCCAGGAAAAAGCTCTTGAGCAAGGGGAAGCAGCAGCCTTCGGTGGCAGGCAACTGCTAGAAGCATTGCAATCCAGGTCAGCATGTAGTGCAGTTCAGCCTTAGAAGTTGCTGTTGCACCTGACTGCTACACAACACATGCTGGAGCACAGATCATGTCAACAGTGTGTGTGAATGCATGCAGATATGGACGCAGCTATGACGTCAGCATAGTTCAGAGGAAGTACTTAGGGAAGGTCATCATTGCCTGCAATATCATGTGGAAGTACCGTGAACAAGTCTCCTTTGGGGTGAGCAGGCACAGTAATGCCACACATAGCCTTGCTGCTTGTCAGATTCAACCACATTGCAGCACGCCTTGCATTTGAATCATTTAAGACCAAATGCACAGGCCTTGTGACTGCAGTCATCACATAAGGTGCCTGTGGGTATGATGTGCATGATCTCTGTAGCACTTCAGTGATCCTTGCAATGTATATGCAGCTAACTGAAGAAGAGTACATGGAGCGGCTCGATGGTGTAGCAGCAGCTTTGAGGTATATCGTATGTGTTTTTCATGTTGTCCTATAAGTTGCTACCAAAGCACATGTCAGCAAATGACAAAGCAGCATACACTGGTCTCTTTACTGCTTTTATGTGATAGTTTAAAGATCACTGTTAAGCTGGATTATTGTTTCCAAGCTGTGTATGGACCACAGCATTGCAACGACACTGGCACTGATTGCACACAACAGTGGTGGTCAAATGCAGCACTTGCAGCAGCTTGTTGTCTTCAGTCAGTAAGACAGCAATCTTGCTGCAGGCATCAGCACACTGTGAGCATGGATTGCAGAAGGTGTTGCCAAAGCATACCAGCAGACCAACTTTTTTCCTGACGCATATGCAGGGCTTGGGGCAAGGTGAAGCAGGTGAAGGAGCACATTGCCAGCAGCAAAACTGGACCTAGAGTTGGCAAGGCCATCAGCATCATTCTGGATCTGGATGATGACACTATCAGAGAGTGGTTCCTCATATCGTGACCGGTCAGGTCCAGACTTATGTATTCTTTTATTATGCACCTGCCAGGTATCAGTCAGGTCCTCAGCATTTATGTCAGTTCGAAATACATGCACGTTGAGTGCCAGCCTGTTGGTGTGCAGGCCAGGTGGTCACTGGTCATGCACAACACAGTCAGCACTTGAGCTGCGCAAGTGAGCAGCCTTTTGTCAGCAGGAGTAATGCATGCAGAGATATCCATCAGGCTGAGTGCAAACAGCGTGTGCTACAGCAGGCGTGGTTTTGTAGCTGTGAGAATAAAGTGCAGATTTGTATGAGCTGAAGATTGGCAGAATAGCACCCCTGAAATTGCTGCAATATTGATTGGCGGCGCTAACATGACGTTCAGCTTCTGTATTTGAATGAGTGTTGAGAGTTGATGTGTTTTGCAACAGTAAACGCCATGTTACATCACAAGCACCTCAACAGACGTATCCTTTTGTCAAGCATCGTGACCTCTGCATGTTGTGTACCTTTACCAAAGCAAACCACGAACATATACCGACTTGAGATAATGATTGGCGTCACCTTACGCTTGTTTGCAATCATTAGTCAGAGACATAAGAGTCAAAACAATGCTACAACGTGCAAAGCACCTCTATTTGCGCTACGGCTCTCCTCCCAACTTGCCGACAACTACCATTGTAAAGAATGAGTCTGCATGCAGTTTCTAGATGAGAGGGCGTAAAATGGGGCCGCTACACGAATCGCCCTGCAAGCTTACGTTGTGCGAGCCGTGGCTGCTTTGTGTGGCAAACCGATACACTCCGCATTCGCAAAGTGTTCTATTCTAAGCATAAACAGAAGAGTATGCTTTGCTCCGCAGATTGATGGCGCAGGCGTCAAAGTCGTGGACATTCAATAAGAAGTGGCCAGTCAGTCAAAGAGACAGCTGCCCTCTAGCTTAAAGCCTGCTTCACTTCGGGTTTCGTTAGATTAGAGAGAGTTGCGTGAGTGCCATCAGTAGTCGAAAGTCAGTAGCTTTTGCGCGTTGTTTTAGAAGTCATCATGCAGTATAGTGGTTTGTCTGCAACTGTGCAAGGCAATCCGAAGTTGTACACAACCTTAGTAAAGCGTCACACAAACACAGCGCGTTCGTGTCGGCTGCACGGGCCGCGCTTGCAGCGCAAGCAAACCCGAGCAGCAGCTGTTCAAAAGTCACAGCAGCTTGCTGAGCGTGTTCCAGCCAGCAGCGTTGCACACGAGGTGAGGTTTTGCTATTTTGCTGGGTGCTGCTTGTTCTTCCTTGCTGGCATCACTCTCAAGTGTTGTGTAGTTATAGTCGTTCTACCTTGTGCTCATTTCCGTTATGTTGGTAGTACTAGCAAGATTTGTTTATATTGTTTGCAACGCAACTTTCAGTTGTTATGTTTCATGTTATGTTTGACCGATGTAGCTTAATGGATTCACAGGCTTCTGGTGTTGTTGACCAGCCCAGCCTGCCCAAACGCATTCAGTACATCGCTGATGAGTTTCAGTCTATGTCCGATCCCAAGGAGCGCTACAAACTGCTGCTCAAGTATGCCAAGACTCTGCCAGCACTGGAGGCGTCTAAGAAGGTTCCAACCAACCGGGTGATGGGCTGCACTTCAGAGGTCTGGATGACAGCCAGCCTTGATGACAGCAGCAGGGTTCAGTTCAGTGGCGACAGTGACAGCGAGCTGACCAGAGGTCTGTGCGCACTTCTTGTGCAACTCATGTCTGGTTTGAAGCCACAGGAAGTCTTGCAGGTATGCGTACCACCTACGAATCCACCTCAACATCAGTCCATCTGATCCAGCAGAACAACGCCATGCATTTTATACTATTCCTTCAGTTACAATGGAGATTACTCAGGCTTTACGGCATATGGACTGCTACCTGTGAGCTCTTCTTCCATGTACTTCATTGTTTGCTTGCAGTCTGTAGGCATAGTTTGTTAACTGAAGCAAGCATCAAGTATCACTTCTGCTTCCACAGGTTAAGCCAGAGATGTTGTCAGTGCTGAATCTTGGACCTGCTGTGATGGCGCCCTCGCGCACCAATGGCTTCCTGAACATGTTGGAGACCATGCGCAAGCGCACAGTCATGCTAACAGAGCACCTGCCTAGATTCCCGTCTCTGCGCATCACTGGTGATGCCATTACCCCTCAGGGCTCTTTTGCTGAAGCCCAAGCTCAGTACCTGGCTCCCAATGCGGCCCAAGTAGATGCCCTTGTCAAGGTTTGTTTTGTAGCTTTCCTTTTCTGACTGTGCTCTTATGGCATTTCATTGTATGATTTGTATGATTTGACTCACCCTGAATTGCTTTTACGGCTCTCTGTATCAGCACGTGCTGATAAGGCATGCCTTATCAGCACATGCCCAACCTTTTGCTTGCTATGGGTCTACCATATTGCCTTGACATAGTGCTGCCATATTGTTGATGCAAAATTGGAGTGCATGCACATAGCACCAAGCTTCTCTGGCTTCCTTGTGTTGCCAACATGCATTTCCTGAAGCCACTTTTGTATTGTCTATCTCGCAGGTCCTGTCTGAAAAGAAAATCGGCATTGTGGCGCACTTCTACATGGACCCACAGGTGCAAGGTGTCCTCACCTCAGCAGCAGAGCGCTGGCCCCACATCCACATCAGCGACAGCTTAGTCATGGCTGACAGGGCTGTCAAGATGGTGGAGGAGGGCTGCACTACTGTGGCAGTGCTGGGAGTGGACTTCATGAGTGAGAATGTGAGAGCCATTCTTGATGAAGCCGGGCACAAGGACACAAAGGTGATCAGCGCTGGTCACCACTGGGGAAGGAAGCCATGTCTGTCTGTTGTCTGACTAGTGCTACGCGCTATGCCAAGTCACCTCCATGCTGCTTGCCTTGCTGTAGTATGTGCAGGTTTGCATGTGTTGTGCAGATCATGCTGCACCTTAGAGGTCACCAGCTGCATAGGATTTCAGGTGCAGGTTCGCAATGTGTTGTGCGAAAGTATGCTGTACCTTTTAGGTTACCAGCTGCATAGGGTTGCAGGTGCATAGGTCAGTGAGTGAGCCATTACGATGTGCCTCAGCAGCTAAATGTGACTTTGTCCATCTGTGCAGGTGTACCGCATGGCTTCAGATGACATTGGCTGCTCCTTGGCAGAGGCAGCCGAGACTGGCCTGTACAGTGACTATCTAAGTCAGGCGGCTGCAACCGGCAAGCCAGCCATGCATGTGGTGTACATCAACACCAGCCTGAAGACCAAGGCTGAGGCGCATGCTGTGGTACCCACCATCACCTGCACCTCCTCCAATGTGGTTCAGACAGTCCTGCAGGTCAGTCTCTTGGCTAGCTTATGCTGTCTACATCCCCCCTCAGGACTCCCTTGTCAAAACTGCTCATACCTCACTGTTATGTTCATTCACCAGTATCTGTTTTAATCTTGTCAGGTTGAGTTCAACTGTGTCTGCGAAGTGTCATATCCATCAATGTGTGTATGGTCAAATGAGCACCTTTGCAATATACCGTTTCTGGCCTGTGCAAGCCATAATTCTAGCGCTATGCTGATGGTACATCTGTGACTCAGGGCTTTGCCCAGATTCCGGGCTTGACAGTGTGGTACGGCCCTGACACCTACATGGGCCGCAACCTGGCGCAGCTTTTCACATCCCTGGCAGATCTGCCGGATGAAGAAGTACAGAAGCTGCACCCCAAGCATACCCAGGCCTCGGTCAGGGCCCTGTTGCCCCGTCTGCATTACTTTGAGGAGGGCACCTGCATTGTGCACCACATCTTTGGTGGGGAGGTGACTGAGCTTGTGCGCAAGGCCTATGGAGACGCTTATCTCACCGCACATTTTGAGGTAGGGGTGCTGCCTCTGCCAGTTGTATTCGATTTGTTTTCATCACAGCGTAGAGAACTGCGTGCTCCAGTGCAATCTTTGCATGCTCAAGTTGCTGTGGCATGGTAAAGGTTGTGCAAAGCATAGTGTTTGGGCAAATGAACATGTCTCTGTACCCATGCTTTGCAGCATCTGCTAATGCTCAGTATGTCTCAACACCGTCCTCCAGAACTCTCTAAGTCCAAACGCAATGCAGCGGTTTGGGCATAAATGTGCAAGCATTTGCATCAGACCTTCAACATGTGCTATGCAGTTTGTGTTGACTTCTAGTAGTTGAAAATTAAGCTGCCAACACAGTTGTACAAAACAATAAACAGTACTTTACACAGGATAAAAAAGAGTCTAATTGGATTATGGATACATAGGTTTAAACTTAAAAGTCACCCCTGACCTTGTAGTGCTTGTGTGCTGACCAGCAGCTGCCTGGCACAGGTTCCAGGGGAGATGTTCACGCTGGCCATGGAAGCCAAGAAGACTCGCGACATGGGCGTCGTGGGCTCAACATCTAACATTCTGGACTTCATTGCCTCAAAAGTCAAGTGCGCCCTGGACAAGCCGTTTGCCGACAAGCTACAGGTGAGTGACGAGCCGGTGCACGTACCAGTGCATGTACCCATTCAATGGCTGTGGACACTGCTGCACGTGTTTCCCAGTGACAGTCACTGCCCTGGTCTGTGCTTCTGTTCAAAGGGGCAGAAGCAGGCGGTGGGTACTCATGGGAGGTGGTCGTTGAACAACATTCATTCATGTTGGTGTTGTTAGGATGACTCAGGGTGTAGCAAAATTAGGTCTGTCTGGTGCTGCAGCAGCTGATGAGATTGAGTTTGGCTGTGGCAGAACTTGTTGGCATAACTTGTTCTGTTCCATGCTGCAGCAGCTGATGCTGAGCACCTGCTTTGCTGGTGCAGTTTGTGCTGGGGACAGAGTCCGGCATGATCACCAGCATTGTGCGCAAGGTGCAAGGCATGCTGAGAGAGTCAGGGCGTGATGACCTGGAAGTTGAGATTGTGTTCCCAGTCTCGCCTGAGTCTATCACCACCTCCAGCCAGACCAGTGCTGCCAATGGGGGTGGACCAGTGCTGCTGCCAGGAGGGCTGTCACTGATCCCAGGGCCTGCTTCTGGGGAGGGCTGTTCAACAGAGGGTGGCTGTGCTTCCTGCCCCTACATGAAGATGAACAGCCTCACGTGAGTTGATGCCTGCATGCCCTTGTATTGTCACTACTGCATTTCGCGTGCCAGACCTGTTATGCTTCCCAACGTCTGCAGTGCAGTGTTGCCCAAGGCGGCTAGCAATCAGCTCTTAACACACCAAAATGAGTTTGGCAGTGCATCTGTGTGAGTCACACTGGTCACAGCCATATCTGATGGGTTCTGTTTGTTGGCTTCAGGGCCTTGATGTCTGTCTGTGAGCGTGTGGACACACCGGGAGAGGTTTTGTTAGAGGCTTACAAGCCCCGAGCATACACAGAGACTGTCAATGGGCGTAGTATGGCACAAGCTGGCTGCGAACCAATTTTGCACATGCAGGCATTCCAAAGTTCTGGTCAACTGCCTGAAAGTCTTGTCCAAGATGTCTTGTCCCGAGTCAAGTAGTTTTGTGTCTATAGAGCAGGCATTGAAAGCCATTTCGTTGAATTGATCATTTTACGCTGTACAATATATGAGCAAAGGACAAAAGCAAGAGCGACATGGTTGACGCTGAATAGGTGGTGATTTTGAGTTGAATGAATGCCAACTTACAGTCCGTCAGGTTGTAAGGACTGCTTGTGTGTGTTGTCACATTTGTCTTGTGGACAGCTTTTGGTATGCTGGTGCTATTGATGTGCACGTTCAAAAACACCTACAAGTACGTAAGAAAAGCACTGCAACCACAGACACCATCACAGATACGGATGACATCAAGCAAGGTGTGGTAATGGCATATGACGTGGTGGTGTCGTCTGTGCCACAATGCAACTGCGAATTGCTTTGCTCGACGTAGCGATTGGTAGCTTCAAATCCCTTTGCAAATGAGGTCGATCTGTTTGTCAGCTATAATATTACATTAATGACTTTCTGAGCTGTCAGCATCTGTCAAGACCCAGTCTTCTGTGACACTGCATACATATGTGAGTGTGTGCATAGATATGCCAGTATTGCTCTTATTGCCTGGCAATTGAGATGACAAGGACAAACATGCAACAGCATTATTGAGATAGTACGCAATAGCACTACTGTAAGTACCAGCTTGGCAGAGTACAGGGGTGCTTACGTGAGCATGCCATTATCAGTACCTATTGGCTATATTGGCTGTAGTAGTGCTACTAGTATTCCTAAGACTGCAATTCACATGCCTGTAGCTATCTGTATGTTTCTGGAAAAGCAGGGTCATCCAGGGTACATGAAAATCCATACACTATGTCAAAATATGCTTGGCAAAAACAGTGAAGAGTTGAGCAGAGCACCACAAAACTGGCACTACACATGACTAGCCATTGCCCTGTCACTCCTTGGAGTTGACATAGGTCTTTTCGCCTTCAAAACTTGCACCCTGAATGGTCATGTTCTTGATGTCCTCCAATACAGCTGGCACAAATCGGATATCAAGCGTCCTCTGTAAAAACCACAGCAAACTTAGTTGCATGCAAGATGCATCAAACACAGGTCTGCACAATCACAACATGCTCAATGCCCGCTGACTTCTGTGTAGACACAAGACAAGGGTTGACACGAACCACTACAGTGCGAAACAGCTGCCAAAGTGGGTAAATGCCCTGTATACTTGGCAGCCAAGCCACACTGTGCCTCTAATCCCCTATCAACATACATGCGGTCAAGCAGCTTCACCACTTTACAGCACCTGGCAGCCAACATGCGCAAGGTGTGCAGGTAAAAAATGCGTACCTGGTATGTGAACAGGCCTGCATCCTGAACAGGCAGCACCCATGCATCTTCATCAGTCTCATTGACATGGCTGTGCCACCAGCCAGGGGGGGTGGTGAAGGCACCCCCTGTTTTCCAGGGGGCGTTTATGGGGTCAATCAGATTGCCATCCTTGTCAATCTTACGAGCCATGGCTGTGTACACACCTGCACCATGCCAATCAACAGCTGAGGCTGAGAACATCTCAACTGTGCAGCATACACTAGGCAGCCAAGGATGAACATCTGTCATACATGGCTGGCAAGACAAGCCCATGGGTCAGCCCAGAGATTTCCGGATGAAATGTCTCTGTTTCACTTATGGGTACAGAGTGATTGTGAGAAGAATGATCTCATCAGGGAGAGATGTTACGACCCACCATTATGTCTGAACTGAGGTTTAGAAGGCTCAGCTAGCTAGACCATTTAGAACGCAGAACTGATGATAGGCTGCCTAAAAAGCTTTTGATATATCAAGTTGAAGACAATAGTCATAGCTACAAAGGTTAGCGTAAAGTTGTCCAGGCTGACTCGGGACACATCAACACATATTGTTGTTAGTATGCTAACTGCCAAAAACAAGACCTCATACAGGGAGCTACTCAGGACTGTATGTACCTGGCCCTAAAGGAACACACATGTTCATGAATGAATGGGCCAACCAAATCAGTCAAGATCGCTTATGCAGAGAACAGGGGAGATGAACACTGCAGGGTTTGTTACACAGACTACAACTTGCTCAGAATGCAACTGATTGGATATGCAAAGGGTGACTTTATAGAGATAGCAGAGTTGCGCTAAGTAACCCTATGATAAATAACAGCAAAGCATGACAGGAAAGCATGAGCAAAGCATGACATCAAAGCATGACAGCAAAGCCTGATAGCAAAGCATGACAGCAAACCACGACAGCAAACTTTCGAACAGACAACAATGTGGCTGACTGGACGGTCACACCTTTGGCGGGGGCAGAGACAGCAAAGTCCAGAGCAGTGGGGGTGTGGCGGTGGGCCTTCTGGGTGGTTTTGCCAGGAAGCAGGTTGAACAGCACCCACATGACATGTGTCAGCGTCTTGGTTCCCCTAGCCTGCTTTGTGCCCAGCAGCACTCCAATCCTGTTCTTGTCCTTTGCCTCTGGGTCTGCTGCTAGCTTCTTCACAGCACCCACCAGCGCCTGCACAGCAGCAATGCACATCAGCAATGCACAGCAGCAATGCACAACATGCCCCTCACATTGTATGAGACACTGGTCAAGCTGCAGGTGGAGCCCTCAATAGACCAAATTTGTGATAGCTGCCCACCTGCATGCTGATGTGGCGCAGAGATTCTGTGCAGGATGACATTGAACAAGCATGAGCGCGCCTTGCAGATGTGCCAGCAGCTAGCCAATCAGTATGTCACGCCAAATCAGTTTGCTGTGCCTGAAGTTCCATCTCAACCACAAAGCATATGGCTTTGAACACAACTCCAAATGTTTCAGGCTGCATGATTGTTTTGGCTGGAGCATGCTTACGTCTCTGGTGAAGTGAGCAGGCTCAAATCGGTTCTGGGTTGGTGTGACTCCAAGGTACTTGCACAGGGGCTCATCTGTGATCCAGTAAAAGGCAGCTCCGCCATGCTCAGTTGATTCTTTGCTGGCATGGTGGGTGATGTCTTCACTGCCAGGCACCACAAACAGATCCCCCTGGGCCCACCGCACCTTGCCATGTGATGTGTCACTGAAGCCATCACCCCTGCAACAGCCCTTTCTACCATGAACATCTGTCAAAAGGCTGCCAGTCGCTAGAGGAGCCACCGCTGTTTTGCTTCAAGACGACCTGTCAACCCTTTGTAGGCATTGCAAACATGTCTGTCTTTGTGACCATGAGAACAAGCGACTTGCTGCTGAGCACAGCATAGACATTCATAGTGGCTGTTGTTGTATGCGCCTTGTTGAGATTGGATGATGCTGAGTACCATAGAAGGATGTGTAGATGTGGCGGATCTCATATGCACCAAATTCTGCTTGGTGCGTAATGCCGACTTGTGAATGACAATGCAAATGTTGTAGTCAGCAACCATGCCAGTGCCGCATGGCATGGCATGCACCCACCGTATGCAGTAGAAAACCTGGGAAGTGGCAGTGGCCTTTGTGGTAAATGCTTCGCCTGTCTTGATGCGCACAAAGGATGCCAGCTGGTTCATTCCAGTTGCTGGGTACTCCGTGTCTGCAAGATAATTACTTTCAGGGGCATGACACATACGGTGTATGCAAAAGCTATCTTGCTACAGCGCTGCATTGACTTTTTTTAACTTACTCAAGTCTTTTGACAAGTCCAGATGAATGACTCTTGATGCACCTTCCTCATGTGCTTTGCCATCCCACGCTTGGATTGGAATTGGGGACATGCACTGCACATCAGGACAAATTGAGAATCTGAGCCTCAATTTGGCAGCACTTCTTCAACCAGTCAGAACTCTGACACTCACAGGCTTGGACTCCTTAGCGTACTCGTACATGATTGCATTGTTTTGCCAATTTGTATTGGATGGGGAGTGCTCTTGCACTTCGTTGCCTGCTGGAGGGTGGCTGGACCCGGTTGACCTGTGCAAAGGCCAAGAGCAGATCAGCTTGGTGGCCGCGGGCACTCACAGCGGATGACGAGGGTGAAAAGCGCACCTCGATGTCTGCAGCGTTCTCATGACGTTGGTCATCGCCGGAGGTTCTGCGTCGGACATAGTTGACCCGATCAGCCGGGAAAGAACGGATCTTTGGGCACCATTCCTGCTGCATTGCGCTAGAACTCTGAAAGCCATGGTGAAGCGATATGGTTTGGCAAGTTGTGAACACGGATGAGACGCCGCAACTTTGCGCTACCCTGCTTAGACAGGATCCCTGCATGCAGTTGCATTGCATGTAATGCTGTTCTTGTAATAACCGCCACACTTTCAGATGAGTCACGAGTTACTACCCGAGGTTCATCTGTCTAGAAGATTCTTGATGAGCATGCTCAATGGATGAGTCAAAAAGTTAACGTATTGAAGATGAATCTACTGCATGCAGCAGCAAAGCCTGTTCAAGTCATTCAAGGCATGGCAAAAGTAGATCTACATATCCTGAATGGTTGCATATATGCATTCAGAGACATGTCCGTGGGGATGCACTGATTTGCAGAGTCTGATAAAATGCCTGGATGGTCGGCAAGCGTCCATCTCTCAGGTGCTCATCAGCTTCATGGCGCCAACAGCCCCAAGCTGTAATTACTGAGGAGGGCGAAGTTTGCAAATCTAAATGCACACATGCCAATGTGCCTTGTTGCGAAAGCCTTATCTGTACTGATTGGGGCCAGGCTGTGTGCCGTGTAAAGTTGCTTCAGGCATTTGACCCGAAGTGACCAGCAGCAAACAAGGTCCTACCCATGGTGACACTGGGCTAATGTAAAACACAGTCTAACAGCTTAGAATCGCAAAGCAACCAGAGAGCGCAGTATGGCTAGCCTGTTGTGACCTGTCTAGATTTCAGCAGCACTGCCACACAACATATTGACACAGTACAGGTTTGCAACTGTGCATTCCAGACATACTTATAAGCTCATTTAATACCATGAGCTACCTTCTGTGAGCGTGTCATAGGACTGTTTCCTAGCGACTGTGCCTGTTTCACAGTGTCAGTCAAGGCTGCCAGAGCTTTCCCAGTGCTGTGCTCTGTACTGGCTTTTGCAATGAGCGTTCCTTGTTTCTCCATGTCAGCTGCCCAAAGAGCTGCACCAACTGTGTTGGTGAAAAGGAACAGCCAGTTGACAATTGGCAGCAGGTTGAGGGCAAAAACAACTGCTCCAAACATTCTAAACTGATTTCTGTTGGCCTGGTACACTGCTTCCCTGTCTGCAGATTTGGTCACTGACTTCTGTACGAGGTAGTGGTCCAGCAGGTTTGCGGCACTGCCAAAGCCATTCAAGTAGGCAAATATGATGGGTCCAATCGGAAACAAGCTAGTGACTGGCACTGTGCAAGCCATGCGTAAGTACTGCTTCCAAGCTGACTCTGTTGCCGAAGGCTGCAAAAGGATCCCTGCAAAGTATCTGCAGACCTTCCAGGTCAGACCCCATTTCTTGCTTTGCTCCTGCTCCCGTTGCTGATCTTTGGCGTTCGTGGTTTGCAAAGTCGTTCTCTCCTTGGCAGTGAGAGCGCTGAGATGACTGACGCCCTGCTGTCTGAGGACGGTATCGAACAATTTGTTCCTCACTGCACGGATGAACCGCTCCGAGAACAGATACACTGGTATGATCGCTTCGGCGAGCAAAGCTGCCAAGACTGCTGAGTGGCCTAAGAAACCCTTTCCAAAGAGCCGAGACAGCGCAAACAGCTGAACGTGGTATGTTGTGACCGAGAGAACTGCAAAGGCTCCTGCAGAGATCAGCAGCAGTTGTAGAACCACACTCAAGCAGCTCCTGAATAGCGTAGGATGATACAGAAAGTACAACAAGCCTCTCACGGGGTACAGCCCCGCGGGTAACATGCTGTCTATGCTCGCTAAAGTTTGCGACAGTCTGCAGCTAAAACAGCAGCTGTCAGTCAGAGCCTGCAGAATTTGATAGTTTGCACGCTCAATTGATTTAGGCCCTGAACGGAGGCAGCTTCAATTAACGGATTAGTGCCTTCATTAAGAACGGCAAACGGAAGTCATGAACGGAGGCTCAATCCACAGTTGTACCTCCGTTGAGGCAGATCTCGCCGTTGAGTTGCCTGACTCACAGTGCCAGAGCGCGAGTAGCTTCAGTTCAGAGCCTCCGTTATGTTGAAACGTAGGGTGAGGGTTGAAGAACGGAGGCTCAAAACGGAGGCATAATTGAATTTCGATAATCCGAGCCTATTTACAGAGCTTCCGTTCACCAAGTGTGGAAAGGGCCTTGGTGCAGCTGGCAATTATGATGCACGCTGTAGAGATCTCTACATCCTTCATGTATGACTGTACAAATTTCCTTTCATCGATCATTCCTGAATAGAAACGTTACTGCAGTTACTGCTATGTTGGGTCGTGAAATAAGGTGGTTTGAGCAAGTGTTCGTTTCATTTCATTTTACAGAAAGTGGGCGAAACAAGCCCAAATGAGCCGAAGTTAGGGGGATTTGCTGACGAAAAAAGGTTTTGTCGAGATTTGGGAAAGTTTGACGTAATTCAAACCTGTAAAAGCTGTTGAAACAGGTGAATTGTCGTTCTGAGGTGTTCCCACGTAGCAAGTATTTAAGTTTTTGAGCATTATTCCTACAATGCATATATATATCCTCATGCCAAGGTCAAGCTTGAGCTTAAGCTTCAAGGTCATATCCACGTACAAAAAGGGCGGGGAGAAATCTGTTCATTGATCCTGTAGTCAAACAATATCAGAGCGGCGGCACCAGCTGTGGGCCGTGACTTGAAGCTGTGCACACGTGTGACTCTAAAGCTATCTGTTGGTCTCCCTACCGTTTCATCCTTTAAAGCGCCAACATTTTCATGCCAGGCAAAGGCATCGAGTTGATCAAGTTGCGAACCGACGCTTGGACAACAAGTCTGCGACACAGCATTGTCATTGACCAGAAGGCATGGCATCAAAACACCTTGGATTGAATGTATTCGTGACTGGAGGCATCGGCTTCATAGGCATGTCCAAAGCTTGTTATACGTGTAGCTCACTTGCGATCTAAATATCGTTGTGTATTGGGAGTCGAGAAACTTGATCCATGTGTGCAGGCAGTCATACAGTCCTCAGCCTGCTGGATCACGGCTGTAAGGTGACCATCATCGACAACCTGGACAATGCATTTCAGATCGCTTACACCAGGATGCAGAAACTTGCCGGTGACAAGAGCAAGAACATGACATTCGTCAAGGTGAGACAAGTGTTGGATCGCATGCTTGTGAGCTATTCTGTGACCAAACCTGGCCAGCACTGCCTCGCAGGGAGATTTGAGGCACTTTGATGAAGTGGACAAGCTGTTTGCTGCAGAGAAGTAAGCTCAGATCAACTCTTGTGGGACCCTCAGTTGATTGTCTATGCTGCAAAAGAGCAATCAAATGTTGCTGCAGGTTTGACGCTGTCATTCATTTTGCTGGGCGTAAAGCTGTTGGAGAGAGCGTTCAGTTTCCGATGCTGTATTATACACACAATATTGTGGGTGCCGTCAATTTGATTGAGGCAATGAGGAAGCACAAATGCAAGAACGTAAGTCTGATACATGCTCGCACAGCGGTCACAGGCAAAGCAGCTGCTTTGCAAATGCTTTCTTGGTATTTGAGTAACACACACAGCATTTAAGATTGCGTAAACATGGTCGAGCATGTATGATGCCTTAAGAGACTCTCCAGCTCATGCACACTGAACTGCAAGCCAGTCAAGCGAGCCCTGCAATGGAAGGCCTGATCACTTCCTATACTACGCAGATGGTGTTCTCAAGCTCATGCACAGTATACGGCAATCCATCAAAGGTACCCATTGATGAAACACACCCTTTGAGTGCTGTCAGCCCTTATGGCCGCAGCAAGCTGATCATCGAGGACATGTTCCGTGATCTGGCTGCCTCTCCTGAGGGCAAGGATTGGCGCATCATTCTGCTGCGCTATTTCAACCCTGTTGGAGCTCACCCATCAGGTGTTTGGCACGCACAGTGTTGTTGCAAATGATTTCCCTCCACAGGCCAACACCTGGGTTTGTACGATTGTACCAGAGTGGCTGGGCAAGATCAAACATGCTCTCTCAGCATGCTTGCAAACTCTCCATTGCAAGGGATATGCTCTTGCACTGAACACAATCTTGCATACTGCAGGCAGACAGTTTGCTGTGTTTGCACTTGAAGGCAACACAGCAAAAGTCATTGATGAATCCTCAGCATTGCCTTTGACGCTTTGCTAAGAGTGACCTTGTGTTGGCTGCAGGCCTGATTGGAGAGCACCCAATTGGCATCCCGAACAACTTGATGCCCTACATCCAGCAAGTGGCAACCGGCATCCGGCCAGAGCTAAATGTGTATGGCAGTGACTACAATACACGTGACGGCACAGCTGTGAGGGATTACATCCATGTCATGGATTTGGCAGAGGGACATGTGGCTGCTGTTCAGAAGCTGATAGACAACCCAAACCTAGGTTGCATTCCCATCAACCTGGGCACCGGAACAGGCAGCACTGTCCTAGAGATGGTCAAGGTACCGCATGCCGTCCCGCACACATCACACAGCACTTTTCAGGCCTGAATAATATATACCAGAGTGCAGCTGAAGCTGATGTAGTGGAATGTGATTGAGAGAGCACAGTAGGTTACTGAGGTCATGTTGCATAGCATGTTGGTCTGGTGTTGCCAGCTTGTGATGAAGTTGTCATGATTTCAGCAATGATGCTGAACATGCAGGCGTTTGAGAAGGCAAGTGGGAAGAAGGTAGCCTACAAATTGGCCCCACGGAGGGGAGGCGACACAGAGGCTGTGTGGGCAGCAACTGAGACTGCTGAGCGGGAGTTGGGTTGGAGGACAAAGCTCGACATCCACGACATGTGCCGAGACCAATGGAAGTGGGCACATGACAATCCCAAGGGATATGAGGAGTAAATGTTGGTGCATTGCACATGCACCTGGCATCAGATTGAATTAGATTGTTCAGAATATTCGTTGATTGGGCTTTTGCTTTCTTCTTGAACTGTGTTTGCACATGCAAAGGAGCATAAGAGAGTTGGAAAATGCGCAGATTCATATTAGTCAGTTTGCAGAAAGATTGAGTCGTGAATGCGTCAGCATCCAGACTATTCAAACTGCAAAAGCTTTACATGATGGTGTGCTTTTGCAAGACAAATTATGCAGCCCGAGGAACATGGTCTCAGGTCTTTATGACTACATGCACACATTCACACTGTCCACAGCAACAATGCTTGCGATGGTAGCTGGCATGAAACACCATGTTAAACCGTGAAACCCCACATTGCACATTAGATGCTTTATGTCATTGTACTTTATTACACAGTACATGTAATGGATTCACTGTGTTTGATAATCATTGCAAATAGTCCACTGTCTGCCCAAAGCGCATCAAGCACAACTTGAAGGCTTGCCATCATCGATGATACCGAGCCAATTCTGGGTCTTCGATTATCTACTCTTGCCACCATTGTTCTTCTTGCCTTTAGGTTTTGACTTTTTAGCTGCCTTCTTTTTGGCTTTATGGTTGATGGCTCTTTTGTCAGACATCATTCGCCTGTCCAGAGGCTTCGTCTTTTTATACTGGTCAGACCTTGTTGCCTTCTTCTTGCCCTTGCCTTTCCCAGACGCCCTTGCCTTTGCCATGAGCTTCTGAATCTCCTTCATCTTAGAGTTCATAGGAAGATCTTCCTGGCCACTGATAGCTTCAGCCTTGGCGCGCGCAGCCTCCATCTTTGTCTGCACCAATGCACACATGTCAATGTCAAGGCACAGACTGATTGCCTGACTTGCATGACTGGCATACAAGCAAGATCAAGGTGACCAGATGCTGATAATGAAGTATGTTTGAGTGGACATACAAAGATGCTGTATCAAATCTAAACACACAGCAAACTAAACAATTAAGTCAAAAAGTGCAGATAGACACAACAGTTTGAGCATCAACACTGAAGTTGTTAATCAATTGGGGCATGGTGACTAGTTTCATGCTCTGTCATACCTCACAGCCATGTGGGACATGCAGCAGTGGAGCTGCAATGCTTTTCATACCAGGGACCATGTTGTTCAGCTGGTTGACGCACCTGCTTAAGGCCTTGCTCTCATACGCGCACTCCACTGTCATGCTGCATAGTGACCAACCAAGGGCACCAAATTTGAGCATGTGAGCTGCACCAGCATCACTTCCTGCCATGGCGTGGTCATTGCCCAGGGCAATTAAGGAGGCCCACATGCATCAGGGTAAGCTTCTTGATGCCTCAGCAGAACAACAGCTGTCCAGTAGAGCCACATACGAGCGTGGAGCAAGCAGTGTGCAACATCTACACGTGCTGTGTGTTGTTCAAGCTGGCATGACATATGAAGTTCATACCACAGAGCCACATTGTTGCCGTGCCTTAGCACAGACAAGGGATTGCAGCTGATGTGCTTACAATTACAGAGCTGGTGACTACAACCAGGAAGGACAAGAGGTGGGGGTTTAGGGGGGGGGGCACAGAATTGGGCAAACTCGGACATGCTGGTGGGTAAGGACACAATGTGATGCAGTCTGCGTTGAGGTGAGGCACCAGGTGGCAGGGCATGGTGCACACAGGACCACCACCACCACCATTACTACATATTTAGGGTTCAAACCCTCAACCCTAGTGCTGGCTCATGCAGATGACTCCCTCAAGATGATACATTACAAGTTTTTCTTGACAAGTAGACCAGCCCTGACACGCATCTGTAGAGCTGCCATCTGACTTCAACCATGCAACTGACAGCAGTCTGTGATATGTTTGCAATCTGCAGTGTTCGCTCTAAAGATCATTGATATAGATGTCCCCAAGCACCTCCACAAAGGGCAGCATCCAGACCGCAGGCCACAGCGCTGTCAGCTTGGCTTCAGCATGTGTGGGAGAACGCGGTTAGCTGTGAAACCTTCCAGCACAACAGCGTCAACTAGGCAAAGCTTTAGTCCTCTTTTGTCAGCAAGGCAATCCCAATGCTAGTTTGGTCTTGTAGTGCATCTACAGTCCAGCCCTGGCACACCCATGAGACTGAACATTGTCAAAAGTGTGCCTATGTCATATTTGTGGCGGCGTCCAAAAAGTCTACCTGTTTTGTGAGGTGATGCAGTGGGTTGTGGCCTGTGAGAGAGTGGTTACAAGCTGCTATGGATTTACAACTGCAGGGGCGCATGATCAGGGTCCCCAGAAACTCAAGGCACCCTCAGTGGTGCCTTCACCACCTCTTGGAGCTTGATGAGTAGTGGCGCCTTGGGAAGGACAACACACGCTGATATGTTCAGGCAAAGGCCATCCCTTGTGCACCTGGGCACAGAGGTGGACCTGCCAGTGTAGTGTCCTCCACCAGGTAAGCGTAAGTGTTGATTATACGCCCACCACGTAAGTGTTGATTATACGCCCCTTGATTGCAAGTCTGCTTCAGCAGCAGTTTTCAGTTCTCAGAGGTGCTTCATTGCAGGTTCACAAAACAGGCAATGAGTGGCAGACTATCAGAGGCCTGGAAGGAGATTTGCAAGTGAGCCAATGTATCCAGCATCACGTATCTATTGGCCCTAGTGCTGAAGCAGGGACCATTGATAGAAGGGTTCACATACTAAATCCATCTCAAGCTGACTTCATTGCTTGCAGGCTGCTGTATGGCTAATGTCTGCCATTTCTCACATGCATGCGATGAAAACAGCTGTGTATCAGAGCCATGTCATCCACATGGCACCCTTGGGAACGTGTATCAGAGATCTGATCTGTTGATTCGTATGGCTAAGATGAGCTTGTTTCCACAGTTCTGCTCTGCTTGAGCTGCAATGGCATGTTTGCGTCTCTTGTAGGCATGCTCACACATTCAACAGCAGTCCTATATGATCTCCATTGAGGCACACTTGTATATTGGTAGAGACTTGCAACTGCTGTAGCAGCATTGCTTGTCTAACAATATGCTAGCTATGGCACCCGGTACTTGCTTCTATTCAACAGCAGATTGTGTCTGCGATTCACATCGCATACAAAGCTGTTCTTTGACCTTGATCTAGCCTTTGCTGAACAAAACATTGTTAAAACAGAGCTCCCCTGTAAATCTAGCACAACACATCACAGACAGACTTGTCCTGTATATCAAGCATGCTACATGAGGTAGTGAACTCACAGCCCTCATGGTGTGAGGCACAAAGTGTCGATGATAATATATAATGCCTTACTGCTTAGACCCAATATCATGCTCACTTCAGAGACATCATTCATAGAGGCACTGGTCTTTTGCAGTGATTTCAACAAGCTGCTATCTTGCACAAAGCACCTTAATGATGTGTTGCCTCAATGAACTGGACTGTGGCTAGATTGCACTGCCTATGTCTGGCATTCTGGACCCACACCATAGACTGTCATTGATGTACACAATCCATTCATACCTGCCAACCCTACAGCACTGCAGGAAGGTCATCGACATACACCCCGTCTGTGATTTGAATAGCGACCTTTTCTAAGTCACCTTGCTGGCTGGCATTCCTGTTGCTCTGCCTGCATTACAATGTGGTTGTCAAGAGATACTGAGAGTTACTGCACTTGCAGATTCCAAGCATTGCCCAACAAATAGCATTTTCATGACAAGCCTGTCGTGACTAGGTGAGCGCTTCCATGCGGGTGTTCAAAGGTGTTGAATCCAGGTGATTAGGCAGTTAGCCCTGATAAGACTTGGCTTTGACCAAAATTGACCAACAAGCTTTTAAAGAGGGCTTACATGCTGTACCGCGCGATCCTCCCAGAACGGTTTTCACGTTTCGTCTTAGGGCGCTGCTGCTGTGCTTCAAGCGCTGCTAATTCGTTGTCACCATCTTCTTGCCCAGTTGCCATGGCCGCTGCATTGTCACCTGCCTGGGCAGCAGCATGGTTGGCTAAGATTGACTGTTGCTGAAAACCTGGAGGCAGGTCCAGTGTGGGGGCCATGAGAGGGCGCTGCTGCTGCTGCTGCTGCGCTGCACCCATCATAGGTGGGTCCCCACCAACCATGCTAGCTGAGCTGTGGGTTCCTGGGGAGTGGACAGGAGGGCCCTGAGGGCTGTTCCTGTCCAGTGTGTGGCTGTTTGGGAGCTGCTGCTGCTGTACATGCTGCGCATCTTCCCAAGGGCCTCTTGCGTCTTGCTTTGTTTGCTGTGGAGAGGAGGACTGAACAAGCTGAGACTCTGCCAGCTGAGTACTCGGGTGCTGGGCATCTAGCAGGGCATCGTGGTGCTGCTCCTGCTCCTGCTGGTTGCTCAAATCAGCCAGAGCCTTGTCATACTGACCCTTCAGGCGTTTGTACTTCCTCGTGACACTCTTCAGTTGACCTGATGACTCATTTTTTTCCACAAGGGCAGTCTCTAACTGGCAGTTGGTGCGGTTCTGGTCCACTTGAGCATTGCGCAGCTCACTACGCACGCTTTTGCAGCTTGAGGCAAGAGCACCGACCAGCTTCTGGATAGCCTCTACCTGCAATGCAGCAAGCTTCATTTGCTTCATAGCTGGCATTCTGAAGGTCCAGGGCTGAGTGTCAGGTGAAGATTGTGTGCATAGTCTCTGATGTGATGATGCGCATCACATTCGAAAGATGGCAGTAGCATGCAAAGGGTATTGCACAAGTATCTGTGTATCATCAGCCTTCCTGTGTAGTTCAGCATGCATAACACACGTGAAAGATGGCAGTAGCATGCAAAGGGTTTTGCACAAGTATCTGTGCATCATTAGCCTGCTTGTGTAGTTCAGCATGCGTATCGGAAGCATGTGGCCATCAACTTTTTTCAGTGTGCTGAAAGTACCTGTGTGACCATGTGGGCTTGTGAGTGGTCCCTGTCATCACAGATAGCTTCCAGTATGGCCGTGATACGGTTGCGCTCAAACCAGGCGCTTCGCACGACACCTGGCAGGCTGTTGAGGTCTGCCAGGGCTGCTTCCAGCTGGCCCTGCAGCTCGCTGGCCTGCCCTTGGGTCAGGGCCACCTGCACAACAGAGACACTGCTTTGTGTCACATCATGCACCTGACAGGCTGCCAAACACACTCCATTGGTAGTGACCATCACAAGCTTACAGTGGTGTTGAGTTCATTGCACTTGACCATTGCAGCTTACTGAGTGGCACATGGCAAAGCACAGATAGTCAGCTTGTTGTCACAGAGGCAGGATGATACACTACCTTTGCTGTCTAAAACACAACTTCCAGGACTAACCAGGTTATCTGATTCAACTCAAAGCATAAGGCTTGTGCAGCTCAAGCGTGTACACACATTGTCAGACTGTACCTGTGTAACCAGCTCTTGCTCGTTCTGTGCAGCGGCAGCTTGGCTTCCAGCCAGCTGCTGCCCAAGCCTCTTCACATCCTGCTGAGCTGACTCATCACTGGCTTGCGCTGCTGCCAATTGTGCTCGCAGCTGTGAGGCTTCCCGCTCAGCCTCCAGAGCCTGCCAG
>JAABUP010004789.1_pt1 | contig 21659 bp, 33 predicted proteins | sample 5559201 | NCBI WGS metagenome assembly JAABUP01 (sample SAMN10711887, study PRJNA513373) | rock metagenome | isolation source: Antarctica rocks | place: Antarctica | reverse complement strand
GCGAGTTGACAACTAGCTAGTCACATAAACCAATCCCATGACCATCCCATCCAACACAATAACACTGTCCCATCCATATCATGATTGTACATGCATGTACATATGTACCGTTGTTCTGGTCACAGACAAGCACATTCAATGTCATGAATAGAATTGATTAACCTTCAACACCGGCATGTACTGTTTCTGAGTCTATTCAGGGAATGGCAGCCACTGGCTTCTTGTGCAGGCTGAGATCAGCGGTAGTGATAATGCTGAGGATGAAGATTCACCAGAGTTGTACAACAGTGAGAATGGCGGAGATTGAAGGTGCAACTGGCGCAGCAGCGGCTTCTGTTGTATTCTGCCAGTAATGGGCCGATGATCAAAGCCGATAGGGGTGGGCTTCAGCTGTACGTATGCAGTACTGCATCAGTGCTAATGTCACATTTGCTCATGCGTGTGTGATAAGGCCTGTACTCTACGTGCATATGTATAGTACGCCTGCAATTTCTTCCTGCATACTTTGCTGCTAAGCCTGGGAGTTCAAGCATTGTGCATGACTGATTGCTGTGATGTTATGTCAGTGTGGTATGTGTCAGGACTGCTTAGGGTTCATTTGCAGTGTGTATGCTGTTGTCTGCTTGGATTTGGTAGTTAGAATGGTTTTCAGGTACTTAGGACGGTTTTGAGGTAGTGCTGATCTAGATAAGCAATCTTCAGAGTGCTAATTCAGACAGCATAAGCATATTTCAGACACATCTGGTGTAAGGATTTCAGACTGAATCAGGGTGCCCTGAACTCCATTTTCAGATATGTCTGAAGTGGTCCCGATAAGATGAGATCAGACCCCTGGCACTTCAGCGTCTTTCAGACTGCTTAAGGGTGGCCTTCGTTTCCGTAGTGGTGTGCCAGTGCTTGACAGCAAGATCGGTAAGAGCTGCCAAATGCTATATTTGAGAAGTCTGGGAAACCCATATTTTCTTGATTCTAGCGCAACACAGCGATGATTCAGAACTGCTAGCCTAGCAGTGCAAGTTGTGTCCATATGACGAGATAGCTATGTTGTCTCTACAGCCTTTGTAATTCCAGGCATGGGCAATGACAAAGCTGAAATACATTGTTAATTACATGGAGGTTACAGCAGCGCCGTGCAATTTGTTCTATCTTGCATCATGGCCAGTTTGCAGAGTAACTGCTCAATGACCATGTGGTGTGTTGTTGGCCATGCTGTACCATCAGCATCTGCTGTTACCGTGCTGACCTCTGACAGTCAAGTGCCCTGCATGCACAACTAGCATCAAGGTGACAATCAAAAGGGAAGTTTCAGCCTAGTGCAGAGCACATGTACTACACACATGTTCTGCAAGTGGGTAGAGACAGCGCGAGAGCATGTATTAGCTGCATGACCAGGCATCTGATCAGGAGGAGGGACAACTTTCCGACAGGGAGTATCAGTCAAAACAGAAAAGTGTCAGCCAACGCTTCAGCTTACTCTTGCACATTCAACTAGCTGTCCTTTGCTGAAGCAGACAGTCAGAAGCAGCTCTAATGCCCACAGCACCCATCACTGCTGTGAGCACGACCCTGCAGAGAACACATCATGTGTTGATAATCGCCTGTACCTCTGTTGACAGTACATATTGTAAGCTGAGCTGTGAACTGTTCTGCATACAGGTTGCAGCCATCCAGACACATGCCTGTTGTGGCATGCAAGTGTAACTTGACAGAGATGCACAATCGTGTACACACCTGCACTTCCTATGTAAAACGATGTATTGCTGAAGTCTTCCAACAGGGGGTTGTAGCCACTCTTTGTCAGCGTTGCCGTCAGTTCAGCATGTTGCTTCATGAACGCCTTGGTCTTCATGACTTGTCCTTGTATGTCGCCTGCATGAACAGACTTGTCAAACATGCCTCAAGCAAAGCAAAAGAATGACTGAGGCCTGCCAGCAAATAAGCAAAAAGAGTGAGACCATACAAGCTTAATGAGCGCTCTATACATGCTTGCATACATAGGCTTTCAGAGGGCTTTCAGAGGGTGTTGCAGGGCTGCTGTACATACCCTGCCCTTGATTGGCTAATCGGTGCAAGCTCTGAAGCAGCTGAAAATCTGTGGGGAAAAATATATCTGCCGTGCCTTGTGGGACCAAGTAGCTGGGGTGATCCAAGGTCTGACCATTGATCTACAGCACATTTGCAATCTATGCACAGCTGTGCTACACTGCAGGTGATTGACTTGCAAGTATGACCAAGGATGCACAGCTGCAGAAGGCTATCACTGCTATGACAGCCTGGTGTTGCACAAGCCACTGTTGCGTGCAGAGTGCATCGTGTGGTATGCTCGCTCCTTGCAAGGCGAAATAAACGCACATCAGGCATGTACACATTGCATGCTGAAACTTTCAATAGATCTTAGGAGGAAGTCAGCAGGTGTTGAGACATACTGTGGAAGCTACCAGGGGGGCGCCCTGACCAGGCACAGTCACATCTGGTAACTCATCAAAGTCAGCTGCAATGATGACATGGTTGGGCCTGGCCGCACAAATGCGCTGTAGAAGCTGCAGGCAGGAGGTAGGCAACCACATTGTCTGGCCAGAGCCACTGCCTGATGGTGACACTGCAAAGCCCCACACCACAAACTCATGCAGGCACTGGTCATGGGTGTGTTTTGAGATGCATTGACATTGAGCTTCAAGAGTGAGACACACGGCGGGGATTGCAGCAAAGCATCACCACAACCCCTTTTCCAAAGAAGAGCATGACTTGATGCTGATCACTGCAGAGCTCATGTGTGTTTTGACTTCGCTGACAATACACTAACATTGGGAGCATCGTGGACATACAGTCAAGAGAGAGCTGTTTGCAATCAACTACTGATCTGTTGCTGAGCAGCTTCAAGGCAGGCTGCTCCCAGGCAAAGCCCAGATGGTGACAGCTAGCCAGCAGGCAGGCCAGGCAGCCCTGCCATGTCTGCGCTGCCAGTCTGCAGCAGCGGAACATGCGGTATTGTGGGCCATCACAGCAGCAAGGTTTGTCATCATTTCAGCACACCAAAGTTATGATGCTGAGGGCTTTGTTGGTGAGCATGACAGCGTCATTTTGAGTTGTCTTGCTTACCTTGAGCCAGTGTCCAGTCAAGGGTAGCATGCAACCAGGACTGGGAAAGGTGCCCTGGCTGCAGCTGGGCTGCCTCAAGGCAGGCCCATATCAAAGGGTCTGCCACTGGCTTTGTCACCTCAGTATGTTTCTGCTGCATGTGGTCATGGCTTGGGCCGCTAGACTGGATCCATGTTTCTTGCCAGTCAGCCTCAGAGCTTTGTCTCCACACTCTGCATTCAAATTTGAGTCACCTTGAAACAGACGTCACTCCAATGTGATGTTCAAAAAAGGATGTTGTGAACGCAAATACTTGTAATTTGGCACTGGTTGGTGATGTTGGCAAATGGTCGCAACATTGTGTCCTTGATACTGGCATGTAGCACTCTGAATGCCATGAACACAATAATGCAATGCATATTGTCACCACCTTGAGGTGAATTGATGAACCTCAGTCATTGAGCATGTCAAAGAGGTTGACTGATATCAAGACAGAAAAGTTCAGCAAATCATGCTAGTCCAATCTTTGCCGGTGACATCAACCGTACTGCTTGTGGGGCAGACAAACTCACACCTGTCATGAGGCAAATTATCAAGTACCTCCATGAGGATGATGACACAAGGCTGTTCATTCACAGCACCCCATGCCAATGGCGCGCTGGCATCATGCTGCGCCACTTTATAACATGACCTGTGCTTGCCATCATGCAGCACCTTCTGCTGTTGCACCTCTGCCAGCTTTGGGCTGATCTCAAGAGAGGTGTAGCTTGCACGTGCATACTGCTCCTGGTGATGGTCATGCAGATAGTCCTGCAAATGAGCATCAGCATTGCAGCAGGCACAGCATAGCAGCCAATGATGAAAGAGAAGAAAAGCAAAGAAAAGAAAAGAAAAGACTACGCCTTTCGGCATTGATTAAATGAAAGCCTGAGGATAATATACATTGGGCTTCCTTGCAAGCCAATGATGACTGAGCCTTGACAGGATGCCTACCAAGAAGTCTCTTGCAAGTCTACCACTGCCACCTCCAACCTCGATAATATCAAGAGGCTGCTTTTGCGGTAGCTTTTCAAGCAGTGCAGCAGCGACTGCATGACCATAGAATGGCTGAAATATCTCAGCTGGAGTCAACCAGGAGACCTGCAAATGGTGTGAGTCAGGTGTTGTGATGCGTTGGCAGTTCAGCATATGCCTTTTGGGAGAGGGAAACACCACCCAAACCACCAATCAATGGTACCTGAAGCTTGTCATACCACAGGCGCAGTGTCTGCAGGTAAGCCTGCTGCCCAGACAATTGCTGGAATGGGAGTGGGTCTGGCAGCTGGCCGACTGGACTCGCGGCAGTGTTGAAATATCCATGTTCAAGGTACAATGACTCGCTTATCCAGTCTCTGGCCTACGATCGGAAGCAACATTAAGAGATGACCCGTACCAAGAAACGAAGAGCAATGTGCTGTCCTTCAACGTTTGGGTTTACCAGAATCAGCGAGCTGCAGCCAGCAGTCGACCCCAAGCTCCGACTTGTCGGCTTCAGAACGGTGTGTCGAGCTTTCAGCAGTCGCGTCACTCTTGATGTCATCTGTCGTGCATTTGTGAACAACTTTGATGGTCTGATACCTAGACAGCAGTCATTTGCGCGCTCAAGACTCACTGATCAACACGGCTTGTTAGACATAATGAGCAAGGATCAAACAAGGGGCCCGCCATACCCCGCTTCGCAAGTACATCTGGCAGCTGACATATGCAACAATACACAGGCTGCCTCGACGGGTGAGCCGCAGGCGCGATTGAAGCTATGGGCCTGGCTCTCAGGCGAATACGAAACGTCGCACGGCAGAAGCATGCACGGAAGGGCCTCGTGTACGCCACGCGCCATTTTGACCTATCGTGGTAAAAGAGTGTGCAGTCTTGTATGAGCTGTTCCTGCGGCAGCTGATTTTGAAGACACGCCAAAATATCCGCTGCAATTATGTTGGAGGCTATGACGTCGTGGCCGAGCCATGAATCGCAGTATCAGGACTTTGGATCTCCCAGGAGCTCTCACCACTGTAGAGTGCAGGCAGCCTTTCCGTTTCAAGCGCAGCATCAGAAGCCCTCTGATCAAGAGTCGTCCCGCAGTAGCAGCGGCAAACTACAATGCGATGTGGTCACTCAGCAGGAAGCTCAGGCAGCTGATGCCGCCACACAAACGCAGGCACAAGCTTCTGTCTCACCACCCAGCGAACAGCTGTCTGACTCTGCGGACTCTGAGGCGACATTAGCTGAAGAGCGGCAGCAGCAAGCGGAGCCCCTGCTCCGCGACGACGAGCATCGTTTTACCATGTATCCCATCATGTAAGTACTTGCAGTCACAGACCAGACAGCCACAGCATAGCCCTGCCTCTGTGATAATTGTATCCAGCCCCGTTTCGCCTTCAGGAACCCGGCTGTCTTTGAGATGTACAAGAAAGCAGTTGCTAGCTTTTGGAGTGTGGAAGAGGTTGACCTATCGCAGGACGCCAGGGATTGGGAGCGATTAACAGGTACTCTTGTGCTGCATGTATTGATCACTATCACATTTGATCACCTGATGCTGCAAAAACCTGCAATCTTGAAGTGCCGTGATGTGACGGAGGTCAATGTTGGTGCAGGTGACGAAAAACATTTCATAACGCATGTGCTGGCATTCTTTGCCGCATCAGACGGCATTGTCCTGGAGAATCTAGCTGTCAGATTCATGCAGGGTAAGCTCGTTGCAAATTTGCCTTTGAATACGCCTTGCTTCTCATGCTCTAACAGCTGTACAATGTTCCTACAGATGTCCAGCTTGCGGAAGCAAGGGCATTTTACGGCTTTCAGATCGCCATTGAGAATGTCCACAGTGAGATGTACAGTCTTTTGCTGGATCACTTTGTTAGAGATGCAGCACAGCGACAGCATCTGTTCCAGGCTATACACACAGTGCCATGCGTCAAGCACAAAGCAGAATGGGCATTGCGATGGATTGGCAGTAGTACTAGCTTCGCTGAAAGACTGGTTGGCTTTGCTTGTGTGGAAGGCATTCATTTCAGCGGCAGCTTCTGCTCAATCTTCTGGCTCAAGAAGCGAGGATTGATGCCAGGGTTGACATTCAGCAATGAGCTAATCAGCAGAGATGAGGGTCTTCATACAGATTTTGCCTGTCTATTGTACAACCAGCTGCAGCATAAGTTGCCACAGGAAACTGTGCATACCATTGTGGGGGATGCAGTCAGACTGGAAAAGGAGTTTTGTTGTGAGGCGCTCAGCGTTTCGCTTGTTGGCATGAACGCTGACCTGATGTCTCAGTACATCAGATTTGTGGCTGACCGCCTTCTGATTGCGTTAGGCTACAACAAGCTGTACAACACCAGCAACCCCTTTGACTGGATGGAGATGATCTCACTTCAGGGCAAGACCAACTTCTTTGAGAGGCGCGTTGGTGACTATCAGCGGGCAGGTGTCATGGCAGGCTTGCAGCCAGGGCAAGACAGCACATCCAATCTTGAGCATGTGTTCACCCTGGATGCAGATTTCTAGAGTTCAGCCCAGGACTTTTCGGGATTGTAGCTACGTTCATTTCATTTGTTCTGGTGTTGTTGCTGCTGTGCTTGCACGTGTCAGTTTGGTGGGTCAGTGCTGGGTTCCACATGCAGCAAACAAACGAACAGCTGCACAAGATTGCCTGCTAGCAATCACTGCTGTGCTTCCAGGTTGTGATGCTGTTGACCCTAGTTGTGCACCGTTTCTCTTTGTTATCTTCCAAGTATCACAGTATTTATTTATATCTCAAGTCTGCTGCTTGATTTCATAAGCAGTCGTTCTGTTCCATGTCATCAGCTTTTTCCATTGAAAAGTGCTGCCTGTGGTGAGACATGTATGGCCTAATGGGCTGTAGTACGAAGTCCAGTGGGAAACTAATTCCATCTTAATTTGCAAGGTACAAAGCGTACTGAACAGTAGCAAACAAGAACATGAGTTATGCCCATCATTTTTCACATGCTTTCAGCACTCTAGACGTGTATGCAGAGCTTCTATGCAGATGCGACACTGTGTTGACTGCTTCATTCACCAAAGCTGGCCTACGTGCAGCTGCGCTCTCCAACACAGCGCAGACTGCTTCCTGGATGACTGGATCCACGTCATCCATGTGAATGAGCATTCCATTGATCAAGTACGTGGCATTTCCAACATCAAGAGATGAACTGGCGTTGTCCACAAACAGCCTCAATGCTGCACAGATGCTTGTCCTGACTGTGTTACTGCTGTCATCCAGTCTCTTGAGAAGCTCAGGGTAGGTGAGCCGGCACTGCTCATAAGTGAGCAGCTTGCCAGCTGAGACAAGTAAATGATAGGTAGCACTGCAGGCAGCCAGGCGTGTATCCACAAAATACTCTTCCTCCAGGCTTTGAAACAGCATGGGCAGCAGCCTGTCGCCTGCCAGCATAGCCTGCAGCTGATCAAAATGAAGCAGCTGGTGTGCCAGTAGTGTGCTCAGGGCTGAGATGGCAGCAAAGCGTACAGCAGCAGCTGTCTTGCCAGCATGCCATATCAGGGCTGGTAGCAGGGCTTGATCAGCCAGGTGTTGCGCCGCTGCCCCTTGAAGAGCTTTGGCTTGGTTGTCATTGGCAATCATTCGCTCCAGCAACTGTAGCAGATGGATGCGCAGGGCAGGATCTCTGCAGTCAACAGGGTTCTTTGGCTGCATAACAATACAGCGCAATAGTGATGATACTGACTGGACCTCTGTAGCAAGAGCAATGTTGAAAATCATGACTTCATTGGTGAAAGGGCTGTATCAAATTTAAGAGCTGCGTCTGGTGGAAGTGCGACTCCAGCTAAAAACACACCTTCTGCAGAGCACGCTTCTAACGCCTGCACCAGTATTGCAGAACAGACACAGTGTCTGCATGATTGCCCTGCAGTCCCCGGTTAGTGCAGATGGCCCAAGCTGTGACAGACAAAGATAACACACCGCAGTGCATTATGGGACAACGTGTTTATGGAGGCTGACAGCAGATTGACTCTGCTTCCACTGACCTTTCAGGATCTTGCAGAATGCTGCATGTGATCTGCAACGCTTGTGGTATGAGGGCAGACAGAGTTGTGCCCGGACAGCTCAGAAGCAGCACGCTGAAGACATGGCAGTCAGGCGAATGTGATGTCCAGCTGTCCACATTCTGCAGCCATGAATACAATTTGAATGTGACAGCAGATGACATTTTGCAGTCCAGGATAAGTGCCCAATTCTGCTTGGACCCAGAATCAGAAACTGCAGTGAGTTGCATGATGTTCTTAGCTTGCGAAAGCTGCTACAACAAAGAAACTAGCAGAAGGAATTTGAGAGCGATTTGTGAGTCCTGCAGTAACGGCTCACTGCAAATGCATCATGGCAATGGAGCTACATCAACAATAGAATCAAGGCTTGCAACTGAGTGACCGGCCGTTTTTGCAAGCATCATGCTAATGAGTGATGCAGAAGGCATCAGACACTTTGTTAGCACACCTGTGCAAGAGCTGAGATGAGGGAAGGAGCATGCATTGCAGCTAGATCTGCACTGCTGCTTTGGCAGCAGGCAACAGCCAAGCGCTGGCTGGCTGCAGCAGCTTGCATGGCTAGCTCTTGGGAGCTCTCAGATGCTTGCAGCTGCAGCAGCAGCAGCCACAGTTGCTGGCTGACTAAAGAGCACTGACCACCTGCAGTGCAGTCTCTGAAGCCTTGTGTCACCAAAGGCATAATTTGCAGACTCACTTATGCACAACACCTGCATGACGTGTACAGCCTATGCACACAGGCTAAGTGAACTTGCTGTAGACCATTCTGCAACCTTTGGTCAGACACTCAAGCAGGACATTGGGCTGACACAAATTTTGGGCAGGCACCACAAGGCTGCAGCTTTTGTCACCTGCAAGGGATATTGTGTTGTAGATGACTGCCAATAGTTGCTGCTGTGCTGGTGCTTGATCAAGACCGCGTACAGCATCACTGCATAGAGCGCCCACTAACAGCAACAACTGTTCGCTGTCCACACTCTGCTGGACTGCACCTGCACCAGCCACCCCAATCCTTGTTCATCATTTCCAACATGACAAAGCGATTTAGTCAAAGACTTAGGTCATAGAACTCATGGTATGCACAGGGCTTGTACAGTTGAGTCACCATGTTGAGAAGCATGCAAGCTGCTTTCTCTGACAGGGACCAGGAGACAGCAGCTTTGCAGCCATGACAGTTTGACCAGGAGTGCCAGTAAGCTCTCCTCAGAAAGAGGCGAGGCACTCATACAATCATGCAAATGGTGCGGCAGGTGAGTTGGGCTGCATTGTACGGCAACCGTTGTGCGCACCACGCCTCTGATAAGGCCTGCCAGCATAGAAATAGAGGCATACCAGCTGCATGCAGCATAGCAGAGAGCACAACAAGAGCATTGACCCGAGTGGGCAAGGAGGCTTGAGGTGCAGCCACACTGTCCACCATGAGAGGCAGCCAATGCCCCAGCTTCACAAATGCCCCTAAGACCTGCATGCAAGTCGGTTCATATTCAAAGGGGCTGATGCATGTCAATGCTGTGGTTGAGTTTTTGGTCAGTGACACATTTGCCCAAATGGTTGGCCCATGCAACGCAAATTGTGGTATAAAATTGGGCATGATGCAATGACAAAGATGGTGAGGCAATGCCAAAGAAGCTTAGAACTTCACAATGTGCTTGGTGCATCCTTAACCAAGCAATCCAGGAAGGTTGCCAGCTGTGATTGAATGATTTAGCCAGCACTGGCAGGCATTGCCAAAGTGGATCACAAACATTAACGCGCTTTTCAGCAAATCAGCATCTTTGCTGATACCTCAAATGAAAACCAATTCAGGTGTCCTATGGTCTGAGTTGCTGACCTGAGCAGCTTGTACAACATAGTGAGCGACTTGCTCTTCCTCATCACCAGCAGCACTGCAGAGAGGGCTCAGCAAGTGGGGCAGATGTGCTGACAAGGCGGCGCCAGCCAGCACGAAGACAGACTGTAAACACCGCGCGGCGTTCAGCCTCAACGCAACTGTCCACTCCCTCAAATCAGCTACTACTGATGGCAGGATAGCAGAAAGGATGTCTTGCACCATGTGCTGAGTAGTTGCTGCCGGCTGAGCCTATGCAGTCATCAGCGCCAGCATCAATACAGCAAGATGCAGAGATGTACGTGCTGTGCAAAACAGGTTCAAAAGTCTGATCCGTGCCAGACTGCATTGTGCAGAAGATGAGGTTGGGTTGGTTGGGTGAAGGGTGCATGCCATGACTGTTTCACCATCACAACAGCTTGTGCAGAATGAATGCTTTGCAAATTGTTATGCATAAAGCGTGTGTTGTTTGGCAGAAGCAGGTATGCATGCCGAGCCATGTCACAAGCACATACCTGGAATGGATGAGTGAAGCTGGCAGGCCATGATGCCTGTAACTGAGAGGATGAGGCAAGCTCGTTGCTCTTCAGCCTATCGTCAGCACTCTGCACAACAGCAGTATGATTTGCAGGGCAAATATTCACAAGGACACAGCACAGCAGGTTGTTGAGCCTTGGCAGATGATGCAGCAGGGTATAGTTGAGGCAAATGCTTTTAGAGTCCATGCTGATGTGACATTCCACATTTGCCATACAGCTTTGTACAAGTTCAACAGTCAAATGGCGCTGGATGGTTACAGTAAACCTGGTGCACAGGGGTTGCAGGTGTACAGCAGTGCATCACATGTGGTTGTATTGCAACATCAGAACAAACTTCATATTGTGCTTGCCTGCATGGCAGCATGCATTTGTCCAATGTCCTTCAGTCGTGACATTGTGGCATCTCTGATGCTGGATGACTCATCTGTCAAGCCCAACAAAAGCACCGGGAGCAACTCAATGAGGAACGCCCTGCATGGCAAATATGCCTGACTTCACGTTAGTCAACCTGGAGAATCAGAAGTGTGGCTGGCCAGCAGCAACAGCAAAGCATTCCAATAAGGATCTGTGGTAGAAGCCATGCAGCTGTTTCTGTGACTTACCTGTGATGCGCTGATGACGGTGGTGGTAAGTCAGCGTCCTTGTCTGCAGGCCTGCACATCAACAGCAGTGTGTAGGTCACATATGTCATGGAACAAGCTACCAAAAATTGTGAAAAGGGCTCCTAAAGATGGGACAGACCTTGATGCTCCCAGCCAACTACCAACAGCTGCAAAGCATTGCTCCTTCACTGCACTGCCTCTGTCAGAAACGAGAGGCTTGACAGCCGGAGCAATGACTTGCACCATTGCTTGCTCACTGACACCCTGCGATAGGCAAAACACAGCTGGCTGCAATCTGGACAACAGCTGCAGCTTGCAGCGCGAAGGTAACATCGCTTTGAATTTGTGCAGTGCCTGTCATGCTGTGTTTTGACACCACTCTGGTTGTTTTCACCATTGATCACACTGCTCATTCAGACTGGTTGTGGAGTGGGTATCTAGCTGTCTCATTTGTGCATGCTGAAACAAGGTGGTGAACAGCACAATCCAGTTATCTAGCAGAGGTTGTTTCAGCTATGCGTGCTGAAACAAGATGCTCCCATATGTGATGTGATCCAAGCAAAGTAGCAGCCTCTCCCTGCGCTCTGAGCAGCAGAACAATGCTGTATAGAATGTTGAGGCCATCAGCACAAACTGCACCTTTGTGACTAAAGTGTCCAATGCTGCAAGGGTCGATAAGCGGACCCTGGAGTGCTGATGGCCAAGATTGGGCAGCAGGCTAGCCAGTAGTGCATCATGCTGAGGACGCAGAGCATCAGAAGGAAGTTGCTTGCACAGATTGGCAATGGCACTGCAACCCGCCTGCAAAAGCAACCCACTCTGCGATAATGTCTTTGGCCTGTAGTATTGCCAAGTTTGCTGTGATCAGATGTGTACACAAGACAGCAGGTTCGAGACATGTCAAAGGTGGCAATCATGCTGTCGTTACAGACTACATGCACGCTTGTTTGGCAGTCAAGCAGATGCAACTAGCAAGATGTGTGGTCTTGGCCAACCTTCTTGATATCATGAAAGGGATCCTCCAGCGCTCTGCAGACCACCTTCACAACCAACATCAGGTAGGGAAGCAGACGCTGACCGCTGCGCAGGATGACAGGGCCTGCTATGAGCCTAATGATGGCAAGCCGTAACTCTTCACTGGGCTCTTCAACAGGTACATCCCCCATGCGATCTGCCACTGCTGGCATCAGGCAGGACAGAAGGGCTGCAGGTTCTGGCAGCTGCTCAGCAGCAGACGCTAGAAGCGTCAGGGAGCCTTCACGACACTTCTCAACAGGGTCAGCAAGAAGGCGAACCGCAGGCACCAGCATGGGCCCTGAAACAATTTGCTGCAAAACACACTCGTTCATATTGGCTGTATGCTGCAGAAGATGCAATCATGGAAGGTATGTCTGCTGATCAAATGCAAACCTGTAGCAAATGCATATCTTGTGTTTTCTGGTTCTCACTGTCTGGGAAAAGCTTGGACTTGAGCTGGCTGATCTGCAATGTAGCATTGGTCCTGAACGCTTTCCATATGTTGTTGCAACTTACACAGGAGTGACATGTCTACAAGACAACTATAGCTTGCAAAGCTAAAGACGTACAGCGTTCCGTCTGAGGTTTCTGTCCTGGTCTGTAAGGCAGTTGATATCCCTCTGAATGCTCGCCTGCGATACCAGCCTCTGACATGGAGGTCGTTTTGCTAGTACACAATGAACAATTTGACAATTGCGGACCTGCAGTCCTTGCTGATCGGGCAACCCAGATGGCGCTAGGGCAGCAGCAAGTTGTGGTGCAGGCAGGGACGGTGACGCAGAGCCTTTCGCAGATAATGTACGCGAATGCGTTGTGAGACCAGGTATGTTGCTTAGCCCAGATAAGGTTGCTTTTGGACCTTTCTTGACGTTTAGCTGCCGCCAAAAGTCGTCTATGCTTCCCATTGAGTGTGTGTAGTATGCGCAAAAATGGCAGCCTGTATGGAAATTGGGCTTGCAGAGACCAATCAATTCAATTTTCCGTGCACAAGTGTATACGGCATGCAGATCTGAGTCAGATAGTGGCCGCAAGTCAGATCAAGTTTCACAACATGCACGTTGTCAGGTGACGGTTGCAACGGATTTCCAGGCAACTCGGCAGACAAACCATACGCAGCGCCTGTGTTAATATGCCGGTATGGGTGCGAGCCTGTTTGTGCGGAAATTGCAGTCTGCATGCTGAGACTGCTTCTGCAGGACATATGCCATTGACGGGGGAGTTGACTTTTGAACTTCGTGCAACTGATCAAGACCTTGTGCAATGTTGATTGCGGTCTACCAGTACGCTGAAGAGGTCAATACTTGAGTCTGCCTGATTCATCAACAGCTGAGCACAACTGTGGAATCGAGCTTGGTCCAAAGTTGTGTTAGCCCAGGTGTTGGCATCACTGGTGCTTATGATCTGATCTTGACTCCATCAAAAGTTCTCTGAGGCATGGCACCTTCCGGGAAGCAAGACTTATACGACAACGCTGATGCAAAGATACGCTATGAGGCTTACAGGTGCGAATTCATGCGATATGAGGCATACAGGTGGGAAGACCTGCGAGTTTGCCTGACATAATACATGCAATCCAGCGCAAACCTGTCAACATACCAACACAGCTTTACTACCTCAATCTTTGATCACCAGACAGTACACTCAACCAAATTTTTCTGCAGTCGGCTTCAAGCTGCAGCTGTGGCACACGGAGAAAGCCTGCCTATACCAGAAATTGTTGCCATCGGCGGGCAATCTGACGGCAAAAGCAGCTTGCTTGAGGCGTTTTTGGGATTCAGATTCAACATTCGGTAAGTAGCAGACTGAGTTGAGAGAAAAATGTTGTAGCAAGCAGCGCAGTCAGATTGATGGCTCACATGACCCTGGCTTCATAGGGAGGTTGAAATGGGCACTAGAAGACCGCTCATCTGCCAGATGGTTCATGACCCGACTGCTCAACAACCACGTTGCCGTATACAAGATGAGGATTCTGAGGAGTACGGGCCTCCAATTATGCCAGAAACTGCTGTTGCAGAGGAAGTCAAGCTGCGCACAGAAAAGCATTTGCAGCAGATTGGCGGCACAGTCTCTGCAAAGCCTATTGTGATGAGGGCTGAGTAAGTCTTGCAGTCATCTGTTGACAAAATCAACATGGTAACTACCAATGTCCCGTATCCAGATTCCCAGCTGAGTGGTGAACACGCCATGCAGATATGCATACTCACCCAATCTGACAATTGTGGATACACCAGGCTTCATTCTCAAGGTGAATTGCTCAGTCAAGTCAAATGCAGGCACAGCGCAGGTCCCATACTAAATTTGTCACACTGTGAATGCAGGCACGCAAGGGAGAGGCAGACACCACCCCAGACGATATTTTGAGCATGGTGAAGGCACAAGCACAGCCACCCCACAGGCAAGCAGCAACTCTTGCATGGCAGAGTCTTTGCAAGCTGCAACATGATGCAGCAATGAACATGTGCTCAACATCATGCGTGTCTTTGCAAAGTCGCGCTGGCAAGCTCACTGAACTTGCTGCTGCAGGCTTATCCTATTCCTGCAGCAGAGCAGCGTGGAGTGGTGCAGTAGTCTGTGGATGCATGTCATTCAGGAAGTAGATCCAAACTTCCAGCGCACAGTAAGTTTGCAAGTCAATTCCTAAACTAGACTGCCACACTGCCGTATTAGGAGGCTCACAGACTGTACTGCAGGTTGTGGTTGCCAGCAAGTTTGACAACCGTCTCAAAGAGTTTGCAGAGCGATGGGAGGTTGACCGCTACTTGTCGGCTACTGGATACCTGCATCCTAATGCTAAACCCTTTTTTGTGGCCCTACCAAAGGTACAGTATGTACCAAGCCTGACCCAAAGTTGCAAGTTGTCTGGGTCCACATTAGCCATTAATTACAATGCTTGCCTGCAGGACCGCAGCTTGACAGCAAGCAGTGAATGGCGTCAGGCAATTCAGCAGGTGGACTCAGCAGTTCTGAGTCACCTCAGAACTGAGGTAGCTGGTGGCTTTGATGAGGAGCAATTTGGCAGCCGCATTGGTTTTGCCAATCTCAAGATGTGAGATTGATCACCCCATGGCCTGACTGCTTTTCCATACACATGTGTTTTCCTGCATGCAAAGCATGCTTCACAACAAACACTACAATGCAACCTGTGGCGCCACCAGCCCACATGTGTCAACAAACTGAGCTGTCGACCAGACATGCTTCATCATTAGAGCATGTTTATTATGTGTATCAGCATTGGGGATGAGCACATTTCTACAGGTCTCACTGGCTGACGGTGCAGCGATGCGGTAAGATAGTGCATGCAGCACAGGTGGCTGGAGGAAGAGCTGGCTCGGCGATACAGAGATGCTGCGCCTGCAACCCTGGCACTCCTGCAAGAGCGCTGTGAAGGGGTGGCTACTGAGCTGGTTGCAGCAGAGTCCAGGCTGCAAGCTGCTGAAGACGTCACATCATTGCGCAGAGCAGGTGACTGGCCATGCTCCTTGATGCAGCTGGAGCATATCACACCGTCTGCTGCGTCATCACCACCTGTCAGCCTGCCCTTTGCTGTCTTTTGTGAATGTTGCCTCAGCTTCCACCATAAGCGCCTGCTCTGCAGCTCATTTTGGAACACCAACACAGCTAAGCATGATCACTTTGCTGCTCCTGTCACCTTCATGTAAGCTTTGTGCGGCACTGTCAGCTCCTAACAACGTCTGTGCTGTGTTGCAGCAATGCAGCATGTGTTTGCGATGGCAAATCATGTCACAGCCTTGCTGAATGGCGCCACAGACCCTGACCCATCTCAGCATGGCATGACCACTGAGGAAGAAAGAGCTTCCAGCAGTAAACCTCAGGTGTTTCCACTTTGTGCACACTGAGGCTTGGTCCATCTGCTGTCGTACAAGCTAAATGCCTGCTTTAGCCTAACTGGTGTCCTGTGCATCATCACAGACTTGCACAGAGGCATCTGTTGGTCTGTCTCTCCAAGTCTGCCTGGCTCTTGACTGACTGTCCATAGTATTTGATTTGCTGCTGCAGTGGCCAGCGGTGCATGGCCCTGTCAGGCCGCAGAATGCAAGCCTGCGCTTGTATGGCGGAGCAGCATTTGAGCGTTGCCTGGATGAGTTCCAGGAAGCTGCACATGTTGTGCAATTCCCAACAGGTAAACAGCATTTACACACGGGGTAAAACGCTTTATGACAGCAGAGACCAGCAGTCCAACCCAGCTCAGTCCTCTTGAGACTGGGCAGCTGCACTGCATATCTGCTCTGTGGACGATATGCACGTCATTGGCACCATTGGAATGCTTGCATCTGCTCAGTCTACCAGGCTACTGTTACAATATTGTCACGGCCCTGTTGCTGATGCAGTTGCCAGGGACAAAGTGGCAAATGTGTTGCTGGCAAGCAAAGGTAGAGGTGCAGCTGGGGGTCCCGCCCATACTGCTCAAGACTTGGCTCGCAACATAGCCAGAGAGCTGCTGAGCCCTCTGCTTGACACAGCATGCTGCCGACTTGCTAGCCTGCTGCGATATGCCTTTGACATTGCAGCAGACAGCCAGCAACTCCTGCAGGGTGAAGCTTTGACATTGCCCAATAAAAAGCATGCTTTCTGGTCATTTGCTGCCAAGTTGTTGAGCTCTTGCTTCTGCATGTTCTGATGAAAGGCATGTACAACTTGAATGGCTATGCCTTGATGAGCTATCCACCCACCCAATGGCAACTTGAAGTTCCGCCTGCTGTCTATAACATGCATGCATATAGCAAGTTTGCAGCTGCTACGTGCATGACAAATGTTGAAATGCATGTTGCCGCTGCAGATCCCAGCCATGATACGTTGCGACCCTATGTAGCGTTCCATGCCGCCCTGCGCAGTGCGTACCACAGCTTCATTGCACATCTGGAAGACAACTGCAAAAGCTTGATGCGCCATCATCTTGAAGCAGCCACATCTGAGTTTGCTGTCACTGCACTTGCGGGTAAGCTTCCATTCTCCTGCTGTGCATTTCCTTAGACTCTAGGTGATGCACACACATTATACACCATACTGTATGCACACACATGATAAACACATAGCTTGCATGCTTAGGTTCAGTGGGGAGGCCAATATGATTGTGGTTGTTGCACAGCGTATCATGTGTGACAACTGCGCTGTGCCTGATTGTAGGAATGGAAGATCTGCATGTTGATGACAGGAATGACATAGGAGTCACCAGCACTTCAGGCGATGACTTTGAAAATGCTGGCAGGGAGCCCATGCATCCCCGTGAATCAGTCATTGACAGGGAGCCTCTCAGAGAAAGCCAGATGACAGTCCCAGAGACTCCAAGCCCCGATATGCTGGCAGCTGGTAAAGGTGGCGGGAGACGAAGAGACTTTCTGTCAGGCCGCAATGCCGACAATCCCTCACCCACAAAGGCTAGAGGCAGGCCACAGCGAAATGCCACTGCTGCAAACATGTTCAATGACCAGGTCAAAAACAGCTATGGCACCATCTGTGGCACTGCTGAGAAGATGTTCAACAGGATCCGGCAAGGGGTGACCTGCCATGCTGCTCCATCCAGTCTCAAGTCAGCCTTTTTGGAGCCTCTGTCCAGCAAGCTACCCAGTCAGATGTCCATTGACTTACTGGCTTGTACAGATGAGGAGTTCATGGCCATGTTCACAGGTGATCCCATCTTGACACCTGATCTTGATTGTGATGTATGTATGCCACTTAGTCACATAAGCTGGTTTTGTGGTTCTACATTATGGGATGCTTGTTTGGCAACAATATCATCTTACATGCTTACACTCTGACTGTAGACAAATGCATCTGCAGCTGCCGGAGCTGTTGCTGTGCTGGAAGCCCGGCGTGATGCCCTTGCACGCAGAGTTGAAGGCCTAGTCAGATGCAAAAACGAGTTTCAGGAGCTGGCCAGATGCCTTTGATCTGTATGGCTTGATTATGTAGCTTGCCCGTGGTGGTTTGCAGTGTAGATTGCGCTTGATGTTGCGTCTGTACATGAGACCATAACTTTACAGTTTCCTCAGCCCAAAATCTCCAAATCCAAGTACTAGCTTAGAGAAAACAATGCAAATGTGTTACACAAACGCACACTAAATGGCACATCTGCAAGGAAGCAATCGCTTTTGCATCTTATTGCTGATTTGCTGCATGTAGTTTCAACTGCAATTTGTTGCAATGTAGTTTCTACCAGCCCTGTTGTCAGGAGCTGTCAAAGCTTGAGAGCTGTCATTACCTTGACGGCACTGCAACAGAGAGAGTACAATGCTTTAGCCAGCCAACAAGTGTGACCACATATCAAACAAGACAAAAGCAAAGTCGAAAAGCTGCATGTGATCCGGCTGCGCAATGAAAGACCTCACAGGGCCAGTACACTTTAGAATCGAAGTAGCGTACTGTTGGCAAAGCAGCTCAAGAGTTGGATATCAATGAGTCATCTGCAACTCATTGGCACTGGTGTCACCACTGCACAGTGTGCACACCCTGTTAGCCCTGGCAAGATGCTGGTCACCAGTACAATGGCTAACAACAATAGGCAGACCATGAGACCCAGCTTGAAGCCTGAAGTGTAGCAGACCCTGCGTGTGCCAACCAGAAACAGGTAACGACAGTAACGCCTATGCCTGCTAACAGATTTGAACCAATCATGGTATGTGCAGCTAACTTTGGGGCCTTCAGGGCAGTTTGCCCTCTTCATACAAGCGCTCAGGGAAAGAAGAAGAACTGTTTGAAACCAGGATCCATGCTGAAGAAGAAGAGCGAGGCTTGCCTTATGCAGCCCCAGCCATAGGTGAGAGTGTCAGCACTGTCTGCTATTCTTCAAGATATTGTGTGTTTGCTGCAAGCAGCAAGCTTGTTGTTTATCATGCAATTTGATTGTCTGTTCTGCATATTGTGTAGTTGTGCTGTCTGTGCCAGAATTGTCAGTCTGGGCTCATACTCAGCACAAACTCTGCACATGAATATCTATCTGCCCAGAGCAGCACTTGCACAGAGCACGGTTGCTAGCACGTATTGCATCTGAACATGCAAGAAAGTTGCAGAGCCATCGGGCATGAAATGCTGAGCTGCAATGGCAAAAATCTCTGTGAGATGTTGCCATGCAGTAAACATTTGCGCACAGGACTGACAAAGCCTTAACACTTCCACCACCAGCGGTGTCTCCTGCAACACCACCAAAGTAACAGCTCATATCTGTGATTGCTGATCACAACTCTCATGATTTGCTGACACAGAGACATTGCATTGATGTTTTGTTAGGCTGAGTGGCTGCAGATCTCTTCTGCTGCTGCTGCTGCTGCTGCTGCTGCATATACAGCTGTTAAGCATGGTCTCAGCTGCAATGCTCTTGCGTCTTGGCAGCATGCATGTACTTGAGGATGTATCTGTTCTTGATTTCTTGAATTGTATGTGCTTACGCAGGAGTGTACGGAGGACTCATCAACTGGTCTTGAAATGCCTCGTGTATACTCAGAGCTTAATACAATCAGCAGGTAAGCGCATGGACATATGATAGAAGGCATACCTCCTTTGAAACATTCTGTGCAGCAGACCATGACTTGAGCAAGCATGCAGCTCTGATGGCCACTGTTTTGGCACCCTTGTGGCATCAACAGCCTCAACCCGACTGCAAATTTCTAACATGTGCTTGTCAGCTTTGTCAGCAGCATCTCTCATGTGTCAGCAACAATTCATTGTTCGTTTGAAATGTCGTTTGTTCTGGCATCAGCTTTACTCAGACTGCAGTCTTGTGTTGCACATAATGCAGGGCTGCTCAAGATTCAGCGTCCTCTGAAGCCACTGGAACAGGCAACATGTGGAAGCAGTCACACACCGTGAGCTCAGATCAGTCTTAGAGCAAATTTGACAGGAAGACAGAGCGCAGGAACAAAGGGCTTCTTACACAGCCTGACAGTCAGCTGTTTCAGTCCCAGCCCATGCCACAGTCGTTGCAGAATGATGATGTGAGCAACCCAGCTTCTGCACCTCATGATTGGCCCATCCAGTCTGGAATGGGCGCTTGGTCCCCGTCACAATCTTGCTTTAAGCCCCTTGCCACCTGCCTTGGTCAAGAGGCTACTGCCCTTCAATCCCCGGTCCACGGATACCTACCAGAAAGTAGTGCTCAATCAGCTCCTCCTGATGGGCAAGTCCAGCTGCTACCCAGTGAACTTGAAAAGATGTCATTTCAGCATAACAGAGCCATCTACACAGATGGTAACAGCATGGCCAGACCGTATCCTGGACCCAAGACACACCAGCTGCAGATGCACAGCAACGCAGGCTGCAACCCAGCAGGTCCTCTGGCAGCAGCAGCCAGAGCAGAGCTGCAGCAGCGGCCAAACAGCAGCAGTCCTGCACAAAAAATGACGCATGGATCCTCATGCAACAGCATGCCATCACAGCAGTCCTACGCTCCCGCAAGTACTGCTGCCACAGCTGGGCATTGGGACGCAGGACTCAAGTCTGGTCAAGAGTCATCAACTTCTTCTTCAGGTGGGTCAGCTACACAGTCAGCAACCTCTCTTTGCTGCTTCTGAACAGCTTTACACCTGCCTTGCTGGGTTGACTTTGTTGCGCAAGCACACAGTTGCTGTCATATGTTGACACATGCATATTTGTGCTCTACAACATCATGTGCTTCAGATGAACATTCACACATGAGTGTGTTAGCAAACTGATTGGTAGGCTTGTGGTCACAGGGCCATGGGCTGAGAGGAACCGTTACAAGCAGGGCCTGATGTGGCAAAGGCCAGATGACAGTCTTTATCATCCTGACCCAGAGATGGCCTTACAGGTGATCATTGTTGAGCGCAGCCCCTAGCAACAGCTGCGCAGTGCTGTTAGTGAGACCTGAGCATGACCAGCAGCCAAGGGTAACAGCAATCAAGGCATGAGGCTGGCGTGTTTGAATCTGTTGCAATGCTGCCCCGCACCTGCAATGCCAGAAGTGTTTAGTCCTTGCTTGTAAAGCACGCATCTTCATAGGAGCTCAACGTGCAAACAAAGGTCTGCTGGCATGTAGCATGAGTGACAGCCTCTGGTACATGTTTGATGATGCTAGAATCCTGCAGATTGGACAATGGACCGACGTCGTTACAAAGATTAATTTGGGCAGAAATCAAGCGTCTATTTTGTTCTTTGAACAGGGTGGTCCTTTGCAAATTCAGGCTTGATGGTCAGACTTTGGCATAGCAAGCTCCAACAGTGCTGTAAAGCTTTTCAAGTCTCAAAGCACCATGCACTGTCTTTGCATGCACAGACTGTTGGGTGCTTATCAGAGGGCACAAAGCGAAAGTGTCACTAAGTTTCATGCCAAAGTATTGCTTGCTTGATCCAACTTATTACTGGTTATTACATACAGTAGGACTACATTGAGAAATGCTGCTGACTCCTGTGCATGATCTGTATGTGCTTTTCTTGCTATGATGTTTACAACATGATATCCTGTCTGCTGTACTACAGCATTGCTACCAGAAGCAATTCGGTGGTTACACACGAGACTAGATGCTGTCCTGAAATGATCTGGCGACGCTGGACAAATACGAGTAAAGGCTT
>JAABUP010004788.1_pt1 | contig 21660 bp, 15 predicted proteins | sample 5559201 | NCBI WGS metagenome assembly JAABUP01 (sample SAMN10711887, study PRJNA513373) | rock metagenome | isolation source: Antarctica rocks | place: Antarctica | reverse complement strand
ATCGGCAGGCCGGGCAGCACGGTGACCTCGGCCATCTGCAGGTGGGTCCGGCTGGTGAGGGGATGCCCGGCCGGCAGGACCACGACCTGTCCCTCCGAGTGGAGTTCCTCGGTGTCGAACCCGGCCGTCGCGTCGAACGGCCGGTGCAGCAGAGCCACGTCGGCCCGCCCGTCGCGCAGCAGTCGTTCCTGCTCGCATGGACCGCACAGGAGCACATCGACGGTGACCGCATCGGGTTCGGCGGCGTAGGCGTCGAGCAGTTTCGTCAGCAGTTCGCTGGACGCGCCGGCCTTCGTGGCGAGGACCACGCCGGCGTGGCCGGTCGCGGCGAGGGCAGCGCGGCGGGCGCGACGCTCGGCGGCCTCGACCGCATCCAGCGCCGCCCGGCCCTCCCGCAGGAGCACCGACCCGGCCTCAGTCAGGGTGACCGCGCGGCTGGTGCGTTCCAGCAGCGCCGCCCCGAGGCGCCGTTCGAGCTGGCGGATCGCCCGCGACAGCGGGGGCTGCGCGATCCCGAGCCGCTGCGCGGCCCTCCCGAAGTGCAGCTCCTCAGCGACGGCGACGAAGTACCGCAGCTCCCGTGTCTCCACACCGCCACGGTACCCGGCCCCAACCGGGATTGATACCCGCGCGGTATCGCTGCCCACCCAATCGGTGTTGGAGGCTCCGCTGGGGCCCGGGACAGGATTGACCGTATGAGTGAACAGACGATCGCGCTGGTGACTGGCGCGAACAAGGGCATCGGGTACGAGATCGCGGCCGGCCTGGGCGCCCTCGGCTGGAAGGTCGGTGTCGGCGCCCGGGATGAACAGCGCCGCGAGGCCGCCGTGGCGAAGCTGCGTGCGGCCGGAGCCGATGCGTTCGGTGTACCGCTCGACGTCACCGACGACGCGAACGTGGCCGCCGCCGCCGCCCTCATCGAAGAGCGTGCCGGACGCCTCAACGTGCTCGTCAACAACGCCGGCATCACCGGCGGCGCGCCACAGATGCCCACCACGGTCGACCCCGCGACGGTGCGGGCGACCGTGGAGACCAACGTGATCGGCGTCATCCGCGTCACCAACGCGATGCTGCCGTTGCTGCGCCGCTCGGCGTCGCCGCGGATCGTGAACATGTCCAGCAGCGTCGGCTCACTCACCCTGCAGACCACTCCCGGCGCCGAAACGGGTCCGATTGCCGCCGCTTACGCGCCGTCGAAGACGTTCCTCAACGCCGTCACCGTCCAGTACGCCAACGAACTGCACGACACGAACATCCTGATCAACGCAGCCTGCCCCGGCTTCACCGCGACCGACCTCAACGGCTTCCGCGGCGTCCGCACCCCGGAACAGGGCGCGGCGATCGCGATCCGACTCGCGACCCTGCCCGACGACGGCCCGACCGGCGGGTTCTTCGACGACGCAGGGGCGGTGCCTTGGTGACATACTCGGCGGCCAGTGACAGATCGATCACCGCCTCGTGGTCGTGGGGTTCGAGCGGGCGGATCGTCGACAGCACGTGACCATCGTGGCAGCGCGCGCGACCGGTATCTCCTGCTCATCGGGGCCGTGTCGTTCGGGGTCGGCGGACCGGGCGCGTCCCGGCAGCGACGTGGGAGCCGTGCTCAGCTCGCCGACTTCTCAACACGTTTCTCCGACCTCCCTGACCGGTCCTACCAAGACCAACGCAGGGGGAGTCTCACAGTTTCCGACAGCCAGCCGTTCGTAGCTCTCTCGCGAACCATGAGAGCGGAAGGCCCGCTCCTTCATCGCGTCAGTCCGGGCGACGGCGGTGTCTGGTCTGTGTCACGTCGATGCTGGCCCTGTGTCAAACAGCACACTTGCTCTAGTCTGACTGGGGGCGTCCGACGCCCTCATGCCGAAGGAGAGCCCTCATGTATGTCCTGGGTGTCGTGTTCTTGGTGCTGTTGGCCGTTGCTGTCCTCTTCGGACTCACTCTGATGGCGATCTCGGTACCGGACGCCAACCGGTACCGGCGTCTGCGTCGGATGTAGGTGACCGCACGCGCGCCCTGCCTCCCTCGTAGCTTCGTCCACAGGGGTCTCCTCGACTTGCTGCGTCGAAGAAGCAGCCCGAGGGGGCGGGGTTGGAGGCGCATCGGCGCCGGTCGGTGTTGGTGCGGACGACCACTTCGGGCAGCTCTGCTCGGTGCTCGACCTGCACCCCCTCGACTCCTCGATCAGCAAGAAACGGCCGCCAGGTCACGGGTGATGCGCGGCACGAGGACCCGGCGGCCCGAATCCCGCAGCAAGGGTGGCCGCGTCCCGGGGAGCGAGGCAGATGCCAGGGAGGCGAGTCAGCACGGAGTAGGTCTCCGCAACTGCGTGCCCGCTCAGCACGACGTCGCGGCCGCTCCGCCAGCGCGCCACCTCGGGGTGGTCGGCGTGGCGCCTCGCGAGGAGAGGGACGGCGACACTGGTGTCGAGCGCCAGGGGCCGCGTCACCGGCGAACGGCGTCGATGAGGCGGAAGAGGTCCTCATCGGTGAGCACCGGCACCTCCTGGCCGTTCTCCACGTCGACATCGGCGACGAGATGGCCGTCCTCCTCGACGAGCCGCGCGGTCCGCCCGCCCGGGACAACGGTGAGCCCGGCCCCGTAGAGCGAGATGTCGACCGTGGAGCCCGGCCAGGCCCAGGGCGTCGCGCAGCGGCTTGGGCACGACGATGCGTCCGACACGTCAGCCGAGCTGCGCCGCCAAGCCCCGCAGTTCCGGGATCTCCCCGGTGGGAGCGGTGGAGATGGCCGAGGCGAGCTCCCGCGCGGGGGCGTAGGTGCCGCTCGCGAGCTCCGTCGCCGACATGGCGGCCGCGCCGGACTCGCTGCCCGCGGAGGCCAGGAGGGCATCGCGGTCGAACGTGGTGCCCGGCTCCGACCGGAGCCGCGCGAACGCGGCGTCGTCGACGTACCCGGTGGCCATCTGCGCGTCGCCCGGGGAGGGGGACAGACCGAGCGTCGTCACCCAGCCCTGCAGGCGGTCCTTCTCCGGGGTCTGCTCGGCGAGGATCCGCCGTCCGAAGTCGCGGACCCGCGAGTCCGAACCCTGCTCGGCCATCACGGTGCCGACCTGGAGCGCCCGCTGGTGGTGGGGGAGCATGTGGAGCACGAAGTCGGCGTCCGCGGACGTTGTCCCCGGGGCGGTGGAGCCCGCGGTGGCCGACGGTGCGGGAGTCGACGGTGCGGGGGCCGGGGCCACGGCGCACGCCCCGGCCACCCCGAGCAGCAGGACCAGGATCGGGGCGGCCAACAGTCGGCCATGGCGTCGACGGTCCGGGTGTGGCGTCATCGGTGCATCTCCTCGTCATGGACCGGGGACGTTCGGGACCCGGGGGTTCCCCGGTTCCCCCGGGTCCTTGACTACCGTCGAGCACAACCGCAGACCGGGGAGTGAGTGAATGACCAGCACGGAGGGACGCACCGTCGAGATGACGGTGCGCGAGGCCGATTCGTCCCTGCTGCAGCGCGTGATCCTGCCGCGCCCGGCCGACCCGTCCTCGGTTCGCTCGCTCTACCTCGACGAGGGCACCGCGACCTCCCTGCGCTCGACCGCGCCCACATCCGGTCGCCCGGGCACGGCCGACGAAGACCAGGACGAGTTCGTCCTGCACCTGCGCGACGGTGGCGGACGCCGCACGCAAGTCCTCTCCCGCACCACGCTCCGGCTGCCCGCGCACGCCGAGACCTCGTTCGCGGCCTACTTCAACGCCTTCCCCGCGGCCTACTGGCGTCGCTGGTCGATCCTCGACTCCGTCCACCTGCGCCTCTCGCTCCGCGGCTCAGGCCGCGTCGATGTCCACCGCTCGACCGCCCGCGGTGTCGCGGTCCACGTGCACGGCGAGGTCGTGGACGGCCAGCGCGAGGTCGACGTCGAGATCAGCCTCCGGCCCTTCGAGGACGGGGGGTGGATCTGGTTCGACCTCACCACCGGGGACGAGCCTCTGGAGCTCCTCAGCGGCGGCTGGTACGCGGACCGCGCCGCCCCCGGCCGGGCCGCGGTCACCGTCGGGATGCCGACCTTCAACCGCCCCACCGACTGCGTGGCCACCCTCATCGCGCTCGGCGAGGACCAGCTCGTGCGCGACGCTCTGACCGCTGTCGTCATTCCCGACCAGGGCACGGCGAAGGTCCGTGACCAGGCCGGCTTCGACGAGGCCGCCGCGCTCCTGGGCGACCGCCTGCGGATCATCGACCAACCCAACCTCGGCGGCTCCGGTGGCTACGCGCGGATCATGTACGAGGCCGTCGAGCACACCGACGCCGAATACATCCTGTTCATGGACGACGACGTCGTCCTCGAGCCCGACTCGGTGCTCCGCGCCCTCGCGTTCGCGCGCTTCGCGCGGGCACCGATGCTCGTCGGCGGTCAGATGCTCTCGCTGCAGGCCCGTTCCCACCTGCACGCGATGGGCGAGGTGGTCGACCGCGGCACGTTCTTCTGGCAGCTCGCGCCCCACACCGCCGAGGACCACGACTTCGCGTCCGACTCGCTCCGCGAGACGCTGTGGATGCACCGGCGAGTCGACGTCGACTACAACGCCTGGTGGATGTGCCTGATCCCGCGGGTGGTGGCCGAGGAGATCGGCCAGCCGCTGCCGCTGTTCATCAAGTGGGACGACTGCGAGTACGGCCTGCGCGCGGGAGCGGCCGGCTTCCCGACGGCGACGGTCCCCGGCGTCGCGATCTGGCACATGAGCTTCGTGGAGAAGGACGACAGCTCCGACTGGCAGGCCTACTTCCACGCCCGCAACCGCTTGGTCGTCGCTGCGATGCACGGCCCGGACAATCCGCGGGCGATGCTCTCCGACTCGATGAAGCGGACGCTGCGGCACCTGTTCCTGCTCGAGTACTCCGCCATCGCACTGCACCAGATGGCGATGCGGGACTTCCTGTCCGGCCCGAAGGCCCTGTTCGGGGCGCTGCCGACGGTGTTGGACGAGGTGCGCGCGCAGCGGACCCGGTTCGCCGACGGGACCGTCGTGTCGAGCGCCCACCTGCCCCGGCCCGGACTCGGCGCCCGTGATGCGCAGCTCTGGCCACGCCCACCCCTCACGAAGCCGCAGCAGGCGGCGTCGCTGCTGCGCGGGCTGCGCCACCAGCTGCGCTCGGTGGATCCCGACGCGCACGTGCGCCCGCAGCGCAACATCCCCGCCGAGCACGGAACGTGGTTCCTGCTGTCCCGGCTCGACGGCGCGACGGTGTCGACCTCCGACGGTGGGGGCGTCACGTTCCGCAAGCGTGACCGTGAGCAGTTCTGGACGCTGCTCAAGGAGTCGACGGGGCTGCACGCGCACGTCCTGCGGTCCTGGCCGGCGCTGCGGCGGCGCTACCGCGAGGCGATGGCTGAACTGGTGAGCCGGCGCGCCTGGCGCGAGCAGGTGTTCGACCGCTTCCATTAGCTCGCGCGGAGCGTCGGGTCCACACCGGACGGAGCATCGAGTGAGGTCAGCACGGCAGGGTCGGCGGTGACAGGATGCGGGCCATGGCCGATCAGGAGACCCAGAAACGGGACGAGGCCGGGTCCGCCGACACCACGTCGAGCAGCGCCACGACGACGGAGAGTGGCACGGCGGCCGGGGGCACCGACCAGACCGGAGAGAAGAGCCGGGGCGAGCAGAAGGACGAGACCGATTCGAAGGACTCGGGCTCGGGGGGAGAGGGCTCGGGCTCGGCCGGCGAGCCCCCGGCGCGACGGTCGGAGGACCACGCGAAGCCCCAGGAACTCAGCGACGAGGACCGCGAGGCCCAGGAGGCCAACCGCAACTCGTTCCTCGGCCACCGCAAGAAGACCGGGACCGACGACACCGCCGAGGAGCCGCGGCGCCGCTCCGTCAACGTCTCGGAGCTGGCGTGGCGTGCCGGCAGCATCCTCGCCACCGGCGTGCGGGTCCTGACGCTGCTGTTCGCCGTCGTCCTCGTCGCGCACATCGCGCTGGTGGTCGTCGGGGTGAACCCCACCAACGGGGTCGCGTCGTTCCTCCGCGGATTCGCCGACACCGTGGTCCTCGGCTTCCGCGACCTGTTCCTACCCGCGGACCCGACGATCATGCTCGTGGTCGACTACGGCGTGGCCGCGGTGTTCTGGGTGGTCGTCGGCGGCTTCCTCTCCGCCGGGATCCGCTTCGTGGCGGCCCGGTTGACCTGACCGGGCCGGGTGCCCCGGATCCGACGCCTGAGGTCCTGCCCTCGGGAGGCGACTACGCGTCCGTCCGGCGGGCCTCGTTGGCGGCCTCCGGCGGCGGCGGCGGCTCGGCACCGATCGCCGCGTCGCCGGCCCCGAGTCGACCGGGGACGCCGCGCACGGGCAGGAGCGACACGAGACCGAGAAGCAGGACGAGGCCGATCCCGGCGATGCCCCACTGCTGGTCGTCGAAGAGGAAGATGAACAGGCTGAACAGGGCGGGAGCGAGGAAGCTCACCGCGCGCCCGGTGGTCGCGTAGAGCCCGAAGAGCTCGCCCTCGCGGCCGGGGGGCACGAGCCGGGTGAGGTAGCTGCGGGAGCAGGCCTGTGCCGGACCGACGAACAGCGACAGTGCGAGCCCCCCGATCCAGAACGCGAGGCTTCCCGAGGCCAGCAGCATGCTCAGGGCGACGAGAACGAGCGCCGTCAGGGAGGCGACGATCACGGGTTTCGGTCCGATCCGGTCGTCGAAGATCCCGCCGACGACGGCGCCGACGGCCGACACGAGGTTGGCCGCGATGGCGAAGATCAGCACGTCGGAGGTGCTCAGCCCGAAGGTGCCCGTCGCGAGCACGCCGCCGAGGGTGAAGATGCCGGTCAGCCCGTCCCGGAAGATCGCGCTGGAGACGAGGAAGCCGAGCAGGTGCGGGTCGGTGCGGCGGAGCGCGACGAGCCTGTGGACGAGGAGCTTGTAGGAGCCGAAGATTCCGGCCCGTGCGGCATCGGCGTCGCCCGGCGGTGGGGCGAACGGGAAGCGGGTCAGTAGGACGGGGATCGCGAAGAGGCCGAACCACACGGCGCTGATCACGGTGATGACGCGGATGGTCGTGGACGACAGGGAGATCAGGAACAGGATCGCGCACGCGGTGAGCAGGACCAGCCCGCCGACGTAGCCCGCGGCCCAGCCGATGGCCGAGACCCGTCCCGCACGCCCCGGCGGGGCGACCCGGGGGATGAGGGCGTTGTACTCGACGCTGGCGAGCTCGAAGGTGAAGGTTCCGACGCCGAGCAGAACCAGCCCGAGGAGCAGGAAGGACGGTTCGGGCGCGACGAGCGCCATGAGCGCTGTGGCCATAACGGTGGCGCCGGTGAGCACCCCGAGCCGGCGCTGCCGGCCCCGCTCGCCGCCGGCGGCGTCGCCGCGCTGGCCCCAGACGGGCGCGACGAGGGCCACGGCCACGCCGGAGATCGCGATGGCGAGCCCGAGGGCCGACGACCCGCTGGTCTCGTCGGCGGCCACCGAGCCCGTGAGGTAGACGGTGAAGACGAAGGTCGTGATCACGGCGTTGAACGACGCCGACCCGCAGTCCCACGCCGCCCAGGCGACGAGCGGGCCGCGTGCGCGGGCCGGTGCGTCTTCCGTGGAGGTCACGACGGCGGACGCTACTGCAGCCCGACGCTCCACGGGGCTGTGCTCGCCGCCCCGGGCCCGCCGCTACTCTGCGTCGTCGTCCACCTCCGGGAGGTTCGTATGATCAAGGGGTTCAAGGACTTCCTGATGCGGGTCGTCGCGGAGCGTCGGGCCCGGGGCGAGGAGTCGGGGCCGGCGCTGCCGACCGACGTGGAGCTGCTCACCGAGATCCGCGACCTGCTCGCCGAGCGTGACCGTCGCGATCCGCCGAGCGACACCGCCGACCGTGTCCCGCGCCAGGAGCGCTGACGCACCGCGGAGGCACCGTCCCGTCACCGCAGGCCGAGCGTGGCCGCGCACGAGGACCACGGGGAGTACCCCTGGGCGGCGCGCACCTTCTCGGCGACGACGATCTGTTGCTCGCGGGTGGCGCCGTTGGGTAGCGGCGCATAAGCACCGCCGCCGTTGTTGAGCCACGTGGCCTGGTCCAACTGCATGCCGCCGTAGAGGCCGTTGTCGGTGTCGATGGCCCAGTCGCCGCCGGACTCGCACTGCGCGAGGGCGTCCCACACGGCCGCCTCCGCCGCTTCCGGCGCGGCGGCTCCGGTGTTGCCGTTCGGGTTCGCGGTCGGGGGCGGTGCCGTCGTGGGCGCTGGCCCGCTCGCCGTCCCGGTGGAGCTTGCGCTGTCGGCGGCGGTGACGGAGGCTTGTCGCGCGACGAGGACACCGCCGAGCCCCAGGACGACCACGCCGGCGGTCAGGACGACCGCGGCGGTCCTGCGGCTGGGGATTCGGGCCCACCCGAGGTGGCCTCGGATCATGGCCACGAGCGCGACACCGAGCACCACGAGACCGAGAACGATCAGCACGGCCGCCATGGCGTCCCCTCAGGGTGAGTAGGAGCGATCCGATCGACGCCCTGGCCGTAGCCCGAGGACCGGACCGGACCGGCTGGATCAGGTGGTGACGTCGACGGGTGTGTGGTCCAGCAGCCCGGGCCATCGATCCTGCCAGGGAGCGGCAGCCTCGAAGGCCGCGGCGGCGCGCAGCACGAGGGCGTCGTCGAGGCGGCGGCCAACGATCTGCAGTCCGATCGGCAGGCCGTCATCGGTGAATCCGGCGGGCACCGTCGCCGCCGGTTGGCCGGTCATGTTGAACGGGAACGTGAACGAGAGCCAGGAGAACGGCTCGACCTCCTGGCCGTCAACCGTCGTCGGTCCTTGGATGCCGTGCTCGAAGGGAGGCACCGTCAGGGTCGGGGTCAGGAGCAGGTCGTAGCGCCGGAAGAACCGCCAGGCGGCGTTGTAGAGGGCCTTGCGTCCCATGACGGCGTCGGTGAACTGCTCGGCGGTCCAGCCGGCCCGCAGGACCTCGACCAGGTGCGGCGACATGCGCTCGCCGAGTTGGTCAGCGAGACGTCGCAGCCCGGCCAGGTCGCTCTCATTGACGACCGTGCCCCAGAACGCGTCGTAAGGGTCCGCCCATCCCGGGTCGGCGCGCTCGACGGGCACCCCGAGGTCCCGGTCGAACACCTCGACCGCCCGGTCGACCACTGCGCGGACCTGGGGGTCGACCGCGGCATAACCGAGGTCGGGGCTGTAGGCCACCCGCACACCGCTCAGGTTCCCGTCGACGGCCCGGCGCCAGGCCACGTCGTCGCAGGGGATGCTCAGGCGATCGCGGTCGTCCGGCCCGGCGATGACCGAGAGGACGAGCGCGGCGTCGGCGACCGTGCGAGTGAGGGGACCGATGTGTTCCAGGGACTCCCAGCTCGACACCCCCGGGTACCGCTCGTCCTTGGTGCCCGGGTAGAGGGGGACCCGCCCCATCGTTGCTTTCATACCGAACAGGCCGCAGAAGCTCGCCGGGATGCGGACCGAGCCCCCGCCGTCGCTGCCCAGCGAGAACGGGCCGATCCCGGTGGCCACGGCGGCGCCGCTGCCCGCGGACGAGCCCCCCGAGGTCCGGTCGAGGTTCCACGGATTGCGGGTCGGCTCACCGAGAGGGGTTTGCCCGGTGCCCGAGTAGCCGAATTCCGGTACCTGCGTCTTGCCGATGACCACCGCGCCCGCAGCTGCGATGCGTTCGACGACCACGTCGTCCTCGTCGGGTACGAAGTCGGCGTAGGCGGCAGAGCCGGATGCCGTGCGGATTCCCTCGGTCGCAATCAGGTCCTTGACGCCGGTGGGCACGCCGGCCAATGGACCGACCTCCCGTCCTGCCGCGATGTCGGTCGCGAGCTGCTCGGCCCGGCGCCTGGCCAGCTCCGGGACGACCGTGGTGAACGCGTGCAGCAGCGGGTCGAGGCGTTCCAGTCGGTCGAGTACCGCGTCCACCACCTCAACCGGCGAGAGACGCTTCGCGGCGACCTCCCCGGTCAGCGCGACCACGTCCATCCCGCAGATTTCGTCCGCCGTGTCCACCGCGACCTCCTTCGTCCGTCGAGACAGCGCCCGGCCGAGCAAACCAGCAGATACGACGATGCGGAAGCTTGGGGGCCGGCTAAGGGAGCTGGGCGCGCCGTAGCGGGTGGTGTTCCCGCTCTCCGGGCCCACGCGCCGAGGAGAAGTGAGGGGGGGAGACCAGGTCTTCGTAGCGCCCTCGGGCACGTGAGGAGATCATTGGCTCGCCCAGTACCCGTAGGACCGGTAGTCGGGGAACGGTGCGAGGTAGGGCCGGACCGGCCCGACGGTGAGCGTGAGCGTCGATGCGGTGACGAACTCGGCCGGGATGACGGTGCTCGACTGGGCCCATCCGCCGTCGGCCGTCGCGAACGTCCACCCTCCGATCCGGCGGCCGCCGGCGTCGACCCCGACGACCCCGGCCTGGGTGTTGCGCTCGGCGACCGGCTCCTTCGCGTCGTTGCGGGCGGTGAGGACCACGGGGCGCCCCGGCTCGAGGCCGGAGAGCGTGAAGGTCTCCCCGCCGACGACGTGCCGGCCGCTGTCGACGACGATCCGGCCGTCCGGGGTCGTGACGTTCCCCAGCAGCGTCTTCGAGCCGACGCCGACGAGGGCCGGGTCGACGGCGTAGGCGTGGGCGGCCTCGTCGGAGAGGCTCCCGACGTTGACGTGGTCGACGATCCGCCCGGGCACCGCGGCGTCGGGGAGGTCGCCACCGCCCACATGGCTCCAGTCGGCGGCCCAGACGTCGAGAAGCCGGCAGTCGCCGGTGCTCTGGCAGATCCCCCCGAAGGGACCCCCGTCGCGGGCCGGGTTCTTGGCCTGGAAGGACGTCAGCGGCTCGTCTCCGAGGATCTTCGCCGTCACCAGGTCCCCCACCGGCACCATGCCCCAGTCGGAGAAGATCGAGAAGTGCGTGGGTCGCCGATCGGCGGGCATCGCCACGAGCGCCTCGTAGAGCGCGCCCGACCCTTCGATCGCGGGCCGGGCGAGACCGTTGGTCGTGAGGCCGACGAGGTCGATGACTTGCCGGTCGGACAGGTAGGCGACGGCCCCGACGTCGTTGACGGCGATCCGGGCGTCAGGCGGGGTGTTGCCGCGCAGCCACGCCGCGACCGACACCGACGACTCCCGGATGCCGGCCGCCTGTTGTCCACCACGTAGCGCCCAGGTGGGGGCGACGATGAGGCCGATCACGACGAGCAGCGCGACCAGGCCGGAGCTGAGGACCCGTCCCGAGCGCGGGTCGCCGACCATGCCGGCCAGCGCCCGGATACCGAGCACCGTCAGCAGGAGCACGACCGGCAGGAAGGGCTGGAGGTAGCGCCCGTTGTGCCAGAGGGCGGTGGTGAGGGTGGAGACGGCGACGAGGATGCCGGTCCCCCCGAGCACGAGCACCCCGGCGAGGACCCGACGGGGTGCTCGGCCCAGGGCGAGGGAGGCGAGTCCGATCGCGACGAGCACGGCGACGCCGGGCCCGACCACGTCGATCCCGTCGAGGCCCCCGAGGAGCAGCAGCGCGGCCCGGACCGTCGACACCATCCGGTCGACGACCTCGAGGGGCGAGCCGAGGGACTCCGACAGCCACGACTTGGCCTGGATGCCGCTGTTCTCGGCGGTGCCGGTGAGCGCGCGGTACACCAGGAGCTGGACGGCGCCGGCGACGAGCGGCAGGGCGCTCCACGCGGCCGTCGCGGCGAGGCGCGAGCGCCGGCCGATCCCCCGGCGCGCACGGTCGACGAGGACGACGGCGACCCCGCACAGCACGGCCACGACGAGGATCATGCCCTCGGGTCGGGCCATCGCGAGCAGCGTTCCCACCAGCGGGGTGAGCACGAATCGGGCCTCGGCCTGTTCGGAGACGAACGCGAGCAGTGTGCCCGCGACCAGCAGCGAGACGAGCCCGACCTCCATGCCGCTCGTCGCCCCCCAGAGCAGGGGCCCGCACAGCGCCGTGAGGACGGCGGCCACCGCGCCGGCGGTGCGCGAGGCGAGGGCCCGGCCCAGGAGGTGGACCAGGACGACGGTGCCGACGAAGCAGGCGGCACCGAGGGCGATCGCCACGTAGAGCAGGAGGCCCTGCACGCCGAGGGCGGCGATCGCCCCGAGCAGGAGGACGTAGAGCAGGCTGCTCGCGCCCGTGGTCGGTGGGTCGCCGGGCTGGTAGCGGAGGAAGTCGCCGACCCCGATCTGGCGCGCGTACTGCAGGTGGATGTACACGTCGTCGAGCGGGGGGACGGGGCGCCCGACGTTGTACGCCGCGTTCACGAGCACGAAGCCGGTGGAGGTGACGAGCGCCAGCACGCCGACGGCGACGACGAGCGGATCGACGGCGCGGAGGCGGGCCCCGCCCGCCCGCAGGAGAGCGCCGAGACGGCCGCCGTCGGGGACGCCCGCCCGGCGGGGCGCGGCCCCGGTCGACGTCGGTGCGGGGCCGTCGTCGGCGGGCCGGTCCTGGGTGATCGCGCCACCGGTCGCGCTGCGCGTCACAACGTCACCCCTCCATGATCCATCCTCCCGACCGACCGGCCCTCAACCCACCGGCCCCGAGTGACGCTAGGGGGCGACGCGGAGCGACCGCCGGTGGGGCCCGGGTGCGTCCCTCCGGGGGACCCCGGGGGGACTCCCTCACAAGAGATCTTCCAGGTGCGGTCCGTCGACCTCGCCTTCCCGCAACCACCCATCACGGGGTCACTACATCGAACGACTTATCGCTCCATACACCGTCCGGCCGATCAGGCTACGAGACCTGGCGGTCGTTATCGGGTCCGAACCACGGGCACGCGAGCCGGGGCCAGGGGGCGCGATGAGCAGGACGACGGGTGCGGCGGTCCTCGGTGCTCCCGCGCCTCGCAGGAGCCGCGGACGTCGCTCCGCGCCTTCTGCGAGCCGACGCCGTGGGTCGAGGGGGAGATCGGGCAGCTCACGGGTCTGCGCTTCGTGGCCGCCGCCTGGGTCCTGATCCACCACGTGTCGTTCGTGCCGGTCGACACCTACGCCCCCTACCTGGCCCCGCTGGCCCCGATCGCGGCGGCGGGTCCCCTCGGTGTCGACCTGTTCTTCGTCCTCTCCGGGTTCGTCCTCGCACGCGCCTACCTCGACCGGTGGGCCGGAGCGCTCCGTCCGCGGCAGCTCACGGCGTTCCTCGGCGCCCGCATCGCCCGGATCTGGCCCCTTTACGCCGTCGTGACCGTGGCGTTCGGCCTCTGGTGCCTCGCGCGGGCCCGTGGTGGCCACGACGACGTCGTCTCCTGGCAGGCGCCACAGCCCGACCTCGGGCCGTGGGGCTGGATCTCGCAGCTGACCATGACGCAGCTCTGGCAGGGCCCGGGCCGGTGGGATCTCCTTCGCCCTGCCCATGTGGTCGGTGAGCGCGGAGTGGCTGGCCTACCTGCTGTTCCCGTTGCTCGCTCTCCCCGCCTGGTGGGCGCGCCGCTGGCCACGACCGGTCCTGGCCGCCCTGGCGGTGCTCTGGGCCTCGCCCGCGACGCTCGCGACGGTCGCGGTCGCCCTCGACGCTGACCTCCACGTCTGGCCGTGGTTCCTGCGCGTGGTCGGAGGCGTGACGGCGGGCATGCTCACGTGGCTCGTGGTCCGCCGTATCCGGGAGACGCCGACGGTGACCCGCTGGGCCCACCGGGTGATCCTGGCCGTCGTCGCGGAGACCCTCGTCGTCGTCTACTGGGCGGGTTCGGCCCCCCCGACCGCGGCGCTGGGGGTCCCGGCCCGGCTCACGCTCGCGGTCCCGCTCTTCCCGGTGCTGCTCGGCGCGCTGGTGCTCGCCGACCCGGCCCGGCCCGGGCCGGCCCGGTGGCTCGCCGGGGCGCGGATGCGGCACGGAGGGCGCATCTCCTACGCGCTCTACCTCGTCCACTTCCCGATGCTCGAGGTCCTGCTCACGGCCATGACCCGCTTCCCCGCGCTCGCGCCGCACTCCTCCGGTGCGGCGCTGCTGCTCCCCCACGTCCTCGTGGCGACGCTGCTGGTGGCCCACCTCGCGCACCGGTGGATCGAGGTGCCGGCGCAGCGGTGGCTGGTGGCGGTCAGACCGGCAGACGCCGGAAGATCGGCCGCGGGACGTGGCGCAGCGCGGACATGACGAAGCGCAGCGGGGCGGGAGCCCAGACCAGCTCGCGGCCGGCGGTCACGGCGGCGACGGCGATCTCGGCGACCTTCTCCGGGGTGGTGGAGAGCGGCGCGGCGCTCATCCCCTCGGTCATCTTCGTGTGCACGAAGCCGGGCCGGACGACGGTGACCCCGATCGCGTCGGGACGCAGCGCCTCGGTCAGCCCGGTGTAGAACGCGTCCAGCCCCGCCTTCGTGGACCCGTAGACGAAGTTCGACCGCCGGGCCCGCTCCCCGGCCACCGAGGACAGCGCGACGATGCGCCCGTGGCCCTGCCGTCGGAACTCCGCAGCCAGCGTGACGCCCACCGACACCGCGGCCACGTAGTTCACCTGGGCGAGCTCGACCGCCGCCTCGACGTCCTGCCATGCCTTCTCCTGGTCGCCGAGCAGCCCGAAGGCGACCACGGCCACGTCGACGTCGCCGCCCGCGAACGCCGTGCGCACGGCACGCACGGTCGAGCTCCGCTCCGCTCCGTCTCCGGCACGCACGGTCGAGCTCCGCTCCGCTCCGTCTCCCGCATCCACGCCCCCGGTGCGCGTGTCCCGGGCGTCGAACTCCACCGTCTCGACCTTCCCGCCCGCGCGCCCGAGGCGGGCCGCGGCGTCCGCGAGCCTCGGCGACTGCCGGCCGGCCAGCACGACCCGCACCGGCCCGTCTGCGAGGTAGCGCTCGGCGATCGCGAGCCCGATCTCGGAGGTGCCCCCGAGCAGCAGCAGCGACGAGGGGTGCCCGACGGCGTCGATCATGGGTGGAGCCTGCCAATCCGTGTCCGCTGACGGCCTGTGTCAGGAGGTGAGCGCGAGGCGCCGCGACATGTCCGAGGCGAAGACGCCGTCCGGGTCCGCGGCGTCGCGGACCTTGCGCCACGCGTCGAGCTGCGGGTACATGGCGGCGAAGGTCCCGGCGTCGGTCCGCGAGTCCTTCGCCGTGTACAGGCGACCGCCCATGGCGAGGACGCGTGCGTCGAGGCCCCGGCAGAAGCGTCCGAGCCCGTCGACGATCGGGAAGTCGACGCAGATGTTCCAGCCCGGCATGGGGAACGACAGCGGCGCGCGGTTGCCCTCGCCGAACCGTTTGAACACGTTGAGGAACGAGACGTGTCCGGACGCGGCGATGTCGCGGATGATCGAGCGGAACTCGGCCTCGGCCGCGAGCGGGACGATGAACTGGTACTGCAGGAAGCCCTTCGAGCCGTACGCCCGGTTCCAGTCCCCGAACAGGTCCAGCGGATGGTAGAAGGACGTGAGGTTCTGGATCTGGCCGCGCGCGTTCTTCGTCGTGCGGTAGTAGGCCTCGCCGATGAGCGAGAACGTCAGGCGGTTGGCCAGACCGTTGGGGAAGATGTCGGGGAGGTCGACCAGCGTCGGCGCGTCGAACCGCAACGGGTCCTTCGCGAGCTCCGCCGGCAGCTCGTCGAGCCGGGCGAGCGACCCGCGCCCCAGCGCCGCGCGCCCGAGACGGGAGCCGGTGGAGATCGAGTCGAACCACGCCGAGGAGTAGTCGTAGGCGTCGTCGGAGCCGTCGGAGAACCGCTCGATGGTCTCGTCGAGGTTCGCGGTGCGCTCGGTGTCGGCGACGAAGTAGGCGGTCTCGGTCTTCGTCATCCGCACCGTGGCCCGCAGGATGATCCCGGTCAGGCCGATGCCACCGACGGTCGCCCAGAACAGCTCCGACTCGGGTCCCTCGGGCTCGAGCCGACGGACCTCGCCGGAGGCGGTGAGCAGGTCCAACGCCACCACGTGGTTGCCGAAGCTCCCCGCCGTGTGGTGGTTCTTGCCGTGGATGTCCGAGGCGATGGCGCCGCCGATCGTCACCTGCCGCGTCCCCGGTAGCACTGGTACCCACAGCCCGAAGGGCAGGGCGAGGCGCATGAGGCGGTCGAGGGAGACCCCGGCGTCGAGGTCGACCAGGCCCGTCCGCGCGTCGATCGCGTGGATGCGGTTGCGGGCGGTCATGTCGACGACGAGGCCGCCCGCGTTCTGGGCGGGGTCGCCGTAGGAGCGTCCGAGGCCGCGGGCGATGACGCCGCGTCCACCGCTGCCCGCCCGGCCGGCGTCGGCGACGGCGGCGGCGAGGGCCTCGTCGGAGAGCACGGGCTCGCCGGACAGCACGGTGGCCCGGCTCGGCGACGTGCGTGCCCACCCCGAGAGGGACTTCACCGAACGCGCCATCGCGGCCGAGTCTAGGGGGTGTCGAGATCCGGGACGGTGACGCGCCCGTCGCGGGTCCACCCCGCGACGGTCTCCCCTCCGACCGTCGGTGTCAGGGCCGTCCACGGCCGGGTCGGTACCCAGCGTTCGAGGCCCACGGCGTCGCGTGTGGGATCGCCGTCGAGGTACACCGGGATCCGCTGCGGCTCGACGAGCAGGCGCGGACCCAGGAACGGGCCTCCCGTCCGGGAGGCGACGCTGATCTCACCCGCGTCCGAACCGTCGGGGGTCACGACCCGCCACGGGGGGACGTCGGCGGTGCCCCCGTCGAGGGCCGGTTGCCGGCGGCAGCCGATGACCAGCGCGACCGGCCAGTCCGCGAGGACCGTGCTGCCCGGCGGGACGAGGGCGTCGAAGGGCACGGTCCGCGGCACGCGCGGGACGCTCACGGCGACGGGCCCGGGCGGCCCACCCGCCACCTCGACGCGCACCAGCGTCGCCGGACGCGGCGCAAGGGCCCGCAGGTCCCGGGCGCCCAGCCCCTGTTCGGGGCCCGTCGGCGTCGCCGACCCCGTGGTCGCCGGCGCGCCGTCGGGGCCGTACGTGCCGTCGGAGAACGCCAGCCGCACCGTCGCTCCCGGACGGTCGACGGTCACCACCACCGGGACCTCACCGGTGCGGGCGGCGTCGGGCAGCGCGAACCAGCCCGTGGCGAGCAGGGGAGCCGCCACCCACCCGGGCAGCGCCTGCCCGGCCATGGTGAGCGGCACCGGCCCGGGCGAGGGGGCGCCCGGCCCCGGGGCCGGGGAGAGGAGGCCGGCGCGCGGATCGGGCTCGACGGCGAGCAGCCGGGGCATCCCGCACGGGTCGCCGCCGAGGGCGGCCAGGGAGTCGCCCCCGTAGGAGAAGGTGCCCCGGCGGTCGACGGTGACCTTCGCGAACGACCCCGCGACCAGAACCACCACGGCGGCGGTGAGCACGATGGCCACGGTGGCCGGGGCGAGCGCCGCAGGCACCACGGGGCGTCCGCGCAGGGCCGCGGCCACCGCGAGCGCCACGACGAGCGCGGTCCCGGCGTAGAGGACCACGTCGGCGAGGTCGACCCCGCCGATCTGCGGCGGGTCGGCGTTCCAGAACACGCCCCAGTCGGCCGCGAACGGCCACCTGTTGTCGCCGGCCAGGACGAGCGCCCCGGCGAGGAGCACCGCCGCGAGCACCACGGTCGGCGCCTGCGCCCCGCCTCGCCCCCCTCCGGTGGGCCCCTCGGTGTGCTGCAGCGCCCGCACCCCGCGCGGCGACCAGCACACGACGAACAGCGTCACCACCGCGACCCCGAGACCGCCCGACCCGCCGAAGTGCAACGTCCACTTCGTGGGGCTGAAGACGAGCAGGACCAGGCCGAGGGCGCTCGTCGCCAGCAGCCGCGTCGCGGGTCCTCGCGCGATCCCGAGGGGCACCCCCCGATCGAGCGCCCACGTCGTGGCGGGCAGCGCGACGAGCAGCAGCAGGACGGGCAGGCGGGCGCAGAGCGAGCCCTGGATGCTGTCGACGGTGAGCAGCTCGGAGTAGCGCTCGAGCTCGGACGACCAGGGCTGCCCACCACCGATGAGCTGGCGGACGCGCGTTCCCTCGAGAACGGCGCCGAGGGACTGGTCGGCGGCCATCGGCACGACGGCGACGGCGAGCCCGGCCACGACCGCCGCGATGCGCGGTCCGGGGCGGAGCGTGGCCGGGTGCGCGCCTCGCCCTCGTGCTCCGCGCGCCAGCGCGGGGAGCGCCACGAGCAGGGGGGCGACACCGCTGAGCGCGCCCGGGGGTGAGGGTGACGGTGGCGCCGGCGAGGACCGCGGCCACCACGAGAGGAATGGTGGCCCCGGTGGCGACGGCGCGTTCGGTGGCCACCCAGACCGCGAGGACGCCGGCGGCCACCCATGGCTCCGGGCGCAGCGAGAGGCCGAAGGGGAGCCACCAGGCCGCGAACACGAGCGCCGCCACCCACGGGGCCGGGACGCGACCGAGGACGGGACGGGAGAGCGCGGGCCCGAGCCGGGGCAGGGCGTGGCGGCGCAGCAGCGCCCAGCAGATCGCGCCGAGCACGGTCGCCGGTACCCGCAGCCACAGGACCGACGCCGTGCCGGGCGCGAGGGCCGCCCACCACCGGTCGAGCTCGTAGAACCAGCTGAACGGGGCCTCGGGCGCGTTGAGCCAGCGGTAGACGTTGCCGGTGAACCCGTTCTCCCCGCGCCCGCGCAGGATGCCGGCGATGTAGCCGTCGTCGACGGTGGCGGGGCCGATCACCGCCCACACGACGAGCCCTGCGCCCACCACGACGTCGACCGGCGCCGGACGTGGGGCACGACCGGAGCGTCGGCCCCCACCCGGGCGACGGGTCGCGCGGTCCGCCGCGAGCGCCGCACCAGCGACCCCGGCCAGCCCGAGCAGGCAGCCGACGCCGAGCCCGATCTTGAGCACGCTCGGCGTCGTCTCGAACCGGGTGTCGGTGCGCAGGTCGACCCGCAGCCCCGTCGTCGTCGGGGCGTCGGTGACGATCACGGCCACCGCGGGGCGCACGTCACGGCCGTCGGTGGCGACCGTCGCGCCGTCGAGCCGCACCTCGGTCCGTCGGGGATCGGAGTCCACGACGACGTCGCAGGCGCCGGGCGGGAGCCCGACGACGGCGAGGAGCACCGCGTCGGAGGTCACCATCAGCGACGTCCCGGCGCGACGCACCTGGAGGCCACCGGCGGGACCGCCGCCGGTCGGGACGGTGGCGAGGACCGCAGCCCCGTCGGGCACCGACGCGGCGGCGGCGCAGGAGACCTCGGCCCGCAGCGTCACCGGCTCGTAGGGCATGAGCGGGAGCGCGGACGCGGTGCCCGACCCGGCCTGGGGCCACGAGAACGTCACCACGGGTTGCGACACCGGTGCGAACGGGAAGGCCACCGCGCAGAGCACGGTGAGCAGCGCGGAGGCGAGCAGCACCCGCACCGGCCGGATCGACCGCGCGGAGGCCCCCACGCCCGGCGGTGGCGGGGCCGCCCCCTCGAGCCGTCCCGAGACTCCTGTGGAGGTACTCACGGGACGATCAGCGCTCGGGGGACGGGACGCCCGGCGGCGGGTCGCCGATCTGGCCCTGCCGCGTCCAGCCCCACAGCTCGCGCTCGCCCCGCACGACGGTCGGGGTGGTCGTATTCGCCGCGTACGGCTCGAGCCGCTGGAAACGCCCCCAGTCCCGCGACGCCTCGCCCTGCAGGTAGGACGGCACGTCGACCTGTCGGGCGAGGACGTCGATCCAGCCGAGCGGTCCGCCCGCGTTCGCCCGCGACCAGCTCTCACCCGCGTTGCGGAAGTCGCCGGGGTCGGCGATGAGCCGGTACTGCGGGACCTCGGCGACGCCGTCGCGGACGTCGAAGGGGCGCAGGCAGGGGCTCGCGAACTGCACGGGCCACTCCAGGTACATGGGGGCTCCCCGGCCGGCGACCGCCGTCATCGGCACCAGTCGGGGCCCCCGCATCGGGGCGATCGCGAGCCACCCGTCGGCCCCGAGAGAGCGGTCCTGGGCGATCAGCCGGACCTCGTCGGCCCGGGCCCCATCCGTCGTGGAGAGGTTGACCTTGATCTCACGCCAGGGCGGCTCGCCCTCCTGGCCGTCGTCGATGGCGTCCTGCCCGAGGATGCGCACGCGCCCGTCGGGGAGACGCTGCGCGTACTGGAGCGTCAGTGAGTTGCCGCTGCGCAGGCGGCCCGCGGCGGTGATGACGAGGGGTGTGCGTCCGGAGCGGAGGTCGTCGTCGAGGGAGGACCAGGCGGTGCGCAGCACCCCGGTGCCGCTGCCGGCGGCGTCGTAGGTCCCGGCGGCGAACGGCGCGAGGTCGTTGCGCAGGGAGTACTCGTAGCCCGATACGCCGGTGCCACCGCCGGTCGGCGGGGTCGCGTAGTCGCGGTGGAAGCCGACGTCGCCCGGGAAGGGGTCCACGAACTGGGCCTGCGGCGACGTCGCGGGGTAGACGTCGGGGGGCAGCGTGACGACCGGGGCCGCCGGCGCCCCGGCCGGGGTCGGCGCCGCGATGGTGGGAAGCACGCCGGGGGCCGACGGGGCGATGCCGGTCGGTGGTGGCGCGGGGGCGAGCAGGCCGGCGCGCGGGCTGCCCTCGAGCCGGACGTCGTCGGCGAGACCGCAGGAGCTCCCGGCGGGGTGGGCGAGGACGTCGCCGCCGAGCGAGAAGCTCTCCCCCTGCTTGTCGATGCCCTTGGCCATGGAGGCGAGCTCGAAGAGCACCAGCACCCCCGTCAGCACCGCGATCGGTGCCGACCGCAGGCGCAGTGAGCGGGCCTGCCGTTCCGAGCGCGAGGGCACCGCGGGCGCTCGGAGCCGGCTCAGGGCGCGGTCGGGCCGGTGCAGAACCCCCTGCAGCCGCGCCACCTGGCGGGCCCTCAGGGCGCCCGGTGGCCGGGCCGGGCGTCGGTCGGGGCCGCGGCGGATGTGCTGGACGGCGGCCGTGACCAGGAACGCCGCGGCGACGACCATCGTGGCCGTGGAGAGCTGGTAGCCGTTGTACGACGGCGGTTTGTCGAACCAGGGGACGCCCCAGTTGTTCGTGTACCACCACGAGTTCGGGCCGGCGAAGGCGAGAGCGAGTGTCGCGAAGACGGCGGCGAGGAACAGCGAGCGGTTCCGTCGGGAGCGCAGGACCTCCGACGACGTGGCCAACGCCGTGAGCGCGGCCATTCCGGCCCCGAGCGCCGCGAAGGCGCCGAAGTGGTGGGTCCACTTCGTCGGGGTGAGGACGAGGACGAGGAGGCCGACGAGCGTGGTCCCGATGAGCCGCTGCGACGGCCCGAGGGCCGCACCCGGGATGCGGTCGCGGCGCAGCAGGACCACCAGGCAGGTGATCAGCCCGAGGAAGAGCAGCAGCACCGGGGCGCGCCGGGCCAGGGAACCGTCGGCCTTGTCGGAGAAGAGCTGCTCGTAGCGGACGATCTCGTCGTACCAGCTGTAGTTCGGCCCGATCCCGAACCGGATCCGGCTCGCCTCCGCCACTGCCGCGTAGGTCTGGTCGGCGAACACGGCCACGAGGACGACGACTCCGGCCGCGAGGACCGGCAGGAGCACCGGGAGCCGACCGACGAGCGCGACCCGCTCCTGCACCAGCCGGACCAGGGGCCGCGCGGCCGCGAGGAACGGGGCCACGGCCATGAGCCCGGTGGGCGTGGCGGCGAGGGCGAACGCCGCGGCCACGAGCCCCAGCGCGACCGGCGCGAGCCGTCGGGTGGCCACCGCCCGCTCCACCGCCAGCTGCGCGACCAGCGCGGCCACGACGTCGACGGGCTCGGGGCGCAGCCCGTTGTTGTAGGGCAGCCAGAACATGAGGAAGACCATCGCGGCGGCCCAACCGGCGGCGGCCGAGCGCCGGACCTGCTGACCCAGGCGCGGCAGCATCTCCCGGCTGATGA
>JAABUP010004787.1_pt1 | contig 21663 bp, 21 predicted proteins | sample 5559201 | NCBI WGS metagenome assembly JAABUP01 (sample SAMN10711887, study PRJNA513373) | rock metagenome | isolation source: Antarctica rocks | place: Antarctica | reverse complement strand
GATGATCCGGGAATCCCTGCGAACCACGCTGACCTGGGCGATCGAGCAGGTCACCGAGAGGAACCAGCCCGTTGGTCATGTCGTGGCCCAGTTGGGGCTCACCTGACGGTTTGCAAAACTCCAGTCAGGAGGTAAATGGCGAGACATTAATCCTGCGGCCCGATGGTCCCAGTTGCCGACCGAGCCGTTTCCGTCTTAACGCAAGAAGGGCAAATTCCGCCCACGCTCTGGCGTTGATCTGAAGCCGTCATGGGAATGTTTTCAGGCCGGTCGCCTTCGCCATCGACGATTTTCCTTACCTGCTGCACGAATGTCGGATGGTCGACGGCATACATGCCGCCACGCGCCCCTTCGTAGCCGCAATTCCAAGATGCCAGCGCCTGACCATATCGGAAAGCATCGCGTAGATCGCCATCTGTCATTCCTCGGAATCCGTCGAAACCCCCTCGACCGGCCCGGTTAATGAATCCGGCAGTACACCAGTCGCCCGAACCGGCAGTATCGCGGATCGATTCGACCGGGAACGCCTTCATATCGACCCATCGTCCCGCCCGACCGACATGGGAAACCCGTCGATACCGCAAACCTGACTCGCCGAGCGTCTCGACCTGCAGTCGAGGGACTCCCTCAACCCCGATCTCGGGCAGCTCCCTCAGTCGCTCGTGGGAATATTTCACGACGTGCGAGGTTTCCCACGCCTGGCGAAAAAGGAGCGGGTTGCCGATACTCGAGGGCTCGAAGACAACCAAGGCTCCTTGATCGGCGAAAACCCTGGCGAGGATGATCCCGCCGGCCGTCGCGCGATCGAAGAAGTAGACCTGAACGCTCCCTGCCGTGGCCGCGATTTCCTCGGCCACGGAGGCCAGCACGGCCTTGAATGCCGGGAACTGTGAGCCGCATTCCGGGCATCTCCAGGAGAAGGAGTGCCGAGGTATGTTGCCGCTGCCCTTCGTGATCCGCTCTACGATCACGGGCGTGCTGCCGTCTTGCGTCTGGCTGATGGACTTGTTCGAAAGACCCCAACGCTCGAGGTCGGCGAGGATCAAGTCGGCCGCCGCACCGGGCCGCAAACGAGCGACCGGCTGCGACTCCCATCCGAGATAGCGGAGCGCGATGAGCACGTTCCCGCACGTGCCGCCCGCCCAATATTCCGGCGGTGCGCCGCTCAGCTCGCTCAGGACTATGTCGAGCGCGAGAAGGCCGGAGCCGACCACGGCAGGGGTTCGGGCTTTTGCTGGCACGCGGGCCTGCTTTCCGGATCGTTTCATGTCCCGGCTCCTTCCGAATTGTGGGGCGATCCATACGCCTCACCATGTAGCCATAGATGGACGAATTCACCCTCTGGGCCGGCAGTTCGCGAGTCGAGGAGGCCGAAGTCTACTTCGTAACCGATTGCCTCGACGTACATCACCGTGAAGTTTCGCTCCAGGGCGGCCATGAGGGCGCCGAGAGAAAGGGCCTTGCTTCCCACGGGGGAAAGGATGATCTGGGAACCGCCGACCTCCGAAAAGACGCGACGACGAGCATCGTCGATACGCAAGATTGTCCTGTATAAGTCGACCGGGCTTTTCTCATCCGCGTAGACGAGGTCCCTGGCATCCACGAGCCAAATGTCTCTCAGTTCTTCCGCATATTCTTCGATCAGCTCGTCGGAAAGTCGAGGCCGGGCGGCCGGAAAAGGCAGGATCGGACAGACAACGGTATCGGGCTGGGCGTTCCGGAGTACTTCGTAAATCTGCTTGAGGATCGCTTGCCTGCCTCGGCTAAGTTGCGGCATCCAGAGTGTCGCGGCACGCGATTTATCATGGAGCCCCCAGCCGCCCCGAAAACCATGGATGGGGGCCGGGAGGTCGCCGGGTATGGACCGGATCGCATGGTCTGTCGGAGGCTCATCCATGACGACGACGTGGAGATTCCTCGGAGAGCCGCCCTCGGCGCGCATCACGCTCCCGAGGAGATGGCGGATCAGCGGAAAAGCAACCCCGAGCGACAAGGCGCTGACATCGACGAAGATGTCGGTGAAGCCGTCCAACGGGACCTCGTTGACCAACGAGACGGCATTCCGGCCGCCGACGGCCGCGTTGTCCGTGGCGAGGACCTGTATCTGACGAATCGAGGCGTCGGGCATCCAAGCCTGGAGGAGCGAGCAATTCGCCTCGGCCCTCCTGACCAACTCCTGATGCGGGCTGGGCCGCTCCTCCCGGATGAAGAGGCCGCGGATTCTCCCAATCGCAACTTGTGTCATCAACTCGCATATGTGCGTGGAACGAGGGTCAAATCCCCCCCCGGCCACGAGCAGCACCCGCCGGTCTTCTTGGGCCAAGTAATCGCGGATGAATCCAGATGCGTGCACGCCCCGGTGATAAATGCAAGGGTCCCAGCGTCTCGACTCGCTCATGACGGCTGCTCCTCGATCATCGCGGCCAATTCCCTCGCATCGCCCTCGATGAATCCGCCCCGCTTCAGCGAGAGGCCATGGAAGAGGATGACCATCCCGCCCAGCTCGAGGAGGCACCACAATTTCGAACCTTGCTTGTAATTGGGCACCAAGAGGACGGCGTTGTAGGCGACGGCGAACTGGAGGACCCTCGCCAAGTCTGCATGGTCCTTCGCCAGCCTGTCGAAATCTTCCTGAGGGACGCCGTAGGCATTCGGCGTGAGCCAGCCATTAGGCTCTTGAGTAACACTCACACATCGCTTTCCAATCTCCATAACAAGATGCTTGACTTGCTGGAAATACGGGAAGGACCATTTATTGATGATCCATCCCGCTCGTTGCCGGAAGAGTCGGCTTTGGGCCCCGGAGCCAAGCTGGGGGCTTTTGGATCGGATAACCTGGGTAGCTACCGTGTCGACGAGCACCGCCGAAAGCTGCAGGAATAGCTCGGCATTTTCCGAGCTTGAGTCGCAGAGGTCGTCGATCCCGAAATAGAACGGGCGGCCATAGCGGTGCAGCAGATGGAGCCGGGCTGCCTCGTGAACCCCCGAATTGGCGATGATCGGCCGAGATGGCTCCGGGTCGGCATCGAAGAGTGTCGCGCCTCCCTTCCTGCGGCGATCGTATCGATGCAGCAGCACCATCAACATTGCCTGGCGGAGATCGGGCGGGACGGGTCTGCTGCCCGGAAGGAACTCGTCAACGATTTTTCCCAACTCGACGCGGCGAGCGTCGGTCACCTTGAGGCGCCGTTGTGCGGCGTCGACCATCTCCCCTAATTCGCGAAGTGAAGACGGACTGATCGATTCTTCTTGATCGCCCAGCAAGTCGGCGAGGACGATCAGCCGCCTCGGCCCGAGCAAGGAATGCTTCTGGAGGTAGCGCCCGGCCATATCCTTGGCCATGCGACGAAATGCCGCGCGCTGCTCGCGACGTGGGCCGCTACTCTGAAGCAGCACGACCTCCATATCCCTGCTGGCTGTAAGGCCGGGGAAATCCGCCCTCTCCGATCGGTCATCGGTGACGGCCGCCAAGGCCTCGTGGGGGAGGAGAATATCGAAACGCGCGATCATCCAACGCGCGATCCGCAACTCTCGCCGCGCCAACCAATGCTGGAGAGCCCGGAACTGACTCGGGTGAAGGACGTGGGCGTCGTCCAGGATGACGAGCGGATGGAGCGATTGGATAGATAGCTCCTCGCCCGGCGCGTCGATCACGATCCGATCGATCACGTCAAACGGGCGATAGGCTCCCGTCACCGCGGGGCTAAGCTCCTCCTCCCGCGGGGCGATGAGCGCCCCAATGATCGCATAGGCGGCGGCCTCGACCTCCCTGGCCCTTGCCATGATGCCCTCACCACCGGTCCCACCGATGGCATCGGCCGCCGAGGCCGCCTCAGGTCGCGGGATCACCCGCACACATGCCAGCGGTATGCCCGCAGAAGTGAGGTGGCGGAACCAGGACAGCACGGCCCTTGCCTGGACGAAGGTGGTTAGAAGGCCGATTTTGAGCGAATCATCGTACGGGAATTCCCAAAAATCCCGGTAATCGGTCTCCATAGGGAGGCGGCAGCCGATGAGCGCCGGCCGCTCATCCACTATTGCACCGCATTCTACGAGCGCCCCCGCTAGCGCTTGGTAGCCGGAAGAACTCCGATTACGCAGCAGGGCAGTCAACGTCGGATATTCGAACAGCCTGGCTAGAGTCGTCTTGCCACTGCCAGGAGTCCCCTGCATGAACAGCAGGCGATCGTACAGCGCGCCCGACTGCCCTCGGCCTTGCAGGAAGAAGGTGACCGGTTCAGGGCTGACTACCGCCAGGAAGGCCTCATCATCCCGCAATAACTCGCTGGCACGTTTCAGGAACGGGTTTTCCATTTCGATGCGTTCCCCCTTAAACGTGCCGTTGACGCCTGCGAAACAGCGGACGCATCGCGTGTCTCTCATCGTCGCCCGGGGTTTCCGCCCAGAGCAATGCAACGGAATTGTTCGGCGTGTTGTGCTCGAGTATCAGCGGCAATGCGCACTTGCCGAAGCCGAGCCGAGCATCGTGCCCGCCGAGCTTCATGTGCTTCGTCTCGATCGAATCGTCATAATATCGCTGGGCCAATCCGACGAAATCCGGGTGGGTCGTCGCATTGATGGGGATGTCGGCCGGAAGGACGGTGCCGAATGAAAACCGGATGTCGTTGAACCAGTCGTCGACGCCTTGATCGGCGAGAGCCTCTGCCTGTCGCTCTCGCACGACGTGCTCGGCTCTGCTGGTGCCGATGTAGTGGTGCACGTTGAAAGTCCACCCTCCCTCGAAGTGCGTCGGCAGCACATCCTGGACGTCCTTCCAGAAACGAGCCAGCTTACCCTTCCAATTCCTACCCTCCTTTCGGAGGAGGGTCGTGCCGCTGGCGATGAAGTCGTCGATCAGGAAAACCGACGCGAACTTAGCCGCGCCGTCCTCGAGATCCTCCCGAAGGTCATCCAGGAGGTCGTCCCACTTGTCCTGATTGATCCGAGGGGCGGTCACCACTTGCTCCGTGCTAATCGTGCCCGCATTAGCCCGGCGGAACACGTCGATACGAGCGCCATCACTCAGCTCGACGAATAGCGACTGGCGGAGTAGTCTCCGATAAAGTTCCGCTGACGCTGCGGAGGCCCAAACCCGATAGGGCTGAATGCCCAGCCTGACTGACACGTCGTTCTGGAGACGCCATTGAACGGTCTCCGGATAGAACTGCTCGACCAGGTGGTTCATCTCAGCCGTGCTGATGTAGATCAGGGATTTTCGAATCATCTCATAGGCAGCGGGCCTCTCCCCCTGCTGGAACTGCTGGAGCCAGTCGGCGAGGGATTCAACAAATCTCATTCCTGCCAGAAAATCCTGATAACCGTCATATTTCATCTGGGAGATGAGTCGTAACCAGGCGAATTCCTCCCGCGCCTGATCGGTATCCCAACCCATGATCTCGCCGAGCCGCCCGAGTATAAAGTTCTGGTTCATTGCCCGGCCCTTTTCTTGGACTTGAGCCTCAGCCTAAGCCCTCGGTGCGTCGCCTTGAGGCTACGCAAATATCCGAGCGTCGCCTGTGATCCGCGGTGGCCGCCAGGGGCCAGATTCCAAGCCGCTTTGGGATCGGGGGAAGTCTCATCTGCGCTCAGGGCGTGAGGGCTATTCAAAAGCGCGTGATCGTTGCCCGGCCAGCGGCCCCGGTCGCCGATGCGTAGAACGGCCGCGTCCCCGGCGTCGGCCAGTTGTCGGACTTTGTCCACGACGAAAAGCTTACTCGACTCCGGCGTAACAATATCAACCGAATGGCCGGATCTCAGAGCAATAGCCACGTTCCCCCGCATGCCGAGCAGGGTTGAATGGACATATTCCCAAATTGGACCCGGTGAGACGCCTTCCGTCGGGGCGAGCGTGATCTGCCGACTCCGGAGCGTGATCCGAGCAAGCTTCTTGATGAAGGGATCGGCGGCCAACAAGTCCGCCACCTGCAGCAGCCCGGGGCCGACCGTCTCCGCGTGGTCCGGGCACGAGTCGTCGTCAAGGATGCCGATCTCGGCGCCGTTATAGTAGCCGATGACGACCCGCTTCCACAGTTCCTTCGGCAGGGACTCCTGGAGCGATCGCCGGACAGATTTCCCGCGTCCGGTCGCGATACCAATCCAGGCACCTTCCTTCAGGAGCCGCACGAACTCCTCGGCCATGACCGGAGGGAGCGGCCCGAATCGCTCGGATTCATGGCAGAGCGTCCCGTCGTAATCCAGCGTCAGCCCGCAATAGACGGCCTCGGAGATCGAGGAGCGAGCCAAACGATACGCCTCTCGCCAATCACCCAGTCGACCAGCTTTCTCCATCTCAGAGGCACGTGCCCGGGCCTTCCTCTCGATAGCCTGCCTTTCGTCCGAAGGCAAGTCGATCGCCTCCGAGGCTTGGCTGTAGACGTTCATGTGGTAAATCTCCCGACCGAATCCCGGAACGCCGGGATCGCCCGGATCGATACCCCTTGCCCTTCCCACGCTGGCAGAGAGGTAAAATCCACGAACCATGGCCGCGATGCCCGCCAGCCAGCCCGAGTGGGGCACATCAAGGCGAACGATCGGGATGTCCGAGGGGAGAAGCCCCAGGATCGATTCAGCGACCCTGCGGTCGTCGTCGGAGAGGATCGCCAGGATTCCAGAGTCGCGGCCGCGCTTGGCGATCCAGTGATGCCTGCCGTGGGCAAAGTGGCGATAGTCGGCCACCTGGACGGATCCGAGCGCAGCCTCGGTAAATTTGGATTCGATATCGATCGCCGCAGGAAGCGTGGACGGACCATGCAAGACGATCAGAGTCTGCCGGCCCCACAGCCCCTCGCAGCGACGATCGACCGCGGTTGAGTCATTCCACGAGCGGTCGCCGATGAGATCTTTGAAAGTGAGCGGGAACTCACCGTACAGGCCAGCGACCGAAGCATAGGAACGAGCGAGGAGCACGGAGAACGCCAGGAGCGAGTTTACTGCCAGGAAGCCATCCTTCCCTGAGGGCATGTAGAAGTCGTGGAAGTCAACGAAGCGGTATCTGGAAGCGAGCGCGGAGAGCGGCGAATCAGGAGTGGCGCACCAGGCCATCAGGCTTCGCGGCTCCTCCGAGACCAGATGGCGAAATGCGCCGAGGACGTCCGGATTTTTCCCACCGGCCGTCGGGAGGAAGACGGCCAGGTCCCGCAAGTTCACCGGCGATGCGATCACCTGCAGCGGCGTCATCGCCTGAGCTAGCTTGTTTGTGTGCTCCGCGTGAAGGGCGCAGGCGAGGTGGGCAACCGTAAACGACCCGCCTGATCCGACAGCGATTAGCGGTAGATCGCTCAGGGCCCGAATCTGACGAACAATCCCGTCCAAGGGCTGCTGGAGAGCCCATTCGAAGGTTCCCGAGAGGGAATCGAGTTCTGCCGCAAAAGGTTTGCCCACAGACATTTATCCAGTAATGATCCGGTTTCGCCAGCACATCGAAAACACCATGCTGCCACCTCGAAATCAAGCGGCGACGGTCCTTCACCGCCCGCCGACCGTCAAGGAGGGGGCTCTCGCCTTCGCGTATGCCCATTGTATCGACCATGCGGTCCTTCGACTTGGGTGCACCGACACAAAAAGTGGATTTTTGGACACTAATACAGAAATGTGCCCTAACCGCCGCCTGCAGAATGGCGGGGCGACCAGCTTCGGCCAAAATTTGCGATCCGGTCAATCTCTGCACGTGCAGAGATTTGGTCCGAAATCCTCGAAAAACGACGAGAATTGTCTGAATTTCTGGAGAGCACAATCGCCCGGTTTCCCGACGCAAATCATTTCTGTTTAACCACTTAAACTGCGTCGCCGCACCAGCTCGACACGCTGAGGGTCGCAGGTTCAAGTCCGGGATTGTCTCATTCCCTATTTCGAGCGGTTGACAGTCTTTGCGTCAGTTTCTCCGGATCGATCCGGAGCAACGTCCAGAAGTCGAAACTGGGCAGTTTCAGGCCCAGAGCTTGGTACGGGCAGGCATCCTTCCGTGGACCGGAGCGGAACGGATAGCTGTTCCAGTAGAGCCGTCTCAGGTCGAGCATCGGCTGCGTCATCCGCTTGTGACGCGACTGCTGCATCCGGAGCACGCTGTTCATGCACTCCACCGCGCTGCTGGCCCGGAACGTGTCTCTCAGCACGGCGGACACCCGGTCGAAAGAGGCGCGTTCCGACTCGTTCAACTCGCGGTCACGCCCCACCACGCGGACCAGTCGGATGAGCCGGTCCGAGGCCGGCACTCGGCCGTGCCGCAGCCACCATCGCCAGGCCATCGCCTCGCGCCACTCCGGCCGCGGTTCGACCGACTCCAGCCGCCGGTGCATCCGGTCCAGGAAGCTCACGCTTCGAGGGTCGTTGAGGAAGTTGCGGACCTTCGACCACTCGGGGCCGGTCAGGCCCTTCAGCGCCGCGGCGATCTCGGCCGCGGCGCGGGGGCGGTCCTTGAGTCGGCCGGCGGGGTCGAACAACTCCAGGGCGGCATGGCAACGGCCCCAGGCCGATCCCAGACGCTCGGCATGCTCGAATGAGGCGATCGCCTGGCCCCACGCGGCGCGGGCGGCCCCGGCCACGCCCCGCGCATCGACCCCTTGCCGTCTCGACCGGGCGACCTCGACCTCGGCGGCTTCGGCTTCCTCCCAGGCCGCCTCGGCTCCTCGCCAGTGCCGGGCAAGGACGCGGTTGGCCTGCATCGCGGTGTGGAAGAGGTCCAGGCCGTGCTCCAGGGCCGGGGCCGACGGGTCGTCGCGGCGGGCCGCGGCGATGCCCGCGACCGCCTTGGCGATCCCCTGGGCGGCGTCGGAGACGGCGAACTCCAGGCGGTCCAACGGCGTCAGGCGTTTCTCCCAGGTCTCGGCCTTGCGGTCGGCGGTATTCTCGCAAAAGACGGCGGTCATGCTCGCCGGCTCGATGCCCACCAAGGTCGGTCGCCCCCAAAAAAGATCTCGTCCACCGCGAGGGTCTGGACCCGGGGGATGCACGCCGCGTCGAGCGCCTCCAGGACGGGTTCGGCCTTCCTGGACTCGTCGGCGATCCAGCGGCCGATGGTCGAGTGATCGGGACCATCCTCGGGTTGGAGGATACCGAGCAGATCCTCGATCTGGCGGGTGCTGATGCCCATGGGGAAGGCGGTGACGGCCAGGCGTCGCCGGGTGTGTTCGTCGAGCACAGCCGTCGGGGCCGGGCAGGTGGTCTGGCGCGGGGACGAGGTCGGGATGGGAGGCTGCAACCGCCGCTCGACCTCTCGGGCGTGCTGATAGACGGTCTGGCGACTACATCCGGCCTGCTCGGCCCGGCGAGTGACGGCCCCATAGCATCCCGAGAAGACGGCGGCGGCGTTGCAAACGGCGGTCTGGAGCGATAGCGTGGTCACGGGGGAGGCCCTTCGCGGTGCTGGGGATCTTGGTCGTGATCCAGTCCACCACGGGGCGGCCTCCCCTTCAACTCAAACTGTCAGGCCGCCGAAGCCCGATTTGACCCGATTCGCGACAGGGCCCTGCATTTCCACAGGTTTCACAAGGCAAGTCTCAGACTGCAAAGAACTTAGGGAAAATCTCGCGAGAGCCGCAGGGGTATGGGCGCATGCAGGCACGCGAGATCGTGCACGCGTGGCGTTGGCCCATGAGGATATGGTATTCCGCGTCGTCTCGCATGACTCGGCCTTTGAATACGTCTCGGGCACAAATTTGAAAATCGGCGGCAAGTCGGCGTTGTTGCGTGGAGTAGTTGACGGGCGTTCTCTTTGGTACAATCCGGGCATGAGCCAAACACCCAAGAAGTCCGCCTACCGCGTCACCAATTGGAAGGACTACAACCAGGCGTTAGTCCAACGTGGCTCGCTGACCGTCTGGATCGACCATCAGGCCCTCGACGCCTGGCATCACCAGGGGCCAACCCGCTGGGGGGCCCAATTCACCTACAGCGACCCGGCCATCCAGTGCCTGCTCACCCTCCGCGCCGTCTTCCACCTTCCGCTCCGCGCCACCCAGGGGATGGCCCGATCGATCTTCGATCTCATGGGCCTGGCCCTGGAGGTGCCCCATTACAGTACCCTGTGCCGACGAGCCGCCACCACCCGGATCGACCTGCCCAGGCACGCCGAGGGGCCGGTCCACCTGGTCATCGACAGCACCGGGATGAAGGTCTACGGCGAGGGGGAATGGAAGGTCCGCCAGCACGGCTATTCCAAGCGGCGGACCTGGCGCAAGCTCCACCTGGCCATCGACCCGGAGAGCCATGAGATCCTGGGGGCGATGGTGACCGAGCCGGGCGTCACCGACGCCGAGGTCGTCCCCGACCTGCTGGGCCAGGTGGGCCGCCCGGTCGTCAGCGTAGGTGCCGACGGGGCCTATGACCAGGAGGAAGTCTACCAGGCCGTGGCCGGGAGCGGGGCCGTCCCGGTGATCCCGCCCCGCAAGGATGCCAAGATCAAGATTCATGGCAACACCAAGGGTGATCCGCACCCGCGCGACACCAACCTCCGGGCGATTCGCCGGCTGGGCCGGGCGGGATGGAAACGCGAGAGCGGCTACCATCGGCGGTCGCTGGCGGAGACGGCGATGGGTCGGATCAAGGGGATCTTCGTCGGAGTCCTTCGGAGCCGGGAATGGCTCCGACAGGGGGCCGAGTTGGGGATCTGCTGCCGGGCGTTGAACATCATGACCCACCTGGGGATGCCGGTGAGCGTCAAGCTCGCGTGAGGCCCTCATCAAAAGGGGACAATGCGTCCCCCGCGACTTCGTGCAACAACGCCCGGCAAGTCGAGAAAGTTGCCCGTGCGAACCCGGCGGGTTGAGCGGGAAGGCTGTTAACTGCGCTTCGCCGGCAAGGCCATCGAGATGATCTGGGTCGCCCGGATCGATCGCTGGTAGACGAGGAGGTATTTCACGCACGTAATCCAGCGGGTTGCCACGCTGATCAACCCGGGGGCGTTCATGTTCCTGTAGCTCCTGTCTAATGACGGGCGGGGGGGCTTCTCCGCCGTCTTCGCCGAAAACCTCCTCTGGATGACAATTATCGGGCTGATCCTGCACAACGCGTCGGCATCGGCGATGGTGCCGATCCCGCATCAAGTCGGCGTGGCGCCCGCCCTCCTAATAACACTCCAGTTCGCTGCCGCGGCGCCGCTGTTGCAATATTGTATGCGTCTAGCGAATCCCATCTTGCACGCCTTGGTACGATCTCCTTGACCCAAATCGGTCGCACCGAGGAGAACCACCATGCCTGCAAAACGACGCCGTCGCCGCGATCCGGCCAGGGAGAAGCTCTGGCGGGCGACCATCCGACATCACCAGGAAAGCGGCCTCTCCGTTCGCGCCTTCTGCGAGAGGGAGGGGCTGAAGGACGGCAACTTCCTCCGGTGGCGACGCGAGCTGGATCGTCGCGATCGAGAGAAGACGTCTGAGCACCCGAAATCGGCGACCAAGGAATCCACCGAGCCACGGATATCGCCCGTCTTCCTCCCGGTGCAGGTCGTCGCTGCCGATCGCCTCCCATCCCGCCTGGCCCCGCCGATCGAGATCGTGCTGGATGGCGGCCCGACGGTGAGGGTCCCGACCGGGTTCGATCCCCGAACGCTCGGCGACATCCTGGCCGTGCTGGGGGGCCGCCGATGCTGAGTTGGCCCCCGACCGTGCGGATCTTCCTCTGCTCCGAACCGACCGACATGCGCAAGGGCTTCGACTCGCTCGCCCACCTGGTCGAGTCGTCCTTGACGCTCGACCCGATGTCGGGTCATCTCTTCGTCTTCAGGAGTCGGCGTGGCGACCGGATCAAGGTCCTCTACTGGGACAGGGATGGGCTGGCCCTCTGGTATAAACGTCTCGAAAAAGGCAGCTTCCGCTTCCCGGCCGCGACGACGACGGAGGGGTCGAAGGGAGTAGAGGTCAAGGCGTCGGACCTGATGATGATCCTCGACGGGATCGACCTGGGCAGCGTCCGGAGGCAGCGACGCTACGAGCGGCAACCCGCATGAGATTCTCGGGAAGAGCCCCCTTTTCGAACGCGTCCGGGGCCGTACAATTCCGGCATGTGCGAATCCGCCTCGCCCCTGCCCGACGACCTGGCCCTCTGCCACGAGATCATCCGTCAGCAGGCGGAGACGATCCGCGAGTCGCGGCGGCGGATCGAGCAACTGGAGCATCAGGTCGAGTTGCTGCACCGTCGCCAGTTCGGCCCACGACGCGAGAGCGTCGATCCCGCCCAGCTCCGCCTCTTCAGTGAAGACGCTTCGGATGAAGTCGCCGAGGAGACCGGCGAGAAGCCCCCGGAGCCCGAGGACGCCAAGCCGAAGCGAAAATGGCGGCGCACGGGGCGGCAGAAGCTCCCCGAGGGCCTGCCCCGCAAGCGGGTGGAGTACGAGCTGTCCGCCGAGGAATTGCCCTGTCCCGACTGCGGGCACACCCGCACCAAGATCGGCGAAGAGCTGAGCGAACAATTGGAATACGTCCTTGCGCCAGGAAAGCTTGGGAAAGGAGAAAGAGCCTCGAACTCGGAAACCTTTCGTCGGAACCCTGCGAGTAACCAATCCCGCCTGGTAGGGCCGGGCCAGCCGCCAGAAGCGAGTCTTGCGTGGGGAGGGGCGACCCTCACCGCGAAGCGTAGACAGCCAGGTCAAAGGCCGTGTGATTGAGCCCCGAAAACTAAAGTCGCCAGGAGCCTTCGTTGTGGACATAAGCGGGGGCCGCGTCGGTCGCGTTACACTTGGTCCCACAGAACGCGACCGGTCCTACCGGGGTCGGAGAGCACGGGCAATGGCCATCAGGGTTCCCCAGGAACCTGGGAGACCCCGCCGTCTCCACTGTATTCTCCGGCTCGGGAACCGGATGATCAACTCCCCGGAGCCCCCGGTCGCGCGTCGGCGACCGAGGGGAGCAAACACTCGACGCATCGGTGGTATCGCCAAGCGAAGGCAACGAAGCGCGGCGAGACGAACCGCGGGGAGTCGGAGCGTCCCATAGTACCGTGGAAGTCGGGGAACCATTCCGTTGGGACCCGACCGAGGGAAGGGGACGCCTTGTCATGACACCGTTGGAGGGAAACATGGCGGGTGCATCGGAACCCGTGGACGTGTCCACGAAACAACAACGGATCGCGCAACTCGCTCGACAGAGCCCGGAGATGGGATTCACTTCGCTGGCCCACCTCATCGACTTCGACTGGCTGCTTCTCGCGTACCAGAAGACGCGCAAGGATGGTGCCGTGGGCGTGGACGGACAGACGGCCGAGGACTACGCCGCGAATCTGAAGGGCAACCTTCTGTCGCTGCTGGAACGGGCCAAATCCGGTACATACCAGGCCCCTCCGGTGCGACGGGTTCACATCCCCAAGGCGGGCTCGGCCACCGAGACCCGTCCCCTGGGGATACCGACCTTTGAAGACAAGGTGCTTCAACGGGCGGTGGTCATGGTCCTCGAAACCGTCTACGAACAAGACTTTCTGGAGTGTTCGTACGGCTTCCGGCCGGGCCGCTCGGCGCATCAGGCGTTGGACGCGGTGTGGCACCAGACGATGGGGATGGGGGGAGGCTGGGTCTTGGATGTGGAGGTCCGCAAGTTTTTCGACACGATCGACCACGGCCATCTCCGCGACTTTCTCAAGCGACGGATTCGAGACGGGGTGCTGCTTCGACTGATCGGCAAGTGGCTCAACGCGGGGGTCCTCGAAGACGGCTGCGTCACGCATCCGGCGACGGGGTCGCCCCAGGGCGGGGTGATCAGCCCCATCCTGTCGAACCTGTTCCTGCATTACGTGCTGGACGATTGGTTCGAGCGCGAGGTCCGACCGCGATTGAAGGGGAGATCGTTCCTGGCCCGCTACGCGGACGACTTCGTGATGGGATTCCAGCACGAGGCCGACGCGCGACGGGTCCTGGCGGTGCTCCCCAAGCGGTTCGCGAAATACGGGCTGACGATCCATCCGGAGAAGACGCGGTTGGTGCCGTTCGAGCGGCCCTATCGTGCCCCGACGCGACCCGACGAGGAGCGTCGTGAAACCCCCGGGACATTTGACCTGTTGGGGTTCACGCACTTCTGGTCATGGTCGCTGAAGGGGAACCCGGTGGTGAAGCGGAGGACGTCGCGGAGTCGATTCAGCCGGGGACTTCGGTCGCTGAAGGAGTGGTTCCGGCGGAACCGGCACCTCGACATCGCGACCCAGCACCAGACGCTGTGCCAGAAATTGACGGGCCACTTCGGCTACTACGGGATCACGGGCAACTCGGTTGCGCTCTCGAAGTTCCGATGGTTGACCGTCCGCCTCTGGAGGCAAAGCCTGTCGCGGCAACGCCGCGACGGCTCGACCGCCTGGGATCGGTTCAACCGGTTGCTGGAGCGTTACCCGCTCCCGCCACCGATTCCGATCCACTCGGTGTGCCGTCCGGTAGCGAGTTCATGACATGACGAGCCAGATGCGGGAAATCCGCACGTCTGGATCTGTGGGAGCCCGAGGAGAGCAATCTCCCCGGGCGACCCGGCCATCGTCGCTCTTCATCATCGTCCACGCGCGATTCCGCTATGCCTGTCGCCCTTGCCAGGAGCACGTCGCGATCGCGGACAAGCCGCCGCAGCCGATCGACAAGGGGCTCGCCGGCCCGGGTCTCCTGGCCCAGACGATCACCAGCAAGTATTCCGACCACCTGCCGCTCTACCGGCTCGAGGACATCTTCGCCCGCCACGGCGTGGAGCTGTCGCGGGCCACGCTCTGCGGCTGGATGGCCTCGTGTGCCGAGCTGCTCACGCCGCTCTACGACCTGATGGTCAAGCGGGTCTTGCTCTCGGTCGTCATCCACACCGACGACACCACCGTGCCGGTGTTGGATCGAGCGCTGCCGAAGACCCGAACCGGTCGGTTCTGGGACTACATCGGCGATGTCCGAAATCCGTTCGTCGTGTACGACTACACGCCGCGTCGGACGCGGGACGGGCCGGAGCGGTTCCTCAAGGGATTTCAGGGCTATCTCCAGGCCGATGCTTTCTCGGGCTATGACCGGATCTGTGCCGGCCCCGGCGTGAAAGAGGTCGCGTGCTGGGCTCACGTCCGGAGGAAGTTCTTCGAGTCGCGGACCTCCGCTCCAACGCTGGCGCACACGGCTTTGGCGCGGATCCGACAGCTTTACAAGATCGAGACCGCCGCCGAGGAGTTCTCGGCCGAGGACCGCCGCGCCCTGAGGCAACGGGATTCGATCCCGTTGCTGACGGCTTTCGGGGAGTGGCTGACCGAGCAGAAACGCCTGGCCCTGCCCAAGAGCCCGATCGGTCAGGCGATCGCCTACGCTCAGTCGAACTGGGCGGCGCTATGTCGCTACCCCGAGCACGGAGAGCTGAGCATCGACAATAACCTCGCCGAGAGGATGCTCCGTGCTCAAGCGATCGGACGTCGGAATTGGACGTTTTTGGGGAGCGACCGTGGCGGCCGGACGGCGGCCGTCCTGTATTCTTTCACCGGGACGTGTAAGCATCACGACATCGATCCGTTCGCGTATCTCACCGACGTCCTTCGTCGTCTCCCTTCGCAGCCCGCAGGGCAGTTCGACGAACTGCTTCCCGATGTCTGGTTCACGTCGCACCCCTCGGCGCGGCGCAAGAAGGCCGCGTGAATCGACCGCTGGGGAGGCGACAATTCCGGACCTCAGCGTCGATCCGCTCACAAGAGGGTCGTCTTCGGGGCGGTCGGCCGGATCATCGCCGAGGGGGCGTGGCCTGCGCACTCGGCTCGGATAGAATGTGCGACGGCGCATGCGATCCTGAGGGCCGAGGGTCCGATGAACACCCCCAAGCCAGACAAGACAATCGACCAGCTTTTCGAGGAGTTTCTGGCCGATCAGGAGGCCAGGCTCAGCCCGAAGACCTTCGACAAGTACGAAGGGATCATCCACCTCTACCGGTCGTACCTGGAGAGCTACTGGCCCGATCACACCGGGAAAGAATACGACGCGATCACCAAGGCCAAGGGCACCTATTGCGGCGCGTTCGGGGCCAAGGAAATCACTTCCGGGTTCTCCGAGTTCCTCGGCTATTTCATGCCCCGCAAGGTCATCGCCGGCAACGAGACGATGAAGGCCGCCGGGACGGTCGTCAAGAAGCTCGCCAGGTGGCTGGTCGAGAAGGGCCACACCGGGAACGACGAATCGATCCGGGAGCTGGTGGGCACGACCGCGCGCGACCTGCCGGCCAGCCAGAAGCTCCTCGACCGTATGGACGACTGGCTCGCCGAGAACGCACCGGAGGATTACGGGAGGGAGGTCGAGGGGCACTTCTCGATCCGGCGCGTCGAGCCGGGCCGGCTCTGGCTGGAGTCGATCCTCTCCGGGGATCGCGAGATCGGCCCGATCCCGCTCCCCGAGAAGATCACGCGGGCCTGCAAGGTGGGCTGGGACGTCGGCGGCGTGGTCGGAGAGACGGCGCAAGGCTGGCGGTTGGTCGAGGTCTGGAACATCTCGCCGTAAGGATCGCGGCGGACGAGGAGGGGGACGCGCGCCACATGGCCAAGAAGAAATCGGTGGCCCCAGCCGATCAACCCCGACCCTCCAAGGCCCTCCGCGCGCTGCGGGAGGCCCTCGGCCTCAACGGGGCGGACTGGCAGGTGTACCTCAGGCACGCGCGCCACGGCCTCGCCGATTACGAGCAGGTCAACTGGAGGGTCCCGAAGCCCACGCTCCGACTCCGCGACGTGCCCGCCGAGTGGTTTGAAGATCCCGAGGCCCTGGGCTACGTCGCCGTACGCGTCTTCACCGAGGGCGAGGCGGACCTGGTCACTCCGGTCGCCCGCCACTTCTTGCGGGTTTGCGTCCCCGAGCCCGGCAGCTTTCACGGTCCGCCGGGGATCGGGCTGGCGTGGCTACACATGGTCCGGCAGGGACTGGACCCGCCTGTTGCACCGGCCCGCCTGATCCACCTGGCATTGCACATGCCCAAGGATTTCCTCCAAGGGGTCTCCGAGGACGACCTGCTGCCCCTGGGCCGCCTGATCCTGGAAGGGCGAGGAGCGATCGAGGCGTGGGACCTGCATGCTCTGATCGCCGCCGTCGATCGCGCCCGCATCTCCGTGCGCGCCCCCTTGCGCCTGTTGAACGACCTGATGGCGGCGGACTGGATACCCAGGGAGGTGAGGCAGGAGTTCTGCCGGGGGTTGATGGCGTGTTCACCCGAGGACCAGAGGTTCAAGGAGCACGCCGCAGCCCTTCAGGCCTCGATCAATGAGGACTCCGAGTGCGTGTTCCAATACCCGCTGATGTGGCTGGAATTGACCCGCCTGGACCTGCGGCGGTGGATTCCAGGGCTGCAACGCCATGCGGTGCGCGCCTTGGCGGAGGATGTCGGCGAGCCGCTCCGCGACGTCCTCGCGGAGTTCTTCCTGCGGCCCGACCGTGACCCGCAGAGCGCCGACGCCGTGACGCAGGGCGTCCTGGACCTGGTCAGGCTTCACGCCGAAGAGCTGGGGCCGGACGACGTGCGGTCACTGTTGCGCAAGGCCATCAAAGCCGGGTCGGCGGTCGTCCGGCAGGCCGCGTATCGGGTCGGCGCGGACCGATTCGGACCCGCCTTCGCCCGCCCGGCCCTTCAGGACAACGCCCGGATGGTCCGCGACTGGGCGGGCAAGCTGCTGGCGCGAGACGCGGGCAAACCAGATCGCAAGGCCACCACCGGGCGGAGATCCGCCCCGTCGGGCGAGTGATCCGGGAGACTCGACGTTGGGCAAGAAACGCGTCCCCGAGTCCCTCCGGCAGTTCGTCGAGCGTCAGACGATCGTGCCGGTCACGGACCTCTGGAGGAGGGCCCCTGAGGAGCAGCAATCGCCGTACGGCAGCTACTGGTATCGCGCCGTGGCCTGCATGCTCCTGTCGGGGCGGATCCAGCCCAAGGCCGACGGCGCTCCCAACATGACCGACGCGAACCGCCTGGGTAAGGAGGCCAACTTCAATCAGCACCTCATCGAGCGGGTCGGGAAGCTCCTCGTCGCCATGGGAGCGATCCGGGGCGATCGCCAGGGCAGGTACGAGGCGGGGCCGAACCTCGCCGCGTTCTGGGACCATGACGTCGACCGCCTCCGGGCGATCACGAGGCAGGCGGTCCTCGGTCTCGTCAATCACCAAACCGGCACTCCCTCGTGGCGTCCCAAGGCGGTCGATGATTCCTACCTGATCGACTTCCTGTCCCTCTTCTTCGCGAGCTTCCGTGGCCTGGCGCTGGTCGAGTCCGAGGTCGGTCAGGTCTTCCACGACTTCTCCCTGCTGCCCACGGACGATCTGATCCAGGCGGCTCAAGGGCTGGGGCTCGGGACGGACGCGGTCGATGTCGCCGGGTGGAGACAGAGGCTCGATGCCAAGGGACAGAAGGCCCTGGTCGCCGCCCTCTACACCGCCGAGTGGGCCTATTACGCCGAGCACGAGAAGACCGGCTGGTATTTCGCCGGCCCGACCGGCCTGGCGATGCTGGGGCTTGAGCCGCCGCCTCCCGCGCCGGAGCTCGCGACGGTGTTCAAAGCGCTGCCGGACCTCTCCGTCTTCGCGGGGGCGGGGTTGGCCTGGGAGAAGCTAGTGCCGCTCTTCCGCCACGGCATGATCAAGCGGATCGACCAGGTCTACGAGTTCCGATTGGACCGAAAGAGGCTGGCCGAGTCGCCCTCGACCCGTCCCCCGGGCGAGGCATTGCGGGAGGTGCTCGGCGAGTTGGAGCCCTTGCCTGCGGCCGTCGCGGACCTGCTGGCCACGAGACCCGAGGCGGGCGGCAAGGTCGGCATCCGCTGGTGCAGTGCGCTGGTCAAGCCCGAGAGCGCCGCAGTGCTTGCGGCGATCCGCGAGCACCCGAAGCTGAAGGGCTACCTCGAACCGGGAGCACCACCCGGCTACCTGCTGCTCAAGAGCCAGTCGAGCCCCGACAACTTCGTGCGGCGGTGTCGGGATCTGGGCTTCGAGGTGGACTCGATGTAAGCCACTTTCAAGTCGGGCGATCGTCCCGGGTCCGTCCCGCGAAGCCGGTGCAGGCCTCCAGGCACGCCCGCAGCCAGATGACCTCGTCCTGACCCGTCAGGCCGGTGACGCGGCCCAACGCCAGCGCGGCGTCGATCACCGGCGGGCCCGGCGTCTCTGTCTGACCCCGCCCCACGACATGCGCGGCGACCCTCCGGGTCTCGCGGAGGGCCTCCTCCAGGAGCCCGAGGGTGAACGACCTGGGGTCGCCCCAGCCGAGGTCGCCGCCCGAGACCGTGCCCGTCCCGGTCGCCCGGTCGTAGGTGAAGCCGAATTGTTCCCCGTAGTGATTCTCGAAATAGCCGTGGTAGAGCCTGGGGGTGTCGGTGGTCCTGAGGCGGGGCGGGGGGCTACATCGCTAGTCGTGGTTGTTGTGCGCGGCGAAGACGAGCCCGACCTGGCCGGAGTCCTGAGCCTTCGGTTCCACCATCGCCGTTGGTCCCCTCCGAGAGGTCGAGCGGTCCCCCCGGTGCATTGCGCCCAGACCGGCTGCCTCGAACCAGTCGGGCCTTCCCCGTCATTCTCCCCGTCCTGAACCCGGCGGTAAACCGTTCTCAGTCGCTCGTCTCGGAAATAGACTGTCGAGAGACGGGGAAGGTCTCCGCATTGGGCGGGGGTGTGGTCCGTAATACGCTTACCGATCTTCCGCTCATCTCGCCCCCGAATCCGGGCCGGCCGGTCGAGGCCTACGGCCCAGGAAGGCGCGGTCGCGAGAGGACGAACAGGGACGGAGCTTGTCCCCCACGCCGGCCCGGTCCTCAGCCTTCGAGGCCGCGGAACAGCTCGGAGATCTTCATCGACAGGGCCAGCGCGACCCGCTCGATGTTGATCAGGCTGACGTTGCGGGTGCCCCGCTCGATGTCCGAGAGGTAGGTCCGGTGGATGCCCGCCCGCTCGGCGAACTCCTCCTGGGTCAGCCCCAGCGCCTCCCGCCGGTCCTTGACCGCGAAGCCGAACCGCTCGCGAATATCAGCCCTGGCCCGCTTCCCCATTGCGGACAGGCTAGGGGCATGTCGACAATGAGTGTATCGACGATGAGTGACATTCAGTCCCGAATTGCGACGCACTTCCGTGGAGTGCCGGGTCGGATGGCCGCGACGAACCAGGGTATCACCGTGGCGAATCCGGGCAGGTGCCCCTCCGGAGCGGTCGAAGAGCAGGCGCGGCGGTCACATCGACGGCCCTTGGACCGCGGGATTCCAATGGCGATGCGAAAGAACGGTTCCCGAATGAGTCGGAAATGGACACCCCGGCCATGGCCGCGCCGGTCGAGCGGACGATCCGCCCCGAGCGGCTCAAGTTGGCGCGGGGGGACGCCACCCGCGTCGCATCGGGGTCGTAACCCGACTCAACGCGAACTATGCCCTGGAAGCGCCACGCGGCTGACCTGGACACCTTACTCCCACGAAGGATGCGACATGCGACCCGCCCTCTGGATCTTCGCCATTGGCCTACCGCTCTTCAATGCCGGATGCGGGGACACCTCGTCTCGACAATCCCAGGGACAACGTGCCAGCACGACCGCGCCGGCGCAACCATCACCGGCGACTTTCCAGGGCGTCTCCACCGGCTACCAGGCGAGTGACCCACGATGAGCAGCGACCTCAAGGACATCCACCGGTGGTTCTCGGAGCAGCTCGCCGCTCGACGAAGCCCGAAGTCAGTCGTCCTCGCGACCGTGGCGTCGGGACTCGCGATCGTCGCGACCTTCATGGTCGGTTACTCGTTCGCGAATCGAGCGGTACGGGGGCCGAAACTCTGGTCCACCGGGCCCACGATTGACCACATCCAGAGTTTGAACCAACTCGTCTCCACGAAGGTGTCCATCTCGGACGTGCTCACCGGTGAGGGGGAAGGAGTCAGGGGCATTTGGCTCATCAAGGGCGATGCCTTGATTGGCATCGACCTGTCGGACGCCGATGTCCAGATACCCGACAAGAAGGAGCGTCTCGCGATCCTCCATCTCAGGCAACCGACCGTCCTTTCCGCCCGCGTCGATCACGAACGCACGATGACCTGGGACGTCCAGAGGACGACGTGGATTCCCTGGCAGGGTGACAAGGACCGGCTCCGGGACAAGGCGATGTACCACGCCCAGAAACTCGTCGAATTCGCGGCGAATCAACCGGCTCTGACCGAGGAGGCCAGGCGCAATGCCTCGAAGGCCCTGTCCGACATCTACAGGTCGGTCGATTGGCAAGTCGAGATCCGTTGGCGATGACGGCCGAGCCTCGTCGTGAACTCCCGGAGACCTGTAACGCCGGGACGACGACCCACCTTGTTCCCGATACCGTCGCGTCACGCTTCCCGCCGACCGCCTGCGTCTCGAATGGATGGGACTGAGACAGGTCCGCGACCCGTCGGGTCCCGACGAAGCCGGCGCCGATGTCGATCGTGCCCTGCCAGGAAGCCGGCCCGCGTTGCAAATTTCCCGCGGGATCGAGGCCACCACTCGCGGTCCCATCCGCCGAGCTTGGCCGTCCCTGAAGCCGGGATGCGGTCGTGCCCTTCGCCCGGGAAATCTTCTCTCCCGAGTCCCATTTCACACCGCGCCGGTCTCGCCATCGGCCCCGGCGCATGGGGGACCAGGACATCACGCCGCCGGAGGGTGGATTTCGTTTGATGGCGACACGGGTTTGATGGAGTGGCGAGCATGTTGAAGAACTTCCTGAGCTTCGTCGCCGTCGCGATCGGGTTCGCGCTCGGAGATCGACTGGGTGGGTGGGTCG
>JAABUP010004786.1_pt1 | contig 21663 bp, 23 predicted proteins | sample 5559201 | NCBI WGS metagenome assembly JAABUP01 (sample SAMN10711887, study PRJNA513373) | rock metagenome | isolation source: Antarctica rocks | place: Antarctica | reverse complement strand
ACCTCCCACTCCTTCTGCAGCATCGCCATTTCACATCCAGACATCATCACTCTATCTACCACTTTCTCCAATATCCCAGCTCTACCCATTGAAAGGCCTTTGCGCCGAGCATCTCTCTCCACTCATCTTGACCTACTACCCACCTTTCCATGGCGTCGTCCTTTCATACACTAATGTACACCTTTCAGAACATCCGTCCACTTCCACATCCACTACTGGCAAGATCTTGGCGCGCTCTGTGGATGAGTACGCCGTGAGTTTCATATGGGTGACGGCGGATTTCTTGATCTTTGAGCCTCAAAGAGGAGGATGGATCGAAGGATGGATCAACCTGCAGAATGAAGGTCATCTGGGACTGGTCTGTTGGAATTTATTCAATGCCAGCATCGAGAGAAAACGGTTGCCGAAAGCATGGAAGTGGATTGGCGCGCGCATGGGTTCTGAGCAGGAGAAGAAGCACAAGAAGCAGAAGAACACGGCGGAGGAGTCAGAATCGCAGGAGATAGGTGTGGATGGTGTGGATGAGGGCGAGGGCTACTTTGAAGATGCGGAGGGAAACAAGATTGAGGGTGCAATTCGGTTTAGGGTCAGGGATATGGAAAGCAGTCCAGCTTCGGATAAAGAGAAGGGGTTCTTGAGTATTGAAGGTTCTTTGCTAAGCGAGGAAGAGGAGATGGACCTGCTTGCACACGAGCGAATCCGAGGAAAGGGCGAGGGCAGATCCCGAAGGGTTGGTGGCGAGGAGAAAGTAATGTCAGGAGCGCTAGTAGCAGGACCTGTGAATAACACCAGCGAGGCAATAGACACAGTGCGGCCCAAAAAATCTAAGCATAGGGTTGCCTACTAGTGAGAACGCATCTGTGCTGACTTTTGTGCGCATTCGTGTGACGTTTTAATCATTAAGGGTAAGAAAGGTAGTTGAGAAATCTGCCAGTGTTAATGTTCGCTCAGTGATAAAAGTCCTCGTACCTAAATTGCAGGGTACTTACATGTATGGCTATGATTGTATTCGAAGGTTTCTGCCGAATTGAAAGCGCGTGAACCCCACCTCTCAAAGTCGCTCAACCAAGCAACATCCCTTGCATCTTAAGATCCAATTTTCTAGAGTAACTTGCAGGTATGAGGCTACTGCTGACTGTTCAGAGGCACGCACTGCCGCCAACGCAAGTCCTGTGGACAGTCACAAATCTTCGACCTCCGTATACAGCTGCAGCCTCGAGCGGCACGATATCGCAGCTACTCGAACAAGTCAATGAAGTCATACCATTGGAGTCCGAGCATTGGGGTCTGGAAGATTATGTGGTGGAAGTGCGAGGCTTTGAGTGCCTGCATTTCTCCGAATTGACTACGGTCTTGAAGGATGAGGATCAGGTCAGGTAAGACACCGATTATATCTTCTAGATTTAGGGAGACTTATACGTTGCAGCATACGGCCTTTACAGACCTATGACCTACGGTCTCGCAAGCTTTCCGGACGTCATCAGATTTCTTACGATGGCAAGCATCTCATCGATGGGGTTGCTTTTGGTCGACCATTCCTTCGACGCACAGATAGGCCAGCTATATCGATCCCACCTAGAAAGCGAAGAAGGTTGATGGATGAAGGCGACGAAGAAGAATCTGTCGGCAGGGATGTCAATGATGGACAAGTGATATTGAGAGCGGACTTCGTTAACGCAGATGAAGATGGGGGCAACAGTGAAGAAGACGAAGAATACGTGCTCGAAGATGACGAAGAGAGTGTGCTGGCGAATGAACTAAGGGACTTGCAGAGAGAGTCGGATACTATGCTAGGAGGTGATGAACATCAGCACTCTAAGTCTCCGGACAGACCGATGCACTTGTTCGAATCTGGCAAGTCGCAACGGAGACTCACAAGATCACAACGACGAGTGCAGGGGCTGGGACTGGACAATGGAGGGATACTCGAGCTTGTCGACGAAAACGGTCGTCCTTTTCCAGGTGAATATAGCAATGCCCTCTTGGACTACTATACACGAGATGATGCAGCGTCCGACACAGTCCCGGAAACTACATCAAAGAAGAGGAAGAGTGTTGTAAGGAAGTCAGATGTCTGTGCAGATTTGGTGTCTTTGAAAACGCACGCTTCAAATCGTCCTAACAGACGAAGCTCGACTGGCAGTGCGAAAAGTGTAAGATTCGAGGAACCAAGCTATGATGCATCTGATACGAACGTTACGGACGAGGAGGACGAATTGAATGATGAAGATATCAGAGCTGACGGTGCAATGGATTCCGACGAAGAGTCCGATAAGGAGAATTTCGAGCCCGAAGTTCTTTCGAGCGATAGCAGCATTATTACTTCAGAAAGCGAATCAGAGAGCTCAGACACTTCTTCGTCTTTGTCGTCCTCGTCGTCCTCGTCTTCGGATGAGAACAGCTCCGAATCCGAGCCTGAAGAGGCTTCGAGTCATGAGAAGGACGCTACAGATGTCAAGGAAGCTATTGGCACGATACCGAAGGCGAATTTGTCAGAGAAGGCTTCTTCAAAGAATCCACGAGAAGGGCAAGCTCCAGGTAAGAATGTGCCGCCTGGTCAAGGGCAGGTTGGGACGAAGAAGCGTAACCAGAGGCGCCGAGATCACAACAAGATTGAATACCTGAAGAAGGCGGGCCTCCTCCCTTCCCATGCGACGCGACAAGATTATAAGCAGTGGGAGGAGAAGAGCAAGGCTTCGGAAAACTTGGACGAAGTGCAGCAGCCTGTAGTACCTCAATCCAAAAAGCTTGATGGAATAAACGAGTTCGAAACAAAGAGGAAAGAGCTGTTAGAATCCATTGCATCAGGTGGTGTAGAAGTGGGAAGAGCAGAGTCAAATCCATCCCTAGACTCCACCAAAATTTCTGCTGGGAACGCCGATGCCATCATGCATGAGCCTCCAGAGGATCAGGCTCAGACACCGGCCATCGCATGCGAGTCGTCTCCAAGCAAAGAGACAACTTCGGAACCTCCACGGCGGAGAGCCAAACTAGACCTAGCAAGCTCCAGACGACTTCTTTTCGGCTCGCTGGGACTTCGAACCCCTAAGACAAAAGATGATGAGCAGACAATGCGGGAGAAGCTGATGGAGGAGGCTAGGCCAGCAGTGAGTGGCCAGGTCAAGGAGGCTGAAGTTCACCTTGCGGACGTCGGCACTCGGATTGACGAGGAGACTACGGCTGATGTCGATAGCTGGAAGAGCAAAGTCATCGTTAAGGCTGTAGAATGCTGCCATGGCGGTGTGAATCTCAGTACTCCACCCTTTCCGTTCGTGCAAAGGTGGGATCCTCAGCAACAAGGCGTCGGCAAAGCAGGCAGCAGGGGAGGCAAGACAAAGAAGCGTAAGCGCAATCAGACTCAGTACTATCAAGAAGATGAGCACCAGTACGACTTCCAAGATACATTGGAGATTCAGCAAGGAAACAGTGAAGCTGCAGTGGAGCCCAACAACGATGGCCCAGGCCAGAATCATCTTCAAGAACGTCCTGAAAGCGACGAGATAGACGGCGCCGTGAACGATCAACTCATGCGGGACGCCGCTGGTATCTCTGCTACGGCACCCGAGAACACCGAAGAACCCAAGGATTTACCGATCTTGCCCGAGGACATCTCATCTATCGATCCTTTGGTCGAGAAGGATGCGATACCAGGGGCTATCATTGCTTTTAAACAGCTGGATATGTCACAAGAGACGAACTGGCAACCTAAGATTTCTGATTTTCGAACCGCAATTGTTGACAAGGTAGTGGACGGCGAGATACTTCAGATGACCCTTTCGAAGCGGGACAGAGCGAACAATGACAAACTCTACGACGAAGAGACTGGGGAAAGGATCTATAGCAAATTCGAGATGCCCGACTACGATGACGAAGGGCCGGGAAGGGATGACGGCTTTGTCGAGGTCTTATTCAGAGACCTTATTGATCCAAAGCTGATACAAGCCGCCGAGCCTCACTCGACTAGCGCCTCAGAGCAGCATGCAGCGCACGTCAGCCAGGATACAGGAAATACCGATGATATCGAGAACACTAAGACGCAGTCAGATCACCGTACCGATCTGACGGCAGAGGAAGCCGACAATGTGCTGTATGGCGACGAGCCTCTTGAGGTCAATGAGGAAGTCCGAAAAGAGATCTTGAAGCTGATGAAAGACGTTGGCTTTCGCTCTAGTGTTGGGCCAGAAGTTGTCCAGACAGACCAAGAAGGCAACGGAGAAGTCACTTCGGATCGCAAGGCCCACGACAAGCTCATCAATGAGGAGAATACACGAGGTAACAATGGTAGCCCCGGCTCGCCAAGATTCCACGGCTTTGGGTCTAGTCCACCACCTGAAGAACAAGATCATGGTGGTTCGCCTTCTCCATCCCGAGAGACCTCTCCCCGCAGAATATCTGGGTCGCCCACTAGTGATATCATTGATCGTGTAGGAGGTGCAGATTGCTCGGATGATGGGAATCTCAATATCCAGCAAACTGCGCAAGATGGGCTGCGAAATGATGGCCCAAGGTTTGATGACGACGAGCAAGAACATTTCGCCAATGGCTCTGAAGGTGGATCAGATACAGTCCAGGCCAGGAATCACAAGCAATTACAGAACCTCTTCACTTCGTCATCCCCACCAGTCGCGGCCTCAGCTGTCAGGCGTTCGAGAAAGATCAGTTTCAAACCCATCAACAAATCAATCGGCGGACTCGATGGAGCCTCTTCCGACAATGACTTTCCGAGTCTGGACACCGTTTTCTCAACTGCTCGCTCGTCGGTCGAGACGCCTGCGCCGGAGCGCAATGGCAAGCAGCGATTGCCATCACGGGGAAACGCTGACCCTATCTCGTTACCCCAGCCGACAGCAAGCCCTGCTGTTGACCTTGCCGAGGAAGCATCTGATGACGCCTCCACGCCGCGTCCTTCGCAAGTTCCGGCGGGATCTCAGATTGTCGATTTGACATTATCGAGCGATCTAGTGAACCCAGTTGATGACGACAGCGAATATCATGATGGATCAGAGCTACCAAGCGGATCTGGATGGGTAAAGAAACGGAAGACACGAAGTGAATGTTCGAATAAGGCGTTGGACAAGCGTTCTGTCGGCAGGCTGAGGAAGGATAGGAGCCTTTGAGGTCGCACGTGGCTCGAGTTGGATTTCTCCATTGCATATAGCCTTGGTCGATGGCATCTCAATGCACGATGGTCAGAGCTGATGCTACTAGCGTAACTATGCGAGGAGCTTTACTGCAGCATTCTACAGTGTCTCTCTTTGCCACACAGGTTTCAATCACCGTGTGTTGCGGGGTCAACGTCATTGCATTCACACGGTAATTCCTTGCTGTATATCTGCACAGCTGAGACTATATGATAGGTTTAATGTCACTAGCGGAACAGCATCTAGCCTTTACTCTATTTGTGCTGGGCGGGTGATTAGTGTGACGGTGCCGATAACTGGCCAGGTTGAGGTTAGAGAGCGCCTTGTGTGTGGTACATAAGTCTTAATTGGAGGACTCCTCTGTTTCGTTAGACTCTAGGTGTCTAGCTATTGATAGCTTCACCTCTTCTCCTTCCTCAGCCATTCCAACACCTCATCCGCACTCTTATCAGGCGGAAACACCGGATACCATACTTGGACTATCCTTCCATTCTCAATCGCAAGCGTGGTTCTTTTCACCACCTCCTTGCCCTCCCATTCAAAAGTAGGCAACCGCAGCGCCTTCACAAACTCCAACTTCTCATCCGACAATAAGTCGTATGGTAGCTTTAGCCTCTCCTTGGCTTCTCTCTGATATGCCGTATCCTGCGTTGAAAGCCCAAAGACTTGTTTCACACCCGCTTGCAGAAGCTCCTTGTAGGCGTCACGGAACGAGCACGCTTGTGGTGTGCAGCCCCGTGCACCTGGGATGGAATTCCAAGAGTCTGGAACAGTCTCATTGGGAGCACCTGTGCGAGGATAGCAGAAGAGAATCGTAAGAGACTGACTCGTAGATAGATCGACTTGTGCATCGGACGTCGAAGGTACGGAAATTGAGGGCATGGGGGCGTTCTGGAGATGGGCGCAGGCTCCGTCATCTTTGGGTACCGGGAGGTCGGCTGGGAAGGACGTATCTATCCAAGGTCAACGGTCCTAGTCGTAGAAGATGCTGAGGTGGGAGGTACCAACGAGCCATGTCCGGATTCGGGATGTAGTTTGCCCTACGCTGCTCGCAGGGCCCCAACTACTGTTTGCTTTAGATGCTTACTATGTTCAAACCGATATTTCTGGGGATGTAATCCAGAGACAGCACGTCGGTAAATTCCGTGCAGAGCATATAAGCTTATTCCTAATATGATGCCGAACCCGATGGAGGGGTAACTTCGTGGGGCAGTTTGCTTGTTATATCGAAGCTTCCGATTGGCTTGGAGCTATCGATAACCAAATAGCGTGTGATGATGACATGTGGACCTGTAGTGTAACCAATCTGATACATTGTCTTCTAACGACCTGGAGTTATCACCCTCTACCGTATCTTTTATGCTGTTCACTCGATCATTCGTAAGTGCCAACTTGCCCCTGTTAGCAAGACTCCAATATCTCAGACCGATCATCCATACATTCCAAAGAGCAACTTTCAATACAACCACACGAATCATGGCTCAGGAATACCAATTGAAGGGGCTTTCCTCCCTAGATCTCAAGAGTGGAGAAAAGCGTGAAGTCGAGGTTCAGGGTGTCGAAAATGGCAAGGTCCTGCTTCTCAAGGTGGGAGATAAAACGCATGCCATGAGCTCCAATTGCACGCATTACGGAGCTCCGTTGGTGAAGGGCATTCTAACTCCAGATGGGAGATTGACTTGTGCCTGGCACGGAGGTACGTTCTTGCACTATAGCTTATGATTGAAGAGGTACTTAGCTCGTACGGTGAAGCTTGCTTCAAGGTCGACACTGGAGATGTGGAAGATGCACCGGCACTTGACCCTCTGGCTAAGTTCGACATCACCGAGAAGAACGGCGCTGTTTATATCACTGGCGATGAAGCAACCATAAAAGCAAGCAGGAGGTCTCCAGACTATAAGTGCTCACCGCAGGGTCAAGGCAAGGTAGTCATCGTTGGAGGGTATGTTATTAATTCTCTGCTATTTCTGTCAGCTATCACAGTCCCGACTGAGACGGTTGTCTTTCTAGAGGGAGCGGAACGATTGGAGCACTGCTAGCTCTTCGTGAGCAAGGCTACAAGGGTGCCATTACCGTCATCTCCCGAGAGCCAAATCCGCCCATTGATCGGACTAAGCTATCGAAAGCTCTCATTCCGGACGTCTCGAAGGTTGCACTCCGGGAAAAGGATTGGTACTCGTCCGCCGGTATCGAAATGATTTCCGACGAAGTCACGGGAGTGGACTTCAGTAGCAAGAAAGTCTCGACGAAATCAGGCGAGAGCTACCCGTACACTAAGCTCGTCCTTGCTATGGGAGGAACGCCAAAGATGCTCCCTCTCCCAGGCTTCAAGGAACTCAACAACGTCTTCCTATTAAGAACCATTCCTGATGTGCAAGACATTCTGGGAGCGGTCGGCGACAAAGGCAAGAAGATTGTGGTTATTGGCAGCTCCTTCATCGGGATGGAAGTTGCCAACTGCTTGTCTAAGGAGAACACCGTGACTGTTGTCGGTATGGAGAAAGCGCCTTTAGAACGCGTGATGGGTGAGGAAGTCGGCAATATCTTCAAGTCGATCCTTGAGAAAAATGGTGTCAAGTTTCAGATGGAAGCCGGCGTTGACAAGGCCACTCCTGCCTCTAGCAATTCGAAAAACGTGGGTGCCGTACATCTCAAAGACGGTACAACTCTCGAAGCTGATCTTGTCATCCTTGGTGTTGGTGTTGCGCCGGCAACGGAGATCCTCAAAGAGGCGAAAGGAGGTGTCGGGCTTGAAAAAGATGGTTCTCTCCGGACAAACGAGAGTTTTGAAGTTGCGGGTCTGAAAGACGTCTATGCCATCGGTGACATAGCAACCTATCCGTACCACGGTCCCGGCGGCAATGGCACGCCCACTCGCATAGAGCATTGGAACGTAGCGCAAAATGCCGGCCGCAGCGTTGGATTATCCATCGCGCGGCCATCGTCCAAACCTAAATCATTCATCCCGATTTTCTGGTCGGCACTAGGTCAGCAATTGCGATACTGCGGTAATACGATCAACGGATGGGACGATCTGGTGCTCAAGGGTGAGCCGGATCAAGCGAAATTTGCTGCCTACTATGCGAACGGAGAGACGGTCGTGGCCGTAGCTACTATGCAAATGGATCCGGTGAATAGTAAGTGCGCGGAATTGATGAGGAGGGGAAGGATGCCGTCGAAGAGCGATCTGAAGAAAGGCGTTGATGTGCTAGAAATTGGGTTACCATCTGAGGTGAAGATTTGAGGAGAGATAGTGATCGTTCCTCACGAGCTTCTACGTACTCTACAGCAAAATATATTAAGTATCCTGAAAAGATGCACAGCGACCTGATTCCGACCCCCGTAAGAGTTGCAATTGAGACTCCAAAGGGACAGCTACTGGCCAGATTAATACGCTCTTTCTGTGTCTATCAACAATCGACCAGTTTCTGACCAGTGGGTCACCACCGTGGACTACGGTCTACTAACCCTACTGACACACTTCATCAACACCCTTCCACAAAGACCCCACTCGACCGTACTAAACTCTATCTTACACCACAGGACATATCCAGCAGCATCCCCCATCATAAACAGACCCTAGCTTAACCACCGCACTCCCGGCTTCCACTCACCCACCGAACCAACCTTCACACCCATCTCCCCTCACAAAGCCTTTTCCCCTTCCGCACTTACCCCAAGAACGCCGCCTCCCCCAGGCATGCGCATACCCTCCCGCCCGCAAAGAGCTTTCACATCCCATTCCCATTCCCATTCCCATTCCCACCTAGCCTCTTGTCGTGTATGGAGAATCCGATCAAAGAGCCAAGCCACAAGTCCCCGACTCCTCCCCTCGCGAAGTCGAAGCCTTCACAGAACCGCGGCGAAGAGTTGGGCGTAGCTGCAAGGTGTAGCTGCTAATACTTCAAAGTCCGCAGCGTCGTCGTTTGATTGGCCGATGTGTAGCCGACGGTAGGAAAGTTAGATCGATTCGGCGGTTTGAGAATCCTGTTTGAGACGCTTGTCGAGAGGCATGAGGACGAAGCACGTTTGAAGACGTGTGGGTAGGATGGAGGTCCTCTTTCCCCCTTGCTGCAACACCGAGTATATAGTCCAGGGGATTCTTGACGCCCTTGGAAATCCTGTCTTGCGCTCAAATTGTAAATCTTCCTAGCGTTGGGGGGCCGTCAGGTTCCTTGCCCTCGAGCACGAGAAGGTCGCTGTGTGCTTGTGACTCTATATCAGTCGTACGAATCCCAAAATCTTACCGGTAGCCCCATGACTATGTCGGTGCTTGATTGTGGACATTGGTAAGGATATCACCTGTCTGCCCTTCTCAGCTATTTTCTGATCTCCTAACATCTAGAACTGTCCAGCATCGTCGCACCACTCGCTGTGTCATCCCCTTGATGTACATCTATCGGCATGAAGGAGAGGCCAAGAGTATTGTACACACACCACATCAATACTCAAGCAGTCAGCGAAGACGTATTAATAGACTTCCATTGATCTGAATGGATCAAGCTCGGATCATCGTGACCTCCATCCATTCATTATTACAGGAGACAATGCAGTAAACGAAGTCTCCACCAAGCTACAAATCCTCCAGCCAAATCTTCAGGAGATGCTACCTTTGGCCGCCAAAAAACGCCTTGTGAGAAGCCAAGCCCCTGGAATCCCTTCGGACCATGCTAAGGCTTCCTGATCTGCCACGTCCTGTTGTTTGTACGGAGCTCCTTCAACAAAACCGCTTCACCCGTCAGTAGCTGGCGGTACAGCCCCGGATGGACCAACAGATAAAACTCATGAGTGCCCTCTTAATTCTGTCTCAGGGAAAAGTCTTTCTCCGGACGATTTCCCATCATTGCTGATACGGGGTGCCCCTGGAGGCACATCAGGCTGATTGTACTCCCGTCGCGGACCATCAACAGGGCCAACGTCTTCCGCCATTGCATCTTCGTAGGATGGGGGCGCATCATCATCACCGGTAGGTAGTGGGGGTCCATACTCGCCAGGCTGCGGTGGCGACGAGCTGTAGGAGGGTGTCGTGGGTGTTGGAGGTGCGCTGTGTACGAGAGATGGGGGTCGTACGCCTGCGTTGGGCGACGCTGGCGGACGTGAGGCAGCCATGGCTGACAGCAGCGCTTCCGGTGGGGCAATGCCAGAGAAGACCTGTACCGGCATCCGCAGAGGGAGGACTATGAGCTCAGGCTGTATCGAAGTCAGATACTTAGTTTGATGCATGGTTTCAACAACTATCAGCTCAGGACAATAGCCCCGCATCAAGAACCTTGAGGTTTTACGAAGGTATGACAGCCAACAGTCACCCAAGAATGAAACCATGATCACCTCCGAACAGCTCTCTAAGCCTAAGCTGAAATCTGGTAAAGGAGTGATGAAGTAGCATACCTTAATCTTTCCTAGCAACCCATGCGCTAGCCCTACTTTAACCTCCAATTCATACGCACGGGAAATATTGCAAGTATCGAACGATGGTGCCACGGTATTTGGTAACGGTATTTTGTCCCACAGCCTGCTGTCTACCTTAACCTCTCTCTTCCCAACATCCTCTGGATTCCACAATGGCATTTTCAGATTGCTGACACTAGTGATAACCCAGCTCCCACTTTCCGTCCTGGTCAGCTCGTGAGCTCGGACTTTGGTGTAGCCAATAAGATCGATCTGGAGCATCTGCAAGAAAATCATTTCTGACCCTTCATTAAGCCGCTGTACAAGAATGCGTAACGGTAACGGTTCGTTACATGTGATGATCGCAGGATTTGGCAGACGTGCGTCAATACTAAACCGAGGAGGGTCTCCTTCCTCAATCGGCGATGCCGGGTCTACTTTCTTGAAGCCGACGAATAGACCTTTTTTCAGAGGGATTGCGGCGAGACCCTTGGTGAATTGGTGCTGGCGACGTGCGTACGACTCTTGCTTGGTGTGTGAAGGCCTTGGCGGCTCAATGGGGAAGAACTTGAAGTCGGCAATCTGGAGTGTTCTATATCAGGCCAGCCGACAACGCGCAGTACTTATCACGTACCGATCTGCGGTTCTCCTTCCACAACTGTGGCCGCACCACAGTGACCTTAACAAAGTATTTAATCTCCGCTTCTCCGGGAAAACCATTCAATGACGGCGGTAGTGTCTTCTTGACATGTTTATATGTATCCCTTGCCATTTCCATCCGAAGTCCCGCAACGTTGAGATTAGTGAACATTGTGTTGTTATTGGAGCAGTTGTTGTTGATGGGAAGCTGCCACGCGTCAGCTTCAACGTTTTGACGAGATGCTAAGGACGCCTTAGGGAATACTTTGAACTGGAAGGGATATTCATATTGCCCAGGACTCAGGGTATAGCTAGCATTCCCCGAACCGTGCCTCTGGACGTCGGGACTTGGGAAAACGGTAATGACCTTGTAAAGGAGCTGTACACTGATCAGCCGGGCTCCTTGAAGTATGATGGATCTATGATGGATGGTACTCACTCACCTTATGAACCTCAATCTCAGTTTTATTCCTATCAGGCCTATCGTTGTACACCGACCGAGGGCCTGCCAGCCTCGTTCGACTTTCGCCCTCCAACTTCACGATCACACCGGAGATTGTTTCATCTGTAGTTAGACTGAAGATTACCCTGCCTGTGATGTAGTCAAGGTTGGTGAAATGCGCGTATGGCCTATCGAGCTGTATGCGGACAGACATGGTGGACAAGGCAGACAGATGAGGTCCGCCGGGATGATGGGATAATCATGTGCTGGTGATATTAGTGTAACACATCGATAGCTGAGTTGACATAAACCTACCGAACGTGTAGGAGCTATTTTGAAAGAGAAGGTGATAATGCGTTGCCGGTGCCGGCCGGAGTAACACTTTCAAGCCAGAACCATGTGTTGTTGGTATGACGTCCATGGGGAAATTATGTATTCTTTCACATGGCAAAAACATTATGAGCAGCGTGTATTTTCACTGACTACTAGTAAGGTGAAAATCAATGCACAGCTCTTACTACAATACACAGATTACTACAATATCTCCTGGGCTATCTTGTGATCAACGACGAAGTGCGATGGGTGTTGCATTGCTCTCGCACACGGCCCCTTCGCACTCCACGGTTCCCATGTAACGGCATTTCTGATGATCTTGATCGAGAAGTCTCAGCTCTGCTGTAGGCCAGATGCTACCCGGGAGGGCACCGTATCATGTGACAACAGCGAAGATCGTCGTTGGGGCGCCTAGCTGGGCGGTGTCGATTGATGTATGCCGACGGATCCGTCATATGTTCGCTTCTCACAGCCCTTCCTTGGCCAGCATATCTGCACGTTGAAGAGTTTGTTAGCCGTCGGAGATTGTTTTCTCTTCTTGAGTCAATCCATACCTGCGATATCGAGGTAAAATGCGATAGCATTGAAGCTTCAAACGAGTCAGTGCTGTGTCGCAGAGAGATCAGGACATTGGACTTGCAGCACTCACTTGCGCTTATTACCCGTGAGCTCCCAAACGAGCCATCGTAACCTGTTGGTCCAATTGATCAGGTCCAAATGGCTCACGCCAACCAATGTGCCTTTATAGCTGCCCCATTGACTGCTTGCAACACTGACGAGTCCGTCATTCGGGCCTTCTTCTCTCTCAACGATACGATGGGACTGGCGAAATACAGACCAAAATGATGGCTCGACCGTAGCACCATAGGAGTAATACCTGTTCTGGTACTGAGCCACGTTGTGCAGCACAAGCTTTTGGGAGCGCAAATCCTCACCGAATACCTTCTCGATCAGGAGTCTTTGGATTGAAATCCTCTCGCATATATTTGCGGGTCAACTGACTGAATGCGCCAGTCTCCATCCGAAGGAACTCAAGGGCTTTGTAGATCCTTGGCAACCGCTCGGCTGCGTGGTGTAAGCTTATAATTAATCTCCAATAAGAGGGATCTTCTCAGCGTACTTCCAATTCGGTCAAAGCAGAGGTCGGCGAACGCCGAACCTACAACACGGTGAGCTACATTTTGTGATCCGCTGAGCGGTACTGACCTCGGTGGGGAGACGCGATAGTAGTCAAAGACAGAACTTTGACATCCGGAGGTTTCAATCGACTGATCATATACCGAGAATCAAGCCCCCTTATGATCTCATTAGCCTCTACCCTCGTTCTTCGCAAGCAGCCAGATTAGGTGTACCCCTATCTCAAGTGAGCTTCTATTCAACATTGCTTGGCAGATAGTTCATACCATGCTATGCCTAAACAAAATCAGCACTTCACTCTTGACCATGACTGTATTGCCCAATGAACCACTCACGCAATGATGTTGACGCTCCTTCCACCCGCCTTCTTGTTTATGTCCTGACCAAGCTTTGCTGCCCTCTGCTCAATAGACGCTGATGACGGCACCGAAGCGGTGATAACCTCAATGCCCTTGCTAGCTAAGACCTCCGTTATACCACGCCAGTAGTGCACACCAGGTAGAAGTTTGCCCGCCAGATGGAGCTCATCGAATCCAAGCAAACCATGGGCGAGGACTATGGGGTTCTTTGGAGTTCCTGCCGAGAAAATAAGCACTCGCCCAAGGCACAGAACGAGCAAACTTCACTATAGGTATCGCGGAGAGTAGCGTATTCATCCTCAATTGCCCGACCAAGCTCGGCCAGTCGCGGATCAGAGGATTTCTGGGGTTTATCGGTGCTTATGCTAGACTCGCTGCGTACGAACATAGTTCCGCATCTTGCCACCGGTCTGAACAGACATTTCGTGCTGACGCGTGAGAGCAGTATTGTCATCGTCCATCGGTGGTATGTATTGTTGGATCAGACTGTGAGGATCTTTGCAGGTTGGGGTTCGCGAAGATCATCAAGTTGCGCGTCCAAGCAATTAATGACGCCGGTAGTATTCAAGAGACGTCTCACACAGGGAATAGTAGATCCTGGTTAACATGACTATAGTGATTATTTCGAGACTCAGGTTGGTATGATGATGCATTTTACTCGATTTCAGGAAAGATATCAACGGTATCTATACAGTGACGGTGGAATTCAGGACGCCAGCAATGTGTAAACCAGGTCAGAATAATCGTAGCAACCTCTGTACAAGCCATACAGCCCATGTAAAACCCTTAAAATCGTCTCCTATGCGCGCGGCGGTGCAGCGACTCGATCTGGTACCTCCGGCTTAATGTCCATGACTGCTCTCAGCAGCTCCTCAATGACCTTATCCCCTGTCTTCTTCCCTGCCTCCTTGATCTCGTTTACTTTATTCTCTGCGTCCTTCGCTGCATCTTCTTCTGCTTTCTTGTTTCCACTGGTGTGCTGTGGCTATGTTAGTATACATTCCCCTCGCCATATCCAATTGTGTCTGAGATAGAAGCCTTCCAACGCACCTCTGACTCGAATTTCTTGAACTCTTCGTCCTTCTGCTTCCTATACTCCTCGACTTCCTTTTGCGCTTCGCTTCGCGCGTCCCTTACTCGCTTTGTACGGTCTGCAACTGGTCAGATAGGGCTGCTTGTATGGGAAGGAGTCGAGCTGTGTACACTCTCTGGCTATCACGCAATTAATTCAATTCTAGACACTAAGCTGCTTGATTGGAAACAAACCTTTCTGCACAATCTTTTGTGCTTCTCGCTCAGACTACACGGTGATTAGACCAATAGACATAAGTAGTATCAGTCGATTAGCTTACATCGAGCAAAGTCTGGATCCCCGCCGAGTTTTGAGCAGACTGGGGTTTAGATTAGCATATGATATCAGAGATCAGAACAAATAGGTGTTGGAGTACCATCGTAGCGGTTGCACGGAGATTTCTCGGGGTGTCTGTTATGGCGGGCAACTCTTGAGATTCAAGATCGGAGTGAGTGAGCTAACGTTAGCTCCATCTCGGTCAAAGCTCGCTTCCAGAAAAAGCACCCCTAAATAAGGTACCTACATGTAATCAAAGCATCATGCAAAATTAAAGTATGTTGAAATAAGGAGGCTTCGCGGGGGATTTCAGTCCTATTCTGACCTAGCGCCGGAACTTGCCGTGTCACGTGACGCTGCTTAGTCAGCCCACACAAAAGTCATGCTGTTGATGCAGACTCTGCATCCTAGTTAGAATATATGAATTGAACAGTCATTTCAAAAGAGGTCATAATATCAACAACTTGACATCTTTTTGTTTAACAGGTTATGAGCTCAGCATTCTGTCTTCATACCTCAAGACATTAGTCAGTCATTCATTGACCTCACTGTCACTGTCTTTCAACAGTGTCTTTTGTCATTTCAATAGCCTACCTGAGTGCTTTCTCAAACAACCTCTTTTTTTGTCATTACTTGATATTTTTAATTTCAACATTTTTATCATTTCAATAGCTCATCTGAGTGCTTTCTTGAACAACTCATTGTTTTGATAGCTTATTTAAGTGCTTTCTCAAACAACACCTTTGTTGTTTTGATATTCTCAAATGACTTGTCATTACAATATTCTTGATCAACATCTCTTTGCTTTTTTGATAGCCTTTGTGTTTTGGTGTTTGTTCTTGACAACTCACATAATTATGACTTCTTTAAACAGCATTTTCAACTTTTCTCATCTTGCTGACACTAGTAACTATGCCTCATAAGCCACTAATGTCAAGTTCATTCTTATGAACAAAGATCTATGAGCTGTTGTTTCAGGTACATCTTTTGAACCAGTTGTTGAACTTAATGATGTCAACACTTTGAACTTGAAGTTCTTGTCTGAATACATTGTTTGAAGTAAAGAGAATGACAGAACATGTGCTACTATAGCACTGTCATGTTAAAATGGCTTTAAGAAATTCATTCAAGACCTTTCTGCATGTCAAATTGTTACGGCCAAACCATAACCAGTTAGTGTGTTCTAGGGAATACACAAGGAATGGGTATACCTGAACATAGGCTCACACAGCTCTATATGCTCACAGTGAGCTCAATGAGGCAATAGACCCTTAGTAGGTCTATCAGCTCTATTGCTCTATAGCAAGCAATGTGAGCACGGCAATCCTGTAGTATATAGTAGGACCATTTCCCCTATGAAAATGGGTTGTGTTCAACTCAATACAAGTTATCAACTACTGGTTTACTCTACACTGCACACTGAAATTCTTATATCAACAAGCACAAACCTCTAGCCTTAATATTCAAGGCATCTCAGATTAGGACGTAACACTTTGAACACCCTTACAATATAAGAATGACAACCAGCGCACAGAAGTCAGCTTTAACAAGTCAAGTCAACCTTCAAGGCCTTCAGCAAACAATTGATGTACTCAAGGTACCAGCACTCAATGCATTCACAGGTGAGAAAGGGAAGCTGTGAGCCTTCTTGATCAAGCTCAAATTATATATTGAATTCAACCAGGCGAAGTTTAGGTTCAAGATGGACAAAGGTCTGTTTACTGTATTATACCTCAAGAATGCAGCATTCAATTGAATTGACCTCAAACTGCATGAGTTTCTTGACAAGACATCAAAGAAACAAATGAACAATAAGAAATCAATATTCAGCAACTACAAGAAGTTCAAGAATGAGCTTTGAAGAGCCTTCAGGGTAGTCAACAAGAAACAAGCAGTGAAAAGATGACTTCACATTCTAAAGATGAATAAGTCAGCAGTCAAGTATGTGGCAGAGTTTCAGCAAATTGCGGCCCTAATGAATTGAGACAATGACGCTTTAGTATTGCAATACTATTGAGGACTCAATGAGACTATTAAAGATGAGATAGCCAGAATGAATCAACCTGAAGAGCTTCAGAATATGATCAATATCTTCATCAACATCAACAGTCATCAATGAGAACAACGGATGAAGCATACAGAACACTACACACTGAAGATGTGAAAAAGACATTATACCCTCAGAAGAGGTGACCCTATAAACCTTGACGCAATCAAGAAGCATCATGAGCAGTGACCACAAGTGAAGCAAGAACGGTGCATGAGCAAGCTCTATAAACCTCAACTCTGATGAGTAGAGACTTGCAAATGTTATAACTGTGAAAAGCTCAGACACCTTGCAAGAACCTGCAAGAAACCTCAACAAAAGAGAAAAGAAGTTGCAGCAACAAATACACGTGTAGTGCACAACACTCTGAGCTGAACAGTCTGCTATGACAACATGTGCTGAACACATATGAGCAGCAAAGACAGAGTCAAATGATACTCACAGAAACTCATGAAGAGACAAAACAATTACAACACAACAGGTCAACTGAAGAGATTAGCTATTTTAAAGAAAGCCAAGATCAAAGAAACCAATACTCACAGAACTCAGGTAGAAGAAGACTACAGTGATAGCATCTGAATAGCCCTGAATTTGAACGCAAACTCAAAGGATGTCAACAACTGAGAAGTTGACATGAGACTCAAAACAAGACATGAGCACCCTGAGAATCAGCGTCAAGAGACGCATCAACAACTGCTAAAAAGACAGCAGAAAGAGCTCAAGAAGGAAGTTGATGACCTTAAGAAGCAACAAAAAGAAACAGAAGAAGCAAAAGCATGCTTAGAACTTGACAAGTTGATGAAAGAAGTATGAACAGTAACCAACTCAGTATCAAAACAACTTGTGTGAAAAACTAAAAGCCACAAAATCAAGATCCGTTTACCCACAGGGTATTTGACACCAGATGGTGGTTGATGGACCTTTTTAGAAGACTACATGTCACCTGAGTTTCTGGGTAAAGTGAAAGCACTTCAGATTCAGATTCAGTGAGAATATGATCAGTATGAACCGCACCTACACTCAGAACAGTATATTGAGAAAGGCAGCAAGAAATACATACAACTGGTCATACAAGAAAAAGAACCTAAATGGTTTCAGAACCTCTGAAGAAGAGCAAGTGACGCAGTACAGTCAAAAAACTGCAAGCTTCCTCAAAGAGACTAGAGAACAAGAAGCTTTTAATGTCTCAAAGGAACGGCAAAGACCATAAGATATGAGTTGACATTCAAGTTGAACAGGATAGAATTCTTCAAGCAATGGTAGACTTAGAAGCAACCAACAACTATATTTTGCAGCAAGCAATAAGAGTGCTAGGATTAACACTGCAGTGAGTGCTGAAGCCTATGCAGGTATATATGGTCAACGGAGAATTTGAGTGAATAACAGACCAGGTTCACATCAAAGCCATAATACTAGAAGATTCACAGAAGTTGACGTTTGATGTTCTCAATTTGATCAAGTATGACGTCATACTAAAGATGCTCTGATTACACAAAAAGAACTCAAGAATCAATTGAATCAGCAAAGAGTTATACATCACAGCAGATGTGTATGAGATTCTCAAACAACCAGAAATGAGCTTATCAGAGCATAAGTCATGAGATCACAAAATACTGCTATTGAATGACAAGCAGCCAAAGTGAATGCCACTGTACTCAATGAGTGAAGACCAACTCAAGAAAGTAAGAACTTACCTTGACAAGAATCTCAAAAGAGGATTCATCAAACCATCAAAGTCATTGACAGAATATCTGATCCTGTTTGTATCAAAGAAGAATGACACAAAGCAACTATGTGTCAACTACAGACAACTCAACAAGATAACTAGACAAGACAGTTATTCCTTACTGTTAATCAAAGAGTTACAAGACCAGTTAGGCAGAGTCAAGTGGTTCACAAGTCTAGACTTAAAAGAAGCCTATTACTGAGTACAAATGAAGAAAGACAAAGAATGAAAAACGGCATTTCAAACAAGATATGAACACTACAAATACACTGTTATGCTGTTTGGGCTCAAGAATGCCCCCGCCACCTTTCAAAGGTTAATCAATGACATGTTGAGAGAATATCTTGATGATTTTGCAATCACATACCTCAATGACATTCTGATATATTCAGATGACCTTGAGATGCACTGCAGCCATGTGCACAAGGTACTGAAAAAGCTTTGTGAGAGGGTTTTGTATGTGAAGAAGTCAAAAAGCAAGTTCAAAGCAAAGAAAATCAAATTCCTTGACTATATTATTCAATCTGAACAAATCAAGAAGAACTCAAAGAAGATGAATGCAGTCAGAAACTGGCCTTCACCAAAACAAGTCAAGAAAGTACAAGCCTTTCTAGGGTTGATGAACTACTATCAAAAGTTTGTATCAAACTATGCAAGAATTGCAGAACCTCTCACACAACTGACGCACAAGAACAAGAAATGACATTGGGATAAGGAGCAGAAGAATGCGTTTCACGCATTAAAGAAAAGCCTTAGCAGAACGGCACACCTGAGGATACTCAATTCAACATGCAAAAAGGTACTGAAAACCAACGCATCAGATTTCACAGTAGGTGCATGCTTGTACCAGATCAAGAATGAACAACAGAGACCCATAGCCTATTGATCAAGAAAACTATCAGAATCAGAGAAAAGATATGAGGTTCATGACAAAGAACTTCTTGTGATAGTGAAAGCACTGCAAGATTGAAGACCTTATCTCACAGGTACTGAAAAGCCTATTCAGATCTACACAAATCACAAGAATCTGAGGAACTTTGCAACAACAAAACAGTTGAATCAATGACAGGTTTGCTGAGCCAAACAGTTAGTCAATTATGAATTTCAAATTCATTACAAGAAGGGTAATGAGAATGGTGAAGCAGACGCTTTGAGTAGACAGCCTGACCACAAAGGAGTGAAAAAGATTCATGCCGAAATTCTGAGTGAAGATGAAAAAGAAATCCTCACAAAAGGCTTAGCAACAATGTACAAGGTGAAGCAAACTCTCTTGACAAATGAAGAGTTAATACAAGTATGTCACAACAACAGAGTCAATGAACACCTTGAAGTCAAGAGAACTGAGAACCTTGTACAAAGAAGGCACAATATCAGTGACCTTAAGAATCAAATCACTGAATACATTGTCAGATGCAATTCATGCTGCAGGAACAAGATTCAGAGAGATAAAAGATATGACAGAGTAACACAACTAGACACACTGAATGTGTCATGAGAGTCAGTTACCATGAACTTCATAACAAAGCTATCAACATTGAAGAATTTGGCATGAGGAGTGAAATTTGACAGTATATTGACTATAGTTGATAGACTAACCAAGTACACCATGTTCATTTCATTCAAGAAAACCACAACAGCACCAGTATTGATGTACACCATACTGCAAGAATTGGTTAACAATCACGGGCTATCAAAGGAATTTATCACTGACAGAGACAAGCTGTTTACAAGCAAGTTTTGAGAAACGCTCACAGCAGAACTTGAGATAAATCATAAAATGTCAACAGCATATCATTCACAGACAGACAGGCAGAGCAAATGAATGAACCAGATGGTTAAAACGTACTTGAGACACTACGTCAATAAGAACCAGAACAACTGAGTACAACTGTTGTCAACAGCACAGTTTGCATATAACAACACACAAAATGAAACCACGAAAGAAACACCATTTTGAGCAAACTATGAATATAACCCAAAGGTATGACAAGAACCGCAAGCACACAGGTCACAAAGCCAGAAAGCAATACTAAACATTGCAGAGATCAAAAAGTTGCACAAGGATCTGACAAACAGAATTCAACATCAAACAGAATGAACAACAGAGGTAAAACCTTTCACAGTTGAAGAAAGAGTTTATCTAAGAACAAACAACATTCATGTAAAGCAAAGAAGCAGAAAGTTGAACAACAAGAGCATAAAACTGTTTAAAATCAAGAGAAACATCAAGAGGTTAAGCTATGAGCTAAACTTACTCAAGAAGATGCAGATACACTCAGTATTTCATGTGTTCATGCTTCAGTGTTGCAATCAGTTCATACCACTTCAAACCATTGAAACATCTGTTAAACTCAATGAGAAATACCAAGTTGAGAACATTTTAAGACAACGGATGATTAGTGGGAAAACCCACTATCTCATCAAATGAAAAGAATACAATACCTCAGAAAACACATGAGAGTCAAAAGAGAACCTACTCAACTGTGCAAGAACACTACAACAGTTTGAGAGAGGGGCTCAGGGTCAATAAAGAAGCTAAAACTCATTGACTTCAGTAAGAAATCAAGATTAGAAGAATCAGAGGAGTTTCTCTCATCCTCAGTTTCATTGTTATCATTGCTCAGTTTGAAAGCAACACAGCGAACTTTGATGACTGCACAAGACTCATTCTGTTTCAAAGTCTTGAAAAGGTGAAGAACCTTCACATTCAGCTTGAAAAGGTGCTCAGCCTGTTTCACACGCTCATTCATAGTCACCTTGAGTTCAAATTTCAGTCAAAGGTGAGCATGATTCAGGGAATCTAATGATACTGACACACACAGACAACCATGATGAGTGCACTCAGAACACTTTGTGTGATCTGCCATAATAATACAGGAAGAAAGAACAGCTGAACAATGATTGCAGACAATGAGAGAAGTGAAGCTGAAGGTTGCAATGGTTTTCACAAAGCAAAGACAATTGTGCTGCTTGTGAAAAGACATGACAGTGAGGAAACTATCTGTCTTTGTACTCTCACTTATATAGACACTAGAGAACTAGCATTTAGAAGAGAAGGGATTGTGTTACGGCCAAACCATAACCAGTTAGTGTGTTCTAGAAA
>JAABUP010004785.1_pt1 | contig 21663 bp, 33 predicted proteins | sample 5559201 | NCBI WGS metagenome assembly JAABUP01 (sample SAMN10711887, study PRJNA513373) | rock metagenome | isolation source: Antarctica rocks | place: Antarctica | reverse complement strand
CTGCACCTTTGTGAGCATCTGTGTAAAGTGATGATGGTAATCAGCAAGTGCAGACTTGTGGGCTGCTCGGCTGGCGACCTTGTACTCAGCCTTGGCCTGAGGGGTAGGGCTGGCCAGTGAAGCTTGCCACAGCTTTATCATAATGATGGCTGGCTGTATTTTACACCAACAACTCCAAGATTATGGAATTAGCAGTGCTGATCCCAGGGATGGCATGATAGCTGCAGCTTCTATTTTCTTAGGTATACAGCTTCTCTGCAGTGATGCTTTCGCAATCATGACTGCAATTCAGCTGCAGCTTGAGCTAAGCTATGCAGAGACATGCATCAGTACGTCCGGAACAGTTTCACACACGGTTGCAGTTCACAGGTACATCACCAATCGGCTTATGCGACAGATGCATATGCTCGATCAAATGAAGCAGTAACAACATCAAGGGTGCTCTAACGAACAAAGCAGAGATGTAAGCATAACCTGGACAGAACCAGTTCAGAACAGTGCACTGTACTGGAATGTGTGCAAGTCATATCACTCCGCTAAGCTTAGACTTAAGTCTAGCCACTGGTCCACTTGAAGTTTCATTTCAACACCACCAAAGGCAGAAGCGATGATAGCATCAATGGGCGTGCTGTCCCGAGGTCAAAGGTGACATGCATGGTCTCAGTACAACACTACAACTGATAAAGCATAAGAATGTAAGCGGAGGTGCTGCGCAAGTATGAGCTGTCGTTCCTATCCTGTTCAAGTTTCACGTCAGCCCACAAAGTGCACATGCACAGTGAAAAAATCAGGCACCCATGCAGTCAGGCACCAGTGCAGTATTGCTGACAACAATTCAATCAGCCAGCTCAGCATGGCTAGTCAGCACTAAGTAGCAATGGAGGCGTCATGCAATTGGCCATTGTGTACATGCAGAGGATCAAAGTGCGCTAGTGCAGTAATGTAGTAATGCAGTGCGCTAATGCAGTACTGCCTTAAAGTTCTCTTGACATCAACCAGCTGTTACTAGCATCCAGCATCTGCTATTTGCATCTTGTTTGACATCTATGTAGGTTGGCAAGCAACAACAAGAAGTTGCAGGGCAGGTGAACAATCGCACCAGCCCTGGGGGGCTGTGTTGTAGATGCTGGCGCCTGTCTAAATAGGAACTGACGTGCTGCGCAACACTGAAGGCCTATACAGGCATATATGACCATCAGGCTCCACTGACATTGTTTCAACGGTTCTTTAAGCAGGACAAGGAACCTGACCTCCCTCCTAGTGGGACACACACTGATGTTGTAGAAGCCGGTCTATGCAACCAGCTTACAGTACTTTGAATTGTACCTGAACAAGTGTAGAGAGACACAACCTCACTTGTCATGCTGGACATCAAGACACTGTGTAACAAGCTTAATACCAGATGACGCTTTGCTGTTCATCACTGCATTGCCACTTGTACTAGCTGTAACTCTTTGGTTTACTTCTTTTGCCAGGTCAGCATCTGCGAAATGCTTGCATGGTCCCCAGCAGGAAAGGTGCATCTTGGCGGATGGCAATAGACGCACCAACCATTGTGAAAATACTTGACCCGCAGCTGCCGTGTACATTTGTCAGGCAAGCTCTTGTCAGGATTTAGCGTCTGCTGTTGAGCTGTATGGATGCATGCTGAATTGATAGCATGATACTGAGCTCCTTGGAGCAGCCTCAGAAAGCATGCCTGGCTAAGCTTATGCACGGCAAAGCTCTCGCTTTGCCAGAAAGTGGGGTCTAAGTTTTTGACCATATAAACTTCTGCTGTTGCCAGCAAGTTACTCAGATCACACTCCTCAGCAAGAGCTGCCCGTGCAATGACAGCCTCATTGTCGCTGAACATGTGTACTCCAAGTTTTCCTGCTTCCTGAGCTTTCTCTGACAAGCAACTGTCGCACTCCTTAAGGATGCCCTTCATGTCAAACTTGTGTGCAAACTTGATGATGGGCCTGGCAGCAGCTACTGACTTCCACAATTGCTTACTAGGAGTCTCTGTCATGCTCCTTTGGTACAGAAACTTCAGCGCTGCGCAGGTGTCACGCGTGGTGTGGCCTGTCATAGGAACACACAGACTGTCCACTTTGTTTGCTGCAAAAGCTCTGTCCTCTGCTGCTGTCGTGAACAGATCAGTGAACACTGGAGACCCTACAGCTAAGACGCCAGTATGCACAGGCAAATGCTTGCCCTCCACAACAAGATGTGCATCTGTCAGCCTAGCGAGTTGTTCAGGAAGCCCTGGCAAGCGCAGATGGTCTTCAAGCAAGGTGTCGAGTTCACCAATGCCAGGCAGCTTTTCCCTAAGGTCTGTGGATCCATGTCCAGACATATATGGTGGCTATATGGTAGCTACTATATAGTAGCAGGCCTGCGCCTTCTGTCCAATGGTCTGCACAGCAAGGTGCCAGCATATGAGTAGCTACCTTGAACCACATGTTAGAGACACAAGTCAACACATGTTTAGGCCTTCAAAATTTGCATTTAGCCTGTATCTGATGCATCATATAGTCACCTGTATAGGTTATCTGTTGCTTAGCAGCTTGGACCAACAAGATATGGTCTGTAGTCACAGGCTAGCTGCCTGCACGCGTTGCGTCCTCGTTGTCTCATGAAGTCAAGAGTCGTGACTGGCAGTACTCACGAGCGTGGCATGAAACGTTTGCTTGACGACTTGAGATACCTGTGTGCGTACTGAGGCTTTGTAGCGGTGGCCAAGCTCGTTTGCGGACGGGGCAGTTCCAACGGGCCCGCAGACGCCGTGCTTCTGGCAATCAGAATGAATGTTGATGATGCAGAATCACGAAAACTCGCTGTCTTGCAGTCCGCACATAGGCCAATTTTGAAGGGCCGCCGTGTGCAACACGGCATTATCTGCCGTGTCATTGGCGATTTTGAGTTAACATGATCAACCTGAGGCGACCTGAGGCGACCTGAGGAGCACGCTTACAGCATCGACGCCACGGAAACACAGTGATACATTCTGTGGCATGCTGGCACACAGATAACAAGCATGCATCTGGAGTAATTACTGACTCAGAAGTTGTATTGAAGTCATCAAAACACTAATATTCTGCATACGATCCAGCAGCTAAAACAAACAAATGGGACACACACCGAGAGGACAGAAACGGACGCTGCCACTAAGGCTTGCGTTTGGGATGCTGCCTGTATTGTACACACTGTGATATGCACATACATAGCAACACACAGTGACAAGGCATGCACCGCAGGCAGGGTCAGCAAGGCCCACTGGCATGCATGTTGACCCGGCATGTGGCAACACCGATAGTTGTTGACAACTGGCATCAAAAAGGACAAATATGCCTGACAAGGCATCTCCACATCAAATAGCATGCTCAGAAATCAATCTGGTGCTGTGAAACAAATCAAGAACTGCAATGTCAGTCCCTGCAATCGCCAAACAATACCAGAATGGTTGGATCATGTCTGGCAACTCCAGTCACAGCCTTGTCAAACTACAGTCTCTGAGCCGTTTGTTGGTGTGAGCTCAGTAGTGGCGGGGATCGAGTTGTTGCTGTCAAGGATGGCGGCATCTGAGGCAATGGCAGGCTTGCCTTTGCCGTTAGCAGTGGCAAGTGCTGGGAAGTTGCTCTGTCCCAGGTCTCTCTGACTACCTGCAATTCATTCTTGCAGCTCAGCCATTGTCCCTATACATCACCAACCATTGCCCATTACACAGACTGATGATGATTTCAAGTGCATGGCCACCATGCTGCTGACTACTCTGTTGCCAGCCTTGAGCTTGCAAACAACTACACATCAATGCTTGGCACTGTCTATAATCTCGCGGATGCCTGCCACTTACGACAGTGCTTTGTGCCGACCACATTGGAACAAGCAGTTGTTGTCGGCCACACTTGCAACATGGAGGTTGATGCATACCGATGACACCAGCTGCCTTGAGCTTTGCCTCTTCTTCAGCTGGTGTGCAACCCACCAGCAGGTACTCAATGTCATTCTTAAGCATGACAATGATGAAGAGACCACCCAAGACGATGGCTTGAGCGATGATGTTCTTGTACGCAAGGCTGGACAAAAACATGCCAATGAAGATGTTGGCAATCCCCAAGGCCAGCGCAGATCTACCCAGCGTCCAATGACTCAGATTCCAGACACGCCGCAGGTTTGATGTGTTAGGCAGTTTGATGAGGATGCCTGCTAGAACCTGCATACCATACAGGTGATGAATACGTATGATCCAGAGTCTGTAACCCATGATGCAGAGTCTAAGATCCAGAGTCAGTTAAGAGCCCTTGCTAGCTATAACGTATATGGACACATCCCAAGAAATGCTGCTCCCAACGTATCAGAAGACAGTGGCTATTGATACGTCCAGATGTTCAGTCTGGCATGCATGCATGCCAGCCTGTGGCAGATGTGCTTGCCAAAGCAGCCTTTGTTGCGTGTCTCACAACAAGCTAGCACGAGTAAGCTTGCAGCTTGATGAGCAACTTGGCTGCATGCAAGACCATCTCACTAGTTGTCATTTGCCACATGGAATTGCACTATGGAAAATCTGCTGTATTTCCTGCTGACCACCTTCAATGCATTGCTTGCTAAAGACACACCCTGGACTAAGGACAAACACAAGCAATCCGAATGCTGTGCAAAACTTAACATATGTCTTACCTGCACCAAGTCTTACCTGCACCAAGGCCAACACATTGACGGTGACTCCGATGATCTTATGCTGCCAGAACAGACCCCCTTGGCCAGGGTCTAGGTACACCCCAACTGCCAGGCCAGCAAGGCTGACTAAGAAGCCAAGAATCTGCAGGGCCCTGTGCAGATGGAACCACCAGGTGCCCATACCACGCACAGTACGGAAACATGCAATGACCACGCCCAGCGGTATCAAGAAGCCCCATGATAGGCACATGAGCCAGCCATGCACCTGCAAAGCATACCAGCGCTGAGCACCTTGGCAAATTTGCCTAAAGACAGGACACCCTAAGTCACTGTCATGGCAGAACAAAGAGTCACCCAAGCTGGCAGAGCTAATCAGTGGGAAGCTTGAGCAAGCTGATGGCCAGCTTTAAAAGAATGCTTACATGATGCAGCTTGTTCGTATGCGCTTCTGCTGCCGGACTAGAGTCCTCCTGAAGCAGGTGCCTGCCAGAGGGATGCCGCAAGCTCCCAGCACCCGGCTGTAGGGCAAAATACCATGCTCAAAGATAGCAAAGTATCCATACAGCGGGAAGGACACCGACAAGGAAAGGTTACGCCGAGACTTGACTAGTGAGGCTAGAAGTGCCGAACGCACAAAACGCACTTATCAGTCAACTTTGCCACTCAGCAATCACACAAGCACACCTGGAGATTTCCGATGATAATGCACGTACACAAGCCGCCCACAACAACAGTGGCAAGGACGCTGGCGAACAACGACGCAATGCCACGTTGTGATCGTAGAGACTTCATGCCGAATTTGCCCTGAAGTTTCAGCGCTTGTGACAAGGGTGGCCAGCAACTGCTCGCGATCACACTGTACGTGGTCCAAGGTAAGGTTGTCTCGGCTCCGCCGAGTTCGCTTCCACGAATATAGTAACGCCACGCCATAGCTCGTGGAAGCGAACTCGGCAATGATTATGACAAATGCCAGGTGGCCACGTACATGCTGTCTGTATCTCTTCACCCATACGCGTTTTGGTGCCAGGTTTGGCGCAGCCAAGACGTTGCAAGCTTATGATTTGATAGCTGTGTGGCCCGAGCACTGGCCTTACATGATGCAGTGCATCGAGCTGGAAACCACGAGGCACTGCATGGGAAACAGTGCTGCATGACATGGGGGAATCTCTCCCTGGAATAAAGTCCAGCGACAGACTTTCATGTGCAGACAGCATGAGGACAGTACACGGCGCCGAGCTAGGCATACACAGCGTGTCAAAACTACCATGATCACATAGCTGAAATCAGTTCCGAAGATTGCAGCTTGATTCGTTTCAATGTCAGGCTTTGTGCAACGAGGACAGCATTTAGACTTGCATGAATGTCGCTCTGTGACAGACAACCAGAAAGGGCTTTTGCCAAATCCTGTTGCCCATTGCCAAGTGCTGTCTGTGTTGCCTGCGCCATTTGCGGCTTTGAAGGAGCCTTCAGACGCACACTAACTGCATCAATGACTCCCTGCAGACTTTGCATCATTGCTTGCTGCATCTGACCCAGCTGGTCTCTAACCTGTTGCTCCCCAGAATGACCCTCATCAGGGGCTGCATCAGCCACCCCAACCCCGGTCTTGCTCTTCTTCCCTTGCTTCCTCTTGACACCCCCAGAAAGCTGCTGCCACGCAACAACACACAGACACAGCCACGTCGCTGGCTCTGAAACCAGATGAACAACAGCCAGTACTGTGCTGCCAAGCAGCATATGGCCTGAGTCAGCCTGCATCTGCTGTGCTGCCTGTTGACAAGATGCTGTGAATGCAGTCTGAACAGCTGCTAGCCGCTTGGTGAAGACGCTGGCTTGTGCTTGTTTGCTGTCAGAGCTGTTTTCTTTCTTGCTCTGATGACACTGCTGCCAATATGCCTGCAACCAGTAACTGCGTCATGAGAATTCCTGGTCTTGAAGAATGATTCCTTGTCATACTCATGCTGCTCTGCAATAATCCAAGCAAGCCATCATGAGCATGTCAACCAGCATGCAAAGCTGAGAACCGGACTCTGCCACTCACAAACACATGTTAGCCAGCTGAGCCATAACACATTGGACATGGCAGCATCTTGCATAGTCCCCATTCGTGAATCTCATTGCGTGGAAGCAACAACACTTGCAGCTGCTGCTGATGAGCTGCTGATCAGAGCGAGTAAAAAAAAGACAGTCACAAGCAGCTTATAAGTGGTATATTTCTGCTACAAATTACCTTGCCAGCATCAGCAGCAGCAAAAGTAGCCAGGCTGATGAGCTGTTGAGCTTGCAGCTGAGAGTTTAGGTGATCTGCTTGGCCTGTTGGCCACTGCTGAGGCAGCTGTGGTGAGGCGGCCGAGACTGAGTCAAGCCAGGGGCCGAGATCTGAGTAGGGCACTCCCATGAGAGCACTGAGCTGTGGCAGGGCCTGATCTGGCTCTGTAGAGACACACATGCAGTGAGAGATGGCAAAATAGGACGAGCTGTGATCATGTGAATTCAAGGACGTAACACACATTCCATTGGCATGTGGTGTGATCAATTTATGACATGTCAAAAGTGCACTATGCTTTGACAGAAGGCAAGCAGATCTCCCTCGAAACCATCCTCGCTGAAGTTGCAATGACTACTGCAAGCATTGAAGTCAGTCTAAATGAGATGTGAACAGCCTGTTTTGACAGCTAAATGTCACAATCACGTGTACAGAATTAGCTGTCTGTCACGCTGCTTGTTCTGAACCCTAAATGTAAACCCTAAATCCTGAACCTCACCTGCTTGCTGCTGATCCTTGTCATTTGCATGCAGCTTTGCATGGCCACCATCTGACTCTACAGTGCCTGCATCAGCCTGAGCTGACTCAGGCTCAAACGAGGTCAACTCAAGCATGGCTTGAGGCATAAGGCAGCGTATCTGCAGATGCTGACACCTGTCCTGCCTCAGAGTTTGTGCTGCCTGATGAGGCAACTCGGCTGCACTGGGCTGAGCCCACCAACACCTCCCATACCCTGAACAGTAATCAACAAGTCACACATCAAGTGCCACAGCTAGTGACACAATTTGTGACAAGATAACCTGGATTAGATGAACCAGATACAGGATAAACAGGGTGAGATGCATCAGCTTTGCAGGTCATGCAAGACTATGCACTTCAGCTTTGCATTGCAGAATGCGTTCATAAACTGAGACTGTATATCAGGATATTGGATTTGTTCGACTGGGGTGTGGTCAACCACAATCCCTGACATCAGTTTCATGTTTCTCAAAACCTGCAGCCTCGCTTTTGGGTCTTGATGCGCATCAATTGAGCCAGTTTGGTCACGGTCTTATGTTGAGGAGGAAAGTACAACATATGTACCTGTATCAGATGTACGTGCTTGCTGCTCCCACCATCCTAAGAGGGACCCTGTGACAGGACCCCTTTGAGGGGGCAGCCAGGCAGGTCGGGTACTCAGGTCCTCATTGAACCTCATTTGCTCAAGCCTTGGCAGGCCTGAGTGCTGAGTCAGAAGGGAGGTGGCATTCAGGATCTGGCAGGCATCTTTGAGAGCTGACTGGACGTCCTTGAGACCCCGCGGAACTGACCTTCTGATCTGGATCAGGCTCTGCTCTGATCTGGCAACTGCCAGGGCATGCGACCTTTCTAGGCGCTCTTTGAACTCAACAAATTCAATGATCTGCGTTCCACTTTAACAGCGTGAAGCAGACCACAGAAACAGCGCACATCATGCACTGGGGCGCCCAGCGTTTTGCAGAATGTACAGCATGAAACACCACACTTCGAGCTCGGGATGCACGCTGACTTTGGTTAAAGACTGCCATGAAGAGCAACTGAGCTCAGTCGATCCAACATGCACAAATTATGTGAACAGCAACAGTCACTTTGGTAGCACTTCATGACTTCCTCTGTAACTTCCATGATGACTGCCTCAAACACAGGCCCCATCCCTGCCATCATTGCAGCCACAGAGTGACAAGACCTGTGATCATGACTGCAAAGTGTGCTCGGCATGAGGCTGGAGTGTTGGAGCGACCCTGGTTAAAGGGCCCCTGATTACAGGGCCCCTGGTTAAAGGGCCCCTGTGATCGCTGACTGCAAGCAGTGTTAAGACATAAGGCTGAAGTACCATACCGACCCTAGTCTGTAAATGTTGACTGCCAAGCAGAGGTAGACATGAGGTTGGAATCTTGGACCCTGGTGAGAGTGATCCTGTGTTCATTGACTGCAAGCAGTGTTAGGCATGAGGCTGGAGTGTTAGACACAAAGCTGTAGTGGTAGGCATAAGGCTGGAGTGTTAGGCATGAGGCTGGAGTGTGAGACATGACGATGAAGTGTAAGCCAGACCTTGGTGAATGTGCCCCGGTCAAAGGCCATGATGAGGGTGTCACCAGCATCCCTGTCATGATCCTCATGCAGCAGGATGGTCTCGCTCAGCAGTCTGTCCAGTGTTGGTGCGTCTTGGCATCCCAGAGCCACTGGCAGCATGTGATGACCTGAGTGCACATACCTGTCAGTTCATGGACTTTGATGCAAGCGTCAAGGTGCTGCACACTTTGCAAGCTTGAAGGTGAGGCAGCGCTGCAGATATGCGTGTGAATTACCATGCTTGTCTCAGGTGCAGAAGAGCTGGTGCAGATGCATTTTGCAACAGTGCAATAGTACTGTCTGACATGAAGCCTCACGTGGAATGAGGTGGAATATGGCATCCAAGAGTATGACAATAAATAGACTCTCTGTGTGTGCATGCTGCGGAGCAAAGCACGTAGTGAGCATTAAGTGTGCGCAATTGTGTACGACCAAACGCCAGTTATCACAGCGCAAATCCATCTGCACTTCATTTTTCAGACAATGCACATGTCAACGAGTCTGTGTGTCACCTGTGATGGAGTCATGCTGAATATGCTTGATGGCAAGGGCGTCAAAATTGGTGGCTGCTGGGCCTGCTGCGCCCAGCAAGCCATACAAAGCACAGCATGCAAAGCGTGTGGCAGCATACACGCTGCTGCGCTTCTGAGCTGCTTCACAGACCAGCAATGCCTGCGTGGCAGACGCAGCTTGCAGCAGTGACTCAATGAAGCATGAATGAGCATGTGTAAGGCCGTTGTGTACAAGAGGCTGTACGCCTTAACACGGCCACAACAGGTATGAGACAAAGAAGTTGCGTACAAACTTGTGGCAGTCGTGTATGAGATGCTGTATGCCTAGCACTGCCACAAGAGGTACGAGAGTACGTCCGGTGCAAAAGTTGCGCACAACTGACCTCAGTGGTCTGCATGAAACAAGCCAACAGCTCTTTGCAAGGCTGATCTGAGGAGTCTTGAGAAGATGCCCCTACTTGTACACTCTGTGTGAATGGTATGCGGCTTGAATATGATCATGAGCATGGACTGTGAGTACAGCACGTCTGCATCTCAGTCTTTACAGTGAAACCTGAAAGCAACGGGGGCAACAGGCGTGACACCTGCAGAATGCGCCTTTGCATCAGTTTCTGCTGCTCAGTGCCAGTTTCGGCACCAGACTCTGAGTCTATCCTTCCTGCCATGTTTATATTCCTAGCTGCCATGAGGGATGCCACCGCCAGTGGGATAAGATCATCCACAGGAGCCTTCTCCTTAGGGTCTAGGCCCTGGCATAGAGTCAGGTTGTGCTTGTACAGGGTCAACAGCTCGAGAGTATGGGCTTCAGCAGCAGCTGCTGTCCCATGAGTTAATCCCAAATCATGACTGATCTGCAGAGTGAAAAAGAGGTGAGTGCTGGGCACTATGGTCTGAGTAAAGTGTGAAGGTGCCGGTATAGCTTGATGAGTCTTTGAATTGCACTTTCTGTTGCAGCAGCAGCACTCTAGGTGTTTAGCAATGTTGTGCTGTGTACAATGTGTAGCAACAACAGAAGCCCTTTCAAACAGGCGCAGTAGCTACATCATAGTGTGCAGCACTGCAGTGGCCATATAAACAAGATTGCATCACATTGTTTCATTGCTGAGAGGCGCACTGCTCGCGACTTTGTAGCATTAGACAGGTGGCAGCAACGTTTGTTGTTCCTAAGCACCAACAAATCTACCGGCTGATGCATGACACATGTATCCCAGAATCCAGTCAAGCCAGATTAGGCTATCGAGGCAATTCTAGCAGCAGTTTCAAAGTAGTTGTAGATTGTAGCCGGATCCTTATGCATAGCATACAGCGCAAGATAATATATTTGTCCCTTTACAGTGACAGTCTACCTGATAGGCGGAGATCTGCCGCCGCAGCTGCAACAGGGCAGCCATATCAGGGCTGCTCTCTGCAGCCCCATTCCGACCTGGCTCCTGCAGCTGCTGCTGCTGCTGCTTGCTTGGCTCAGCTTGCAAGTTCTGCAGCTCAACTTGCAGCTGCTCAGCGAGCCACTCCCTACTTGGACCCTCTATCCTTCTGCTGTATGACCTGTGCACCAAGATCCTTTTTCCATGGTGAAGGGCACATGTAGTCTCAGTCCTGTATGCATGTCAGTGGTCGCAGTGGTTGCATATTCTTTTGTAAGTGCCTGTCTGCTGCTTGCGTAACACCAATTCTGTTGCTTGTTTCTGATGGAAGGAGACTCCTGGCTGGGCAGAAACGCTCCACATGTATTGTAACCAGTGTCTCTCTCATGTCTCTGATCAAAACCTCAAACATTGAACCCTAAATTCAGGATGTCTCTTGCCATCTACTACCCCCTCCCCCCCCCCCTTCTGCAGAAGAACTAGACGACAGGGCAACATGCTTGTGCTTGGCCATCTGGAAGTGCCTCTAGCGCACCATTTGCATGGCATCTGCATGGCACTTGCGTTGTACTTGCGTCATACTTACATGGTAGTTGTATGGTGATGACCACACTGCCTGGCAACTGTCTGTGTGACCTGCTGCTGCCTTGGCACTGTGGCGTTCTGCAGCTGGTCTGAATGACATTTGACAAAGTGACAGTTAACAAAGTGAAGACTGCTCTACTGACTTGGGTCAGCCGGAGGTCTTCATGGGTCTTCCAAAGCTGTCATGTCGTTCTTGTGATTGAAACTTCTGTTCTGTTCTGTTCTGTTCTGTTCTGTTCTGTTCTGTTCTGTTCTGTTCTGTTCTGTTCTGTTCTGTTCTGTTCTGTTCTGTTCTGTTCTTTCAACTGCTTTGCCAGTTGTGTGACACGAAGCCACATACCTGAGGTCCACAGCACAGCTGAGCATGTGGCCCAGCTGTTTGTAGTAGCTCAGAATTGCCTCGGCCAGTGCCCTGGTCATATCCCCTTCTGGATTTTTGCCATTTCGCCCTTCATCTTGATTTTGCTCCCCCACCTGCTGTGACCCTTGCAGCCCATTGTCTGCTTGCTTGGGCCCCTTTGTCCTTTCACCAGTCAGGAGAAGCTTACGCATCTGCAGCTCAACCAGGGCTAGCTGGGGCCCCCTGATCACCCCCCGGGCTGCATCTGCCTTCATCTGGGGGTCTGAATCGACCTTGTCTAGCAGCTCATGCACCGTGTTTTCTGCTGAGTGGAATGCTGTCTGCGTGTTGCAACAGGGACATTAACAACATGATCATGACATGTGTTGCAGGGGGGTTCATGTGAGCGGCGATAACCAGGACAAGGTAAGAAGTGGAAAGATGGCATGCATGCCACAGACTCTGCCTGTGTTTAATTTAGACTCTAAGCCCTGTGACTGACAGCACCCCGTCAGATCTAGCATCCAAATTCAGCTGACATGCTCAATCCAGACGTACTTGCACCTGCTTTTGGGTCATGTACGATGAAGGCTAACAGCTCTGTACCTGCTGCTGATCTTGCAGTGACAAAGCACACATCCCATTGCTGAGGTCATCCTGGTTCTTGCCACCATGGGCCTGGTCCCCAGTGCCTTCAGCACAGTCCCCAGCACCACCGCCATAATCCCCAGAGCTGATGGTCAATGTGCAGTCCAAGTATTGCTGAAGAGAGGTCCAGTCATCTGGGTTGTCCATAAGGGCCTCTCTGAACAGGGCAGCTGCTTGTGGCATTTGCCCTAACTCAATCTGCATGCATACAAACATATCAACCCTGAAGGGGATACACTGAATTACAGTATCCTCTGCTGTACAAGTCTGCATGTGGGGGTTACTTGCACGGAACACACACTGTGGCCGCATCAAATGCAAGCAAGAGCTTACATTGCACCTATCCGCTGCTGCAGACGCGTCAGGTCAGTGATAGAATGTGGTACATGTTTGCTCCTTTGACAATTAAATTCACATGTGATGGTCAGGACAAGGTCACAGTGAAAGCTAGACATAGCTGCCCAGAAGCAGCAGGGGATATTAAAGAACACCGCAACATTCTAGCAGGCATCATCAGCACCGCCGGATGCCATCAAAGACGCTGCTCTTGTCCCACTCAACATGGTAATAATTTCCCAAAGGTGGCAACACGCAGCTGAAGCACAAAGCAAGTAGTACAAGGCGTACATGCAAGGAAGCTCGTAAGCTGCGCCTGTCAGCTGCCATTGACATGACATCTCCCAATTTGCCTTGAACTGTTTCCAGAGCCTGCTTGTGCTTCCCTTGCGCCTGCAAATGCAGCAAACACCCACACTAGATACAACAGCTTTCCACATGATGCTTATTCTGGGATGAACCAAACTACCTTGATTGTAAACTTGGCTACCGCTAATCAGCCTATATGTGCCTTACAAAATTAGCTGTTGCTCATTTACAGCTGGATATGCAGCCGCCACAACAACCGGAGAGCATAACATCTGCCACAACAGGTTGCCTAGCCAGGCAGATACAGTCCGTGTATGACAGAAGACCTTCAGTGTGTAGCACAGAAGAAAACTGGAATTTGCTTGCAGTTTACATGACCCCTTCAGCTGATCATGTGCATTGAGTACAAGCAGTCACAGTGAACTTGATGTTTCTGCATGCTTTGAGAGCATCATTATAAGCTTGTGTACGTCTAGCAAGCAGGCAAGCAACCAAGTAGATTCTGCATCACATTGAAAAACAAGGATTGTGTGGATGGTGTGAAAGCAAACCTGCAGAAGGTCAATGTACAGCATAAGTTGCTCATATGTCTGTATACCGCCTTTTTGTGCCTGTTTGGCCACCATGACTTCTGCCAACTGCAGCAGCTTTTCTGCTGGCAAAGCAGAGGGTCTGCCTTTCATTGCTGCCTTTGCTTGGAGAGCAGTGGCAACAATAGCCCACCAGACATAAAATTCATCTTGGGCTCCAGCCAACTTGTGTAGCTTGAGGGCAACTTGTTGCTGACCGGCAAAATCAAAGTCCCTGCTGTGCACTTGCAGGTTACAATCATGTGAATTCCAGCAGGCAAAACATCAATGAAGGAGCAAAAAGAATGATAGAGGCATCATGATGTGCATTGCAGCACCAACTGTACGAATTTGCAGGACTATGCTTGGCATGCAATTGACAAGTGCAGTAGGCAGCAAATGACCATGGTGCAGATGCTAATTACTTGCCTGACATAGCATGTAAACACCCCTCTCAGCAGCCCTTCGTCTCGAGGATGTGCTGCACAGGCTGCAGCAAAAGCTGTTGACATATTCTGTAACAGGTTGGCTCTGCGGTAGAAGATTGTCATTGTGCCAAGAAGCTGCTCATCTGTTGGGACCTCACAACGGACCTCCTCACACAACTGCGTGATGCAAAGGCAGCTAATACAGAAAAAGCAACGGCAGCGCGTGCGGCGCAGCATACAGCAAAGACAAAGGGTTTGCGCAGGCAGCCTCACTTGCAGCCCTTCCTCATCCTTGCCAGTCCGCTGTAACGCTATAGCCTTAAGTGCACGGAGCATTTGGCTCTTTGGCTGCTTCTGTAGCGCACTGTTTATCAGCTTCAGGGCCAGCTGCAACAGGAACCAACATTTCGGTGTTGACTTGCACGTATTCCCAGCTTGCGGCCGGACTGCACTTGTGCACCAGCAGGGCGCACGCCTACTTTGTTGTTTCGAGAATCTAGTGCATCATATATCGCAGGCAAGCGTCGCTCCACAACTTGAGCCATGATGTGAGTGATCGACCGACGGCCAACTGAAAATGAGCGCCAGGCACTCAGCTAACGGATTTTGGTTCCAAGCCCTGTGAAAAATTTATATATACTGGCAAGCGGCGATCGCGGTCGAGGCTACGGCAAGGGACTGAGTTGAGCTCACTGTCGAAGCATGCACGTTGACTGCTGCAGAAAACAGCAAAGGCGATACGTATAAATTCCTGCCAACCCTAGCAACGCTCTATCGAAAAGTGTTTTGGACATGAGCAGAAATCATCAGAGGGAACGGAAACTAGCAGCCTAAACGCTTGCAAGCGAGCTTGCAAGGCACTAAACATCATGTCTATATAGCCACCAACGAGGGAGAGTATCCGATCGACAGTGTGTATAACACACCAGTTTCAACATATTGTGGCTCCCCGGCCAGCTTGCTAATCGAGGCATACATCCCACAAATCAGCATCCAAGTGCCCTGAGGCGGGGTCTCACTGGCTGCTCATAAATCCGCCCTTTGTTTTGGCTGCTTTTACTGAGTGTTTGAGGCACTCTTGGAGCAGACATAGTAGTGTGTACTGTGTGCTATACCGCACTGCAGTGCAGCATCTGCTTTGGTCCGTTGCATGACCATGCGTCCTGGCGGGGCTGTATTCGGTGCGACTTGGCGCTGTAGTGTTGAGGCGTGTAGTTGAGTCGCGACATGCAAAACTTATCACACGCTCTGCGTATGGTTCACAGGCAGTCTGGTTGGAGCTGGAGGTGTTACAGCTTACAACGCATATCACAGTAATGACTGGGGCATTGTCAGGACGCTCCAGTGGTGGATTGAGAAGGGACAAGCAGATACTGCTAGGGCAACCAATCCAGAGCTAGCAAGGCTGGAGGATATGGTAGGTGTTCTAATTGCTGCTATTAATGAGCACCATATATCAAATACGCTGAAAAATTGACCTGGTGTATTTGCAGATTGGCAGACTGAGTCGTGACATGGCAACTAAGGGGCGGGAGGTGCACTACATGCCGTCTCACAGTGGCACAGGGTAAGCTGTGGATACAAATGGTTCTGCTATGACTCTTATTTAGTGGCTGACTCCACAAACGCACACATTTGTCTTGAGCCTGCCTGCTCTTACAGGTTTTCCACCTTTTACATAGCCAGTGGTGGCATAGTCGTTGGTGTTGCATACTTGAGGGTGTGGAAAGGCTGGACCTTTAGCTCCATGATGCCTGTCACAAAGGAGGCACTCAAGCAGGGTCTTTCAACCATTAGATCAGGTCTGGACACATTGAACACAGACAAGCAAAGCGACTCTGGAATATCCAATCAGCAGCAGTGTCTTGCTGTTGTTCTGCTCTGTGTCACCTTCCCTGTCAGTCTCAGTGCTTCGTCGGCTACATAGTTGTGGTACTTGGATATTGTTGCAGCATTTGCAGGCAGTTGGATTGTTGGTGTGCTGGCTGTTGCGCATGGAACTGTCTGTCAGGCTGAATTGCATGCACCCCTTACCAGCTTTGTTGACTGGAAAGTGGTTGATCCGCACATCTCTGCAGGTGTGGATGGCTTGAGCAAGAAGATTCAAGAAGTCAAGGACTTTGTGGATGAGAGAGTTGATGCACTATCAAGGAAGCAGGATGACCTTGCTGAAAGCCAAGATGAAATGAAAGATCAGCTGGAAGATGTCCAGCAGAATATCTCAGGGGTAGCGCACACCTGCACCTGCTTCATGCTCCAAATCAATCAATCCATCAAATTACCCTTCTTTTCTGTAGGACTCATCAGGGGAGTCAACAGACAATGACTGGAAATTCAGAAGACATTGTGACATGCATGTGTGTACTTTCTGCAGAAAATGTTCTGGTATTTCCTGCTGTGGTCAGTTTTTCAGCACTCAACCCCCATCCCCTGTACAATCAACTGTGCAGGGGGCTGAAAGGAGGACACAGCTGGTTATTTGCTCTCAGTTCCAGTTCTGTTTTTCATTTGCAGTTCTAGTCCCGGTTCTGGTTCTGGTTCTGTCATGGTCTGGCAGCACCATGTCCACTCATGTATCCAGTCATTGGCTATAAACCTCACATTTCCAACCCCAAAATGCTGCCTGTACACTTGCCAAGCTTGCTACACCACCTGTCTAGACCTGCCTACGCAGATGCATGAGTAAATGGGAGGTGACAGAAGGGCACATTCAGGGGACAACAGGGAACCTGATGCCTGCTGACAACAGCATCTTTGCCTTATACTGACAACAGTCATGCACTTGTAGATGCGTGGCGACATCAAGGCAATAGAAGGGGACATGAAGGATTTCAAGGAGAACCAGATGTACACCAACGACGGCATCTTTGCCTTGTGCTCGGTGGTAAAGGAGCTGGTGGGCCCCAGCCAAAAGACCAACAAGCCCAACCCCGCTCTCCACCTGCTGGACAAGTTCCTCTTCAGAAGTCCACAGCTTCCCATGCACAGGAATGCGGTGAGCACTTTCACCACTGGCTGCTGTTATGTCCAGCGGCTTTTGTTCGCATCAGCAGACTTTTGAGTTGGCCTTTAGCGCCAGCATTGCCATCAGCAGCAGTGTCTTCAGCTGCATTTGAGCGAGTCTCCATATCCTCCAGACCTGGTTTGCCTGGTGCTGAACCATTGTTGAAGAACAGCTGCATTTGAGCGAGTCTCCATATCCTCCAGACCTGGTTTGCCTGGTGCTGAACCATTGTTGAAGAACTCAATACGAACAGGTGGGTATGCAGGAGCAGTGTTGTCATACTCTTGCTCTGTACCCTGGTAGCACCATGTACTCGAGATATTTGTGAAGCAAGGTGTTTTAGAAGTAGTCTCGGGCACTGTATACTTACCCAGAAAAGGTAAGGAACGCCTTGCTCCCCGAATGTCTGGAGCAAATGGTGCTACCAGGTGAGAGCAAGAGTAAGACAACAGCGCTCCTGTTAACAGCCTGCTGGCTGTCTCTAGTGAGCAGTCTCTTTGCAAGCAGCCTCTGAGAAGCGAGCTGATCTGTGGCTGTGCATAGACAGCTCGACATGCCAGCACAGAGTTGGACCCTTACTGTGTTCAGGTGTGCCCCTTACTGTATCTTTTCATTCGTCTCTGTAGGGTCTGGAGTCTTTGCTGATGGATTCTTCCAGTGAGAACACACTGGCGCAGCCTTGGCCCCCAGCTGCTAGGACCACCTCAGGCCGTGTCCGGGCCAATAGCCCTGTCAATGCCCCCCGTCCAGTCATGAGCAGGGCACGCACGCAGAGTGAGGGCCTCACTGGCTTTGCTGCCTCCAAGCCTGAGAGCGCCTTTGCTGCCTGGGGTTTGTCATCGTTCAGACCTGCCTTGAAAGAATCAAGAGAGAACACGAACAACTAGAAGCCAACAGCAGTCAGCAAGGCTGCAGCTGCATTGACAACCACTGACAGCCCCTCTCCTTGTCAAGATCTTGCAAGATTTGAGCATGGCATGTGCCAGCTCAGATGCAAGTTTGAAGTGTAATTAGCATGACTGCGCCCAGGGATCGTACCAGCTTGGGCATTTCATCTCATAGTTTTTAATGTATGTGACTTTGTTTGACTTTGAGCTTCTGTTACTGAACCGTGTGAATTGGCTCTCAAGCTTGCCTGGCAGCAAGGGCCTGCTGCATTGCAATTGTATATTTGTGGAGTTGCTTTTGGGTGCAGGCACTAAAGTTATGTGCCTGACATTCTTGATTTCATGTGATCGATCTGAAAACCATGAACAATGCCATTGATGACTTTCAAAATATACTGCCAAACTGGACTCCTCATGTAAAGACTGTGAACTCATTATTCAGTGTTTGTGACTTGATCGTTAACACCCTCCAGCATGACTTTCACGTGATCATCGGATGGCACATAATGAGCCATGCGATTGACAGAACAAGCTATATCATATACATTCACAGGTGTAATTGTGTTGATGCTGTCAGAGGTAAAGGGATGCTGCAAAAATGATATCTCGCTTGATCTTTTCTCTGCTTTTCTCAAACAGCTGCTCAAGATCTCCCTCACCAATGACCTGAGCTGCACTGCTGAGCTGACGGAGAACCTCCTCAATCCGTCGGACTGCTCTCACAAGCGAGCCCTGCAAACCAACACTACTACTTCAACGCTGCATGACTGGAAGCCTGACGATTTTGTCATGTGTCTTGAAGGAAAGTGCAGAAAGATACTTGTGCAACTTGGCCTCAGCAATTTATGCTCTTACTCCAGCAGCATGTACAGAAGCCCAGCGTCATCTACATCTTGCACATGCTGTTGAGGCACATGCAGAAGCCCAACCAGGGCTCAAAACGGGATGCCAGCAAGACAACCCTGGACCCTCAGCCCTACCTCAAAGACATCGGTAAGGGTGAGCACTTTCGCAAAGGTTGCCCCTTGACACCAACCAGAGACAGCATCGATTATGTCCGGCCTGAAGGATGTGGCATAGTCCTCAATGTCCATCGTCATTTTGCAGTCCACAGCGACCTGAAACAACACACCAAAAACTTTGTGCCATCCAAGAAGCATATATGTCACAGTGATGCATACAAATTGCTGTCAAGATGCGTGCTGTAAAGTTACATTTGCATGCTCTGCTTGGAATGTCAAGCGATCATTGCTTCGTGCATCACAAATTTACTCCAGTGTGGCCACATGCTGCAAGACAAACATTGAGGCTCAGCTCATGAAAGGGACGTGAAAGGTCTGCTGAACCTGTTTGTTCTCAGAACCTATTTGTTCTCAGAAACAGGACAGGGCCGTAGAGTAAGCCCGGCAAAGCATGGCCAACACCATCGTACCTGCCGCACAGTGCAGGCAGTTGCGCTGACGGAGCAAATGCGTATATGCGGCAAGAGATGGGTTTTGCGACAGCACCTGCAGGCACAGGTGGTGATACTACGTTGCAGAACAGTGCGGCCTCCTTTCGCATCTGCCGATCAACTGGCCCACCCACCTGTCTTACTTGGCCCGCGTCACCGTTGGAAGCTGCTGTGAGAAGCAAAGGGCCTTCGCCACTGAAACACGAAACAGACTGACCCATGCGGGGCGAAGCTTGGACAGCAAATTGCGCAAAGGGCCTTCGGCACTGAAATAGCGCTGAATGCTCGTCACGTGACGCAGAGAGCTTCTACAATGGATATGGCTATTGCAGACACAGAGAGCGCAGGCAATGCTGTCCCCGATTGGACTATAGGTAGATAACAGCGGAAACATGGAGGTGGGGCGCCAGGCTGCCAAACCTCTTAGTCCAGACATCCTGGTCATGTTGTCTAGACAGCTTGAAAGTCGCAATTCGGCGAAGCACTGTGATCTTGAAAAGTGCGCTTGTGCTGCTTTGCCCCATGTATTCAGTACAAGTCAGCACAGTCCTACTCGTGACTCTCAGGTGTGAGGAGGTGAACCGCGTGTACAGTGTCAGCGCTCCAGGCCCGAACGGTCACATACCAATCCGCGTATACGACTCAAGAAGCAAGGTGAGCCCCGTTGGCTATCGGACACAAGTTGATATGCCTGATGTCTTTGATCATGATTGACATTTATGATTAGCCTGCCTCGCTTGTAGGTCGCTGCTGCTCCCTTGCTAATCTATCTGCACGGGGGTTGTTGGTTCTTGAACTCAAACTTTGTCTCATACGACGCCTTTTGTCGCCGTCTTGCCAAACAGACAGGCTGCGTTGTCATGGCTATTGACTACAGGTGATTGGACTGCTGGTGTTGTTGTCAAAGCTAGAGCTGCACCCTTAGATAGCTTATCTATGGTTTGTGCCGCTTGTTGTGCATAGGCAAGCAGTTCCTGCACGTCTCTAGGTTAAGCTCAGAATGGAAGTTTCCAGCTGGGCTAGAGGACTGCTATGCTGCAACACAGTATTGTGCAGACCAAGCCACCTTCCTCAACTGCAGTCATGACCAAATTGCCATCGCTGGGGACAGCTGTGGAGGCAACTTGGCAACTGCAGTCTGCTTGCTAATAAAGGTATGCTGTTCAAGTGAACAACATACAGTGACAAAAAGCCGTGAAGACATTGCTGGACCTTGTTGTTCATGAGCAGTGTGATGAATCACTCTTTTGTGAGATGCCAGCATTCAGCATCCTTGGATCATCCGCGGCATCTCTGAATATCACAAATGGGCGCTCGTTCTACTTAGGGGTGCACAATGATGTCTGTACTCCACTTGCTGGAGTGGCATTATCAGTCAATACCTGAGTGGCAAGATTGCTCTGCATAGTTCATTACCAGATCTTCAATCCAGACGTGATTACACATGCATGTACCCTTCTTCTTACACATGTTTGCCTCCTCAGGAGCGTGGCGGGCAACAGTTGTGTGCTCAAGTGCTTCTGTACCCATTGACGGACTACTATTTGCCAGCCAAACCTTCCTTTCTGACCTACAACTCTGGCATATACGGCGTCGGCTTCTCAGGGTCATGTTACAAGCTTGGTTGGGATCTGCTAGGTGATCACTAACTGTCCCTGTATGTGAGGTATATCAAAGCACTAGGGCTGCATCAGATGTGATTTTACACCTGCATGGCAAGCATGCACCCTAATTGCAGCAAAGGCAATGCAGCCACTGAAAACTTGAAGGTTCTGCCATTCTGCCATACAGGGGCAGACAGGGAACCATATGGCAAACCCCAGCAACCTAGCAGCTTGGCAGCAGTCTTGCAACATGCTGATGTTTCAGGTGTGATGCGCGCTTACTTGAGACTCAGTAGAGAAACGGTGATGTACTTGCCAAGTCAAGTGATGTTCTGTTTAGATTACAGCTTGTACAACTCATGTAACAATCAAGGCTGTAGGAGAGCAGTTACAGGTTGCAAATGAGACCTCCTTGTTCTTGAGCTCAATCTGCGCTAATGCTGCATATTAATCCCAATATTGCATGAAAGGAGCCTGCAGGGTGTTATGCATGTCAGCAGTCTCACTCACTGGCCTTGTGAGTATTTGCAGATGTCAAAATTTACCTGAGTCAAGTTTGACTGAGTTGATGTCTACTCAACTTTGCATTGTCATGGTGCTGACTGTCT
>JAABUP010004784.1_pt1 | contig 21664 bp, 36 predicted proteins | sample 5559201 | NCBI WGS metagenome assembly JAABUP01 (sample SAMN10711887, study PRJNA513373) | rock metagenome | isolation source: Antarctica rocks | place: Antarctica | reverse complement strand
AGACTCAGGTGGCTAGGTCATGTTTTCAGGATGCCTAACGATAGATTGCCTAAGAAGCTTTTGTTTGGTGAAGTCAAGGGGCTTCGCCCACCTGGCCGCCCTAGGTCTAGTTTGAATGATGTTGCATCACGTGATTGTAAAAACTGTCATATTAGTAGGCCTTATAGGGATGCACAAGACAGGCTGCTCTGGAGAGACAAGACTTGTCCTGCACGTACCTAGCTCATCATGAGCTGGAAAGCATTTTAATTATTATTATTATTACAGGCAATGTAGCCTCCGTGGTTGTTGTTTTTACAAAGAATCACATGTTGATGCAGGAAGAGCAGGAGGCAAAGGCAGAAGAAGAGCAGTTCCCTGATCCAGCTGCTCAGGAGCGCAAGCGTAGCGAGGAAGCTGAGAAGTGGCGCCTGCACCAGCTCCAGGCTGGAGCCTCCTCTGAAGACAATGCCAACTTCCAGGTGGGTTTCAGACTGTGTGTGCTGATCAGACAGCACCTGACACAACAGCTACCTTGGCGCCAATGGTCTGAGATATTTCCAACATGCAGCAACGCCTGATACCAGTCCCCAGGCATTGTTGAGTTCAGATTTTACACTATGACATGAGCGTTTCTCTGAAAACATGAGGTTTCTTGTATGCCAAAGAGCTGCCTGTCTGTCCATGGTTGGACATAATGCACCTGTGCTGATGCCTTTTCTGGAGAGCAAGGTGCTCATGCTCAGCAATCATTACTGTTGATTTAGTGTTGGTGAAACACTTAGCATGCTGTGTGGTGCCTGAGGCGACGTTGATTAGAGGCACCTTGTCTAGATTTCACTTCCATCAGCCTCACATGTGTTGTTGCAGATCCATCTGCACACATCGTGTCGACGCCCATCTGCTGATGCGCACCCCGCAATCTCATCGACAAGCAATGAAGCGTCATGACACAGTCACCGCATCTTGTGACAAAATTGACTTTCACTGCAGCCTTTGGCAGTGGACTGGAGGGAAAAGCTGAAGGCCACACGCAAAGGCAGCAAGAAGGCCCCTTCTGGCGTCTCCTCCCCTGAGGCAGCATCCCCTGCTGCTCCCTCTCAGGCGGCCACCTCACCACCACAGCCTGCTGAGCCTGCTGAGCTAGGGATGACAGCTGATGGCAAGCCCAACCTAGGCTTGCTATCAAAGGGGCTACCAGCAGGGTGGCAGGCCATGTGGGACAAGAACACAGGGGACATCTACTATGGCAACCTGAAGTCAAGGGTGCGCTTTTGTCTACCTCAGCTCAGAGGTCATACCAGCAAAACTCAAAAACTTGACCCTTGGGAAGAGTGCAGTGAAGTATGTCCTGCTGCTGTTTTGGCCTGACGTCTTGTCTCCTATTACCATTATGGTGATGTGCAATGCAACCTGCATGTTTTGGTTGCCTTGTTGTTCTGCTAGCACCATTTCTTGTGCTAGCAAATGTGTGGTTTGGGCCAGAGCAGTCCAGGGCTGGAGACTGTGCTCAATGGGGTGTCACAGCATGTGATGATCTCAGCTGTGAGGGGTCAGGTAGCAACCGTCAGGTATGTCAAGTCTGGTCTAAAGTTAAGGTAAGAGGGTTTGAGCTGGCTCACGGCTTCACTCACGTTTGGGTTTTCTCAGTGTTGCACCATACACTTTGTGTACAGCATTGAATTGTCATGATTATTCTGCTGTTGTTTCTGTTGCTGACTGTGAGCAAGGTGTGCAGGAATGCAGTTGATTGATAGTTTCTGTGAATGGTTCTCAACATCATCAGCAAGCTGGGCTGTATGGTATGCAGGCCTAATTGCTGCAAGTTGCTGATGGTCAGGCTGCATGATTGGCAGCTGGCTGAAAGCTTGCATGGCAAGTAGTACTCACAAGTGGCTGTTTGTCTGCAACAGGAGACGTCATGGGACCGGCCAAGATAGGCTGCCTGCAGATGACAGGGATTGGTGCTGAAACTTGCCATGTGGCAGGCATGGTCAGCAAGATATGGGAGAGGTTGACTGGACTGTTCTCTGATTATGCGTCGGCTTTGCTTATGTTCGCTTGCTGAGTGGGCAAATTTGCCGATAGAGTCTCATCAAAATTCCCTTGTAAGGCTCTGTGAATGCACAAGTCTCAAGTGTCACCAATGTCACCCGCGGCGTGTTGCCCACGCCGCGGGTGACATTGGAGGGGCGCATCCTGCTTGCATCAATCGCTGTGCATCACTTTCTGAAGGCGTGCAATAGCACTCAATGGCTTCTGCAGAGGCTTGCATGGCAACATTTTGTGATGCAAAGCAATACATGCCCAATCGTTTCACCTGGGCGGTTGACTCTAAAGGGGGCGTCATGATCGGGGTTGAATCTACACTCGTCGAGTTGCAGTTACAGCAAGCATTTGTCAGGTGGCTACCAGTGCAGAAACCAGTTATTGCTACTGGTGCTCTGCCACCTGATTGCGCAGGATAACATGTCGATTGAGAAATTCCCTTGTCATAGCAGTCCTAAGCATCAAGCCGCATGCAATAGTGTACTGGTGTTGTCATGCGGCATGGCTATTTTTGGCCAGGTATGGTGCTATCACCTGCACTTTAGTCCAACAATCCACTTGCTGCATTCAAAGCAGCCATCACATGCTGGAATAAGTCAGCGTAAGTCAGCCATGCTGCAACAAGTATGCAGAAAAACTGGGAGCCACTGCTGGCAATCAAGCTGTCAAAGAATGTCTGCACACTTGAAGTTGCTGGCAGTTTGAGGCATGTGCGCTGCACAACAAGGTGTGCAGCCTGCAATACACACAGGGCAACATGCAAGAGTTAGTAAAGCTGCTGATCAGGTGGACAAGGCGCGAGCGTCCGACGGTCTATGCTGGTCTTTGGACAAATTTGAAGCAGAATCATTTGGACGCTCATGGACAAATTTGTCAGACAAGCTGCCGTTTCCACCCCCCAATCATCAGGGTCAGACAACGTTGAACCCTAGTGGCAGGGAGAAGTTCTGTATGCATAGGAGAAAGTTAAGCATGGTCAAGGATTAGAAGAGTGCAGTTTGCAGGTCAATAAGACGTCCATCTCAGACTGATTTGTGTCTGGCAGAGAGTGATGCATCTGCGCAGTAGGGATGACTCCACTCTACAAATTACTTGTGGCCAGATCATTGCAACCCAAGCCTGTGTTGTTTCTGAAAGAAGTCTCAGCCAAAGATGAGTGCACTGAATGTCAATGTGCGAGCAGTTCGTGATGCAAGCAACCAAATTCACACTATGCTATCAGCTTATCTTCTTGACAAAACGATAAATTCTGGCCCACAGGTATAAAGCAAAGAATATCGCTAGACAGAAAATGGCAAGATACATGAAGTGATTGCTCTTGCTCTGTTGCAGAGCTCGATTGACACGTCGCATCCCCTTTTTCATTGCAAGACTAGCTTGGTCCAGGACCTCCTCCTGCAACAAGTCATGGATCTTTTTTACCATACAGTGAGCCACACTTCAAATGGGGGTTGAGCAATCAGGCTCATGCATTGCACGCGAGCACGGAGCAGATGGGCAGCATTGCAGGATGGCACAGCCGTACCAGGCTATTTGCTGCTTGCTGTTGCAAGACATTCTCTTCTCCAATTGCGCGAGCAACCTGCAGATTGGCGCTAGCATGGCTTAGTTTGCAGCCAGGTGAAACAAAGGAGTTTGAGGTTCACAGTGATTTGTACCTGTTTGAGTCTGCCAACTTGGCTTCTCAGGCCCTCAACCTCAGTGTCCATGTCAAAAGACTCCGGCATGTTGATGCTGACCTGATTCTGATCATTTCCAAAAGCTGTGCTAGTGCCTGAAGATCTTGCATGCAGTGCGTCCCTATACATAGTGACAAGAGCAATGTCAAGCTAGGTATCGTTGCTCAGAAAGCTGAACAATGACAGATTACATACGGGAGTGCATCTGTCTACGCTCAAGCCAGAAAGCTACCTGCTGGGAAAACCTCCTCCACCTCTGTACGCTGCCATTGCAAAAATGCCACTAAACAATGCTTGGCGTCAGTCCCTCTACTACCTTCGAGCTGAAAGCCCGCATCTGGCCTGACACGCACCCCGATGATGGCATACACCCGCTGAGCAAGACAGCGGATGTCGTGGCCTTTATTGCACTGCCGGATCAATCTGCTGAAAGCACACGAGGACGCTCGAAAGCAGCTGGAGAATAACAAGCAACCTCTAGCTCTCAGACTTCAGGGGCATGCACAATGATCGTGCGACAGAGTGATCTTCAGTACCTGTGCATGCGACCATGCAACTCAGTTGGGCACGTACAATGACACGCCGTGCGCTTGGAGACACTCCGTAAGTAGTAATAATTCAGCACAAGTCGCCACAGCAATCAGATATGCCAGACAAGATGTCACGACCAGAAGAAGTGTCATAACTGATCAGCTGCTCTGCAGGAATGAAATCATGCGCAAAATTGATGCTCAAGCTGTCTCCAAGTGCTGCACTTTGACCTACAGTATATGACGTATAGTAGCACTGCTACGCCAGGAAAACTCTACTAATGCTTGTTTGCCATGGTCATGGCTGCATAGCCAATCACAAACTCATAGGTTGCAAAGGTGACAGCTGCAGAAGGGGCAGCCTTGATGATGCTAGGAAGCGAACCCTTGTAGAAGCCGTGTATGCCCTCCCGCTGCCATATCTGCTGAAGACACAGTCTCAAAGACTTGACTGCATCCTGCGAAATTCTGGCACCATACCTGCGTTCAGCATGACTGGTGTCAACCGGAGTGCTGTTGGCTCAGCAACATATAGCACTCTCCTTCCATTTGCAGTTATTGACTAAATTGCATGATCGCACATGATACTAAGACCAGAGGGTGAATGTTGGTAAGCAACTCTGACACAGCTAGCATGATGCATTAGAGTATCTTAAGCGCATGAAGGCAAGCATGGGCATGCCTGATAGCCTTCTGCTTCAGATCGCATTTTGTGATGCATCTTGGCACATGAACAAACATGAGCAGAATGTTAGGCACCTTGCATCTCTCGGCAGTCCGGCCACTTGAAACCTCTTTTTGGCAACATCCAGAGGGTGCGTTGTCAATTTTGCCAGGGTTCCAGCACACAGGCCACACATGAATCTTTCAAAGCTGCTGTGCCCATCTTTATCTTGCAGATCTCTGCCCTGCAAGCCACAACCAGTAAATCCGTTTCAAATGCAGCTGTGCAAGTACTATGTCCACCTGTTTTGCGAACACATCACTGTAAGAAGCATGTTCAGAGTCTGCTCGCTGGCCAATGAGCAACTAGCCTCATTACTAATTTGGGGTTCAATTACTCGAAAGATTGGCATCTGCATCATGCTTATGTGTTTCTTTGTACACACATGTGTTCGACAGCTGCACAAACCAAAATTGTACAAGTGTACTGAACTGATCACCTTTGCAGATAGCCTTCGCCTGTGGGCTTTGCTCCAAGCTGCTGTAAAGGTGTCATACAGGCCAAATTGCAGAGCAGCATATGGTATGATCTCCAAGAGTGTGATGTTGAGACCTCTGTACAGGCCTCTGACGCCGTGCTGCTGCACTACGCCGCGCCCTGCTTGCATCATGGAATGATACACCTGCAGTAACACCCAGTTTGATGCCACTGACATTGAAATGGCAACATCTGATACTGACCATTGGTTCCTAAGCTGTTGACTGAGCGAGGCGTCAGTAATGATAAGCATGTAGCCTGTGGGTAAGACATCAGGTGTACCTTAGGCTCACCCTGTGCAGCCAAAGTGGTTCGCAGAATGTCAAAGGGGTAAGCAGCAATAGTTGCTGCTGCACCTGCCATGGCTCCGCTCACAAAAGACAGAGATTTGCCACCCATGGCATCGGATATGCCAGACTGATGTGCAAAATATCTGACTTGCTGCAAAGTCACAAACTGCACTGCTGTGTAGGGCACTGTGAGAAGCTGTCCAGGTAGTGTGCCGCGCCATAGACCCTGCATGGATGTGTGTCCTGAATGCTGGATGACAGACAGACACCATTTGCATCTGCATTCCGTATGCCATACCTTAATACCTTCCTCTTTCACTATGGTTGTCAGGGCCTGCCTGAGTCCTGTATACTTTGAGGCAAGACTTGTTGGGTCAAGGCCCGCTGCTCGTTTTGCTATTGGCTCAAGCTGCACTTGAAATCTGATTTTGATGACGTCCAAGGGGCCGACTACAAATCTGGCCGCACAGCCTGCTATTGCACCTGCTGTAGCATCAGTGACAGGATTGCTTTTCGTGTGTTTCGCAGCTGACATAGGGGGGCCTGCAGAGTCAACTCATTTGACACCAGTCACACGACACTGTGTTGCCGCGCTAATAGCTGCTGACTCCGACGAGGAGCAGTGTGAACGCATGCTTGGGGCATGACAGATGCACAGACTGCATTCATCTAGCACAGTCTGTCTGAGCCGATGTCGTGACTCACGACTCGTGAGTCATGATGCTGCATGATGTCTTAGGCATGCCATTTCAGAGAAGTGCCGCCTGCATCTGTTGATACCCATTGACTTGTGCTCCTTTAGTTCGCAATACCAGTGGTGCATCTCCTGCGAGCCACCAGCATACCCTCGACTGTGACTCATGGCAGATCGAGAGGAGCAGTACATTCTGCGTGTCGAGGACAAAGCTGTGGCTGCCAGAATCAGAAAACAACTCAACAGCGAAAACAGCAAGGCCAAGTTAGATGTCCGGTTTGATGGTGCGTGGCCTGCTTGACGTGTCTGATCTATGGTGCACCACGAGGTCAACTGACCTTCCAGACATAGAATAAAGATAAAGAGTGCGTGCATGGAGCTGCTGTCATGTTATCACTATGTGCACGCAGCTTTGCATAGCGAGGGCAGAACTGGACAGTTTAGCTTCGGCTCGGAAGTCCTGCCTGTCAGCCTCTTGAACCTGCCCTGTGTGGTAGAGAGCTACAAGAGCTATGACGACAGTCACCTTGTCAAGATGTGCGACGTTGGGCAGGTGCCTTCTGAGCCGTATTGCAGCAGCATAGACATATACTCATGCCTGCAGCTCACTGTCTTGACAAAGCTATGACTAAATTGATTTTGCTTAGCTTTCACGAATGCATGTGCATGTGAAAGTCACAATGCATTGCTTGTGTCTGCAGATGCTGCATGTTCATGCTGAGGGCAGCAGCCATCCAGAGCACTTTGACAGCATCAATGGCATCACCCCTGCCATGAGGAATGCTAGGCAGCGCCACTTTAACAGTGTCAACATCCCTTTCGAGGCTGTCACAGCTGTCGAAGATGACCTACTACAGATAGTCCAGGTGCATCTTCTACTACCTGGTCAAATTGTATTCTTGCATCGCACACAAAAGGAAGCCTTGTCCTTGTCAGATGCTGTGTATGCACAATCTTGTCTATCTTAGCCAGTTTGCAGCACTTGCATGTCAGGCCATAGTGACAGCTGTCATTGATGGATTGTGGTGCGCCAATTGTTATGTATGTGCTCACAGCTGGCCTCGCTTTGTTCCTGCAGCATTTTTTCCACACGTCAGACCCGTGCTGACTCACCTGCTTTACCTGTGCTGATGTTGTGTCAGCCCAGCTTGGACAGATCAACAACTGAGCTGGTGTTAGGTGCAGCCTTGACGCTCAGCTGCAATCAAGCTGCTGCATGCTCATCAGGTCTTGCTGCCCATTGCTCACCAAGCCCTTGTCAACGCAGGGGCGAGCACCACAGAACACCATCATCGAGGATGTAGAAGAGGAGTACAAGGTTGATGAACATGGCAATGGAAGCTGGCAGCCAGTGGAGAGGAAGGCTGCACCAAAAGTTTTGCTGAATGTCAAAGGAGAGCCAGGCACCAAGCCCAAGCGCAAGAAGGCTGCCAAGAAACCCCCTCCAGACATGGAGGAGTTGTAAGCACCTTGTTTGGCAATTTGCTGTCCCTACTGGCTTATGCTAGGGTTGTAGCTCGGCCCACAGCATCTTTACTTGTGTGTACTGCCTGCAGGTAATCACATCTAGGTGGCTATTTCTGCATGCCTTTGCCCCCTTGACTACATCTTCACTGGCAAACTCAAGGTATGTCAGATTGCTGTGACCTGGATGTTGTTTGTGAGTGCACTTCTGTTACATATTGAGATCAATCACATAATGGTAAAGTGCTTCTCGTATGTTCATCCACACACAAGGTCAAGACAGAAGCTTTACACTGTGTGCAGGGCGTCTTGGATATGTCACCAACCGAACATGGCAGCTTATGATCCAAGCCTTTTGTACTTGCTAAAACCCTGGCAGGACACTGCAAGCCAGGCTGATGACTTGAAGATCTCACAAGTCATGGAAATGCTGCCAGCCACAGCCGTGTTTCATTTGAGGAATGTACCAATAAGCATCATAACAAATGCTTGGAGGCGTTGAGCAATACGTTGTTTCTGAGTACACTGCGTAACTATCGTGTGAAGCACGCTACAATCTTCAATGCTTCCTTGCATTTACATTTGCATATGCTGTGCATAATAGTTATCAGCACCCACTCGACATGATTTGCATTCCATCTGGCTTCAGGCACTCACTGATACAAGGGATGCTGAAACTCCTCAGATCACATATACAAGCTGGGTGTACTGATGATACTCTATGTACTTGCGTCTAACTGCACGACTGTCTGATATTGACTTTTAACAGATCTGTGACGATGCGTTAAATATCTGAGCAGGTACGTGAGGAACAGCACTTAGTTGGTGACAAGGCATGATTATTATAAGTATGTTACATCGTGTCAACTGCAGCATTTGACTGATGCAGCTTGAGTCATAAAGTCAGGTCCACAAATATGCACAGCTGTACGCAGTTGTGTACTTTAGCACCCTAATTTTGAACACCTGACTGACTTAGCATGGCCTTGCATGTTACGTGGTTAAGTTCAAAAGCCAAAGCTTTAGACTTCGTTCAAACACTTGGGTAGCCTTTGCTCAGCACAAAAGCTGCTGGCGCAGTTAGGTGTCTGCATCTGCGTCTAAGTCAAGGGGCAAGGGGATGGCCAATCCCTGACAATTTTTTGGGAATGGTAAGTAGACTGTACAGTTGTGCCAAAATGCAAGTGACAGCATAGCAAACAAAGGTTTGCCGACTGCACCGGTTTGCCCTCTTTCAGGAGGCAAGCTTGTCCAGGCAGCAGGTTTTTGGTACTCCTTGTGTTCTGGCTCTTGCTGGTAGCATACTGTGTTGCTGCACAAACTGGATACTGTCTACTTACCATTCCCAAAAAAGAATTGGATGCTACAGATGACCACGCTGGACCTGCACAGCATGCAGAGCCCAGACGCGAGTAGCGCATGCGCAGATCACGGAGAAGCATTGACCTTGCAGCACCCATATGAAGATTACATACGGCGTATGTCTGAAGGATACCCCAGGTTGTCGTAATGACTTAATCAAGATCATCAGCAGTATGAAACTGCAGGAGTACAACAAGCTGGAAGTCAGGGCTCTACCTGCCCCTGGAAATGCAGCGACCCAACAGGTGCCACAGCGGGCTGCAAAGCTACACAGTGTACCAGCTCCTATTGCAGACACTGGACCTACTCCAATAGCGACAGCAATTGAGACTGAGGAATCCTACCATGCGGAGTCAAGACAGCTGAACAATGTGGATGCAGTGTGCAGATCAGAGGTGGACATACTTGGTAAGGCCTTTGAGTGCATTGATGACACTGGAGCCTCATTTGTAAGAGGCTCCAGTGTCATCAATGCACTGTCACACTCCAGTGTCATCAATGTACTGTCACACTCTGTTATTAGTGGCCTCGGTCTCATGGACAGGCTGCTGCCACGCAACACTAGCTTCTTGACAGCTGCTGGTAAAACAGAAAAGCCCATGGGAATGCTCCCCAGCCTACCTGTAGTTATGGGCAATTTGTGTTTACACATTGACTGTATGGTGGCACAGGCCAACAACTAAATTGTGTTGGTTGGTAATGACTGGCTATGAATGGCAGGTGCAGACCTGATGCTCAGCAGCAACATACTCAGGGTAAGACTTGGCCCTAATTTGTGTGAGGAGACAGGCTGTGCAGCACTTGGAGCAGCTGACAGTTTGGGGTGCAGCGCGCATTGTGAACAGTATTGGAGTCCCAGCAACAGCTACAGTCAGCACTCTTAGGCTGGATTAACAGCATGGTGCAACCCGCCGTTTAGACAAATCTGAGGAGATTGCAGAGGTTTTGGACCATGCAGCAGCTAGCTACTGTGAGTTCCCTGAGAAGACAAGGGCCTTGTTTGTGCTGCCTGACTGGCCAGATGCCAAGTGATGGCCCACATTGGTGCACAGCAATACATGTCATTGTGGTGGATACTTCCCAGCTGGTACACAGTCAATCACAGCACCAGCTGTGGGCAATGACAAACGTGATGGGGCCTATCAGGTGGGGTGTCATCATGGTGCTTCTAGGCAAGCCACATGGCGCTGGGCTGCACATAGCTTGGGACCCCTGGCCTCCAACACACTCTCCTGCCATCCCCGATGTGCATGTGACAGAGGTAAGTTCTGATGAGGTTGCAGAGCATATCCTTGATCCACAGTTGACAGGGACGCAGCAAAGTGAAGTCACTGCATTGTTACCCTGACAGATTTGCTACAGGGCCAACTATGGGTCAGACCAATGTTGTGACTCATCGCATTGACATAGGGTTGGCACCACCAATCAAAGCAAGGCCTTGCCAACAGTCACCAGCTGCACACCAAGTGACACGCGAGAATGTACAGTCAATGCTAGCATCTGGTACATTACAGCACTCTGATCAGAGAGCAATTAAAGATCTAATGTGCTGCTAGTGAAAAAGAAGGGTGGGACATACAGAGTGTGGGGCTGTAACGAGTAATCAGCCCAGAGATTGACACCATGAAGCAAGAGAAGACCACTCCTTCTAAAGATGTTAGGGTTCAAACCCTAAGGCCTAGGTCACGCGAGGTAGGCGTATGCCCCAGGGCCTAGGCAAGAAAGTCGCTACGGTGAGTCGGTCTGTGCGTGTGTGTCATGGCTTGTGCTTTGACTTTTTGGCTTCAAATAGGTAGTGCATTTCGTTTGGGACACATCGGCAAACTTGCGCGACCTGTACCAGCCGTGTAATCAGGTGAAGGCTCGCACTGCACAGCGAAGCGTCAAGTGGGGGCTGCTGGGCCTCGTGCCGGAATTCATTGAATTGTGTTTGTCTTGCAAGCCGTCCCTGCAGGGGTCTTTGCACGCCTCTGGCTGCATGGCAGTCAAACCTTCGCAAATTGGCAAAGCTGGCAAACGCGTGCTGAACGACAAGTTTTTTAAGAAAGCCAAGGTAAATAGGAACTCCACAAAGTGTTTGCCGCTGCACACAGCTGGTTTTGCTGTGTGCATGACAGCGTTGCAAGGCTTGCAGGCCGAGGGATACCTTGCTAGGTCGGCATTCAAGTTACAGGAGCTGCAGCAGAAGCATAAGCTCATCGCACCTGGTAATGATTCAGACTTACTCAGCTGAACTGTGAGTTCAGCTGCAAGAGTTCAGCTCACTGTGGGCGTGCAGGATCCAGAGTTTTAGACCTTGGCTGCAGCCCAGGTGCTTGGCTACAGGTTGCCTGCAAATGCCTTGGGCCAAAGAGTCGGGGCGGTCTAGTACTTGGCATCGACATACAGGTTTATACTGCTGCGCGCAACAAGACCCAAAGCATGAAAAACAGAACGACCATGCTGTATTTGCCTTGATGAACCACTGAATAGTCTGTGACCTCAGAACTCAGGCCCCTGTTAGCAAGGACTTGTCATGCAGGATGTTGTCCTTCCTAAGGAGCACTGCGATGACAGAGTAGAGATCTTGCAAGCAGACGCTCGAGAACTTGATGTCAGAGAGCTATTTTCCAAGTCTGAGGTTGGCCTGAACCACCATGCTGTCATCATCTACTCCAGTATGAAATGTCACTGACCTGCTGCTTGATGCCATGCCCAAGCATATGATCATGGCTGTGTTGGGTGCTGCTGCAGGGTTTCCATGTTGTCCTCTCAGACATGTGTCATTCCACAATGGGATCATCCTCTGCTGATGTGCTCCGCTCTCTGGACCTAGCCAGCTGTGCAGCAGAGCTAGCAGTGGGCTCTCTGCATGCTGAGCTGGACCCTGCACACCACTTCCCGCAAGTGCACAATCCCATGCCTGCCCAACCTAGCACTTCATCCCAGCACCACTCAACAGAACCTCAGCAGCAAGATCAGCAGTCAAAAAATGAGCAAGGCAGTGGGCAGATGGATGGAAGCAATGGCTTGCTGCTGCCAAAGGGCAACCTGGTCATGAAGTTACTGCAGGTATGTCCTCTGTGCTAAGAATGTCGTTCCTTGTGGTGTCCAGAGTGTGTCTGCAACTAGGCAGAACAGCTAAAAAAGAAGCTGTCATCATGTCCCATGTGCTCATGCCTGCTCATGATGCCATCTGAGAGAATGGCTAACGGCATCTGCTGACTCTCAGTGTGGTAGTGTTTGCATTTGCAGCTTACAACCATGTTGCCTTTCACTGCTGTCAGCGTGAAGCCATGAGTGATGCAGCTCAAGCTCACTATTGCAGCAGCAAGTCATCTCCATGTGTGTGCGTGATTGCTGTGTATTTGGTCAGGGTGCTGGGAGCCAAGAGTTTGCTCAGCAATTACGGCAGCACTTCAACAAGGTGGCATGGGCTCGCCCTGCAGCAACCAGATCTGAGTCCAGAGAAATATACCTGCTAGGTCTTGGTCGCAAATAACAACAGCAGTGCCAGCTTGCTTTCTTCTGGCTCAATCTCGTGTTGCAGATCTGGTCTTTGACTTAAGGCATGAAGGGGATGCATGTTTCTGTGCGCACGCATCAATGGCAACAAGCACACGGAACAAATTGAGGCATATTAGCTGGCCTGCAGTTCGAGTTGAGAACACCAGCATACCATCCACGCATGTGGGCCGGTACCTGTGATTGGTACTGACATGGTCGTGTAGTGCCAAAGTTCACAAGCCATTGTCATCAACCACAGCCCTCAGCACCAAAGTCCTTGCATCACTGTGAGTGACTGCTAGTAGGACACGCGGTCGATGCCAATCTAGCCTATTTTCCCACAAAGAATTATCGTGGATCTGTAGTGCGTTGATCGAGCATCGTCAGTGTTGACTGGGAATGTCAGAAATGGTGACCCAGTAATGGTTATGGCGGCAAGACTGTGCTTGCCTGAATGTTCCACAATAAGTTTAGCGGTCTGTCAGACTTTTACCTGATTTTCGTGTGCATGGTGCAACAGGCAGCATTTGTTTCACTGATGAGTCGTGAGCCACAACTATAATAAATTTTCTGCAGATGGCTTGTTGACAAAAAGATAATGACCAACACCAATAGTTTATCGAGTATGACCTCCCTGCACATGTATGCAGCAAATGTGGACCCTCAGGCAAGTACCAGGTCCACCTCAGCATGTGGACACAATAACATCTGAATTGTGACATAAGCCACCTCTGCTGCGGGAAATAGCTGACAGGGAGACATGTGACATATGCAGCTCCAGCTACGAAACTTGATTCCCAGATGTACTCAACTTTTGACAATACCGCTTGACTGTGCAAAATTGTACGCATGTGTGCAACACACTTCAGGCGGCTCAACCATGATTGCAAAGAGTCACATGATAGCCCCTCTTTGCACTTGTGCAGCAACTGCACACCATAGTGTCACACAAAGGACCTGCAGTCACTCCTGCTTTGCGCTCTCTGCCTCAGGTTCTGACAAGGTGGAGAAGCTGCAGGTCAAACGTGTTAAACAGTTAGTTGTGTCTGTGACAGAAAATAGCTGCAATGCGTCCCAGCTAAAGTATCATTGCTTACTCTGGGTCAAGCGACATGGTAGTATAGTAATTCCAGCCGGCACCCATCCACAGGGTAGTTATGCCTGCACAAAGCCCATTTGTGACGTCGCTAGCAACATGCGTAACTGAGGAAAGATGATCATGAAGTTATGATTCATGCTCGGGCATGTGCTGTTGTGTCATGAAGTTTAAGTGAACGCGCAGTGCATGTCCATCCACCAAGCAGCATGACTGACCTGCAATGATGAGTGGTTGCAGCGCTCTTTGCCAGCTTACAGTCTGATAGACCACAAGTTCCAGCAAGAAAAAGACCAGTGCAGCCACAAATGAAAATAAGGTTGCTCCTGCATCAATCAGGACATGATCAGTAGGAAATGCGGCCACCAGACATGGTGCAAGTTCTTGCTCCAGACTTTGTGCATACACTTGTGTTGCATACCATAGATGGATGGCACGCAGGGGTTCCTGGCACAGATACAACACAGCCCGCATGTCACGAGCGTCCAGATGCTGAACACACGTCCAGCAAGCTCCGTCACTGCATATAACAAATAGAGTCGATAGGTTAGGGCACCCTTGCACGGGCCGGACGCTGCATGAAGATGCCTTTTAGCCGTAGGCGCATCGCCCTATGTTGCACATTGGGATTGAATGCAATGAGCGACGCACCTTCTGACGGAGCCTGGTCGAAAAGGTTGGTCTGAAACTTTTTATGGTCAAAGTAGCCGAGAAACACTGCAAAGACACAGGCAGGTCAATGCGCGCTTCACAAGGGGACAAGCTACATGTGTCGAGACATCACGGATGCGGTCATCAGTCCTGCTGTTGTCGTTACATCACCTGCAAGGAAACGAAGCAACGCAACGATCACTAGCCATCGTCGGAGAGCTTTCACACTTTGCATCCCTCAACGACCCTTTCTCATGGGCGCGAGGCTACCTCAGCACATCTGCATCGATCGGCCCTGAGCATTCAGCGATTTGCCGCACCGTGTATGCGCAAGCGCAACCATTGTTGTTGGGTCGTTGCAAGAAGAGGACTGCTGCAGGGCAGATCATCCATGCATCAGTGCGATATGCAGCAACTGCTTGACATTGCATTTATCCAAGACTGCAAGAGCCAGCAGCTCCCTGGTAGTAGGTACTGGTTGACGCAATACACTCGCCATCATACTCATACATACAAACACTGTTCATAATCACCGTGACTGTAAATATAGCCTCCAAGAAGCAATTCAATGCACCGCGCAGCCTAACACAACCTTGCTTGACTGCATACTGTGTCACAATACATCTATGATTGACGCGTTTCACCAGGCTCTGCAAATCAGTGCATGTTTGGGGACGTGTATCTGAGATCCAACCTATCAAGGAAGCACTGTTCATGTACCACAGCATTGCTCAGTGTGCACAAGCAGTTTCATGAATGGTCTTGCTTACTGGAATGTTTACTGACGCCTGCTGCCTAACATTCCAGCGAATGGTGCTTGACAAATCAATGAACACACAGGCAAGACATTCTCTGATTAGTGTAGCAGAAGTTTGCAAAGGTGTGCAAGCAGAGTCCTGCTGGTAATTGATGATGGCAAAAATATCAAAGATCCAAGCAATTGACAAGCTACCAAGTCCGCTGCAAGCAAAATCACAAAGGAATCTATGTGGGCAGTATATGCTGTAAAATTTACTTGCCGCAAGCACATGCTCAAATGTGGAGTATCTGTGCTGATCTGAATATCCTTATCTGGATAGAAGCAGGACAGAGGAGTCATACCAAATGGTTATTCTGTGAATGACATGCAAGATTGCTCATACAAGGTATCTGTCCTTGGCTCGCCTGTCTTGTGTCTTTGCATCATTCTGCAAGTCACACCTCAAAATAAGACACGTCCTGACCAGAGCAGCAGGTCAGTATACACCAAGACTGTACTGTCACGATAATCACATTTCAGGCATGTAAAGAGCTCCTTGACAAAAAACCACCAGGGAGCAGTGACATCATTTGAAGAAAAAGCGCTCACGTGAACAAGGAATCCAATCTTGGTGCTGTCCTCAATGCCCAAAGTGCTCTTGAGTTGCTTCGCTATGCTGACCTGCACAAGCAACACTTGGTCACTCAAGTGCAACTTGCTGCTAAGATCCGACGCAGAGTACCTTGCAATTGTCAAACCAGCAAAGGATAACAGCTCTCTTGTGTAGTCGCATGCTCATTGAGCACAAATCAATGCAAGGCCACGTGCCATGGCACAAATACATTCCCTTGTCTGTGCACATCAAGATTTGCAATTGCAGGATTATGACATCAAGATCTGACATCATGGCTGTGGCTTGCTCACACGTCTGATCGCTGAGAAAACCAGTATTTGGACAGTGCACTGCGGCTACTGCACAGGGACATGTCTTGCGTGAACCCTTCAGGCACAGCAGCCAGCTATACAGCTGCTGGGAGCAGTAGGCAGAACCGCACACCCATTCTGCTGCAACAGGCACTCAGCATGCAGCACTACAACTCTATGTGACATCCATGCTGGATGTCCCACCTGTGCTGCCTCGTTTGAAGCAGTCTTGGTCCACATACATAGCCTGTCCTGGCGGGCCCTCACATTGACAACAATGCCACAGATTTCATCACCTTCTGTGAACTGCTCCCCTATGCATGCCATCATCTGCAATGATAAAATTGGCATGTGAGCATACAACAGTAAGCTTTGACACAATTGTAGACAAGAAAAGGAGGCACAAACAGGTAACAAGGCATACTGGGCCCTGCAAAGCATACTCGAACTTGCAGCTGTTAGGCAGTAGGTGGTGCATCGACGTGCATCATACAATGGCCTAGTCAGGAGTAGCTGAACATATAGGCTGGATTAGGAGAACATACTGCATTCAGCCAGTATGTGTCCATTGTTTGCTTGGTGTTTGGGCCCTTTGGTACCAACACTGTCCACTTTCCTCCATGCTCACAGCGAGGATCCTCCCATTTTGGTTCTATGCCTTTCTTAAACAGGTGGAAGTCTGCTCCAGAGGACACCCAGCTAGGGGGCTTGATATTGTTGTACAAGCTGCACATCAAACAACTCTCGTCGCGAAGCTGTCTGTGACAAGACAGTAGCCAGCTCTGAGCAGGTGTCCGCAAGTACATACCACCAAAAGTCTTCTACTGTGTCAAAAGTGTAAACTGATCGTAGACTGGATCCCCAGGTGTCTTGCTTCTGCTTGCCGCTGGGGTTGTCAAACCAAAGAGTCCACTTGTGCTCAAGAGGATGTTTGTCTGCTGATTGCTTGTTGTCCTTGGTAGAAGGAATCTCTCCGTCCTCACGCTGTGGAGCAGTGGACTCCTCTGCTTTGCCGTTCCCTTCGGCCACCATGCTTTCAGGAGCTGCGATTTTTCACGGGACGCGCTGGTTCGATTGTCAACAATGTTGCCTTGGATGTAGTGATGCAACTTGCTGAACGATACCTGAGTGGACAATAGCGCAACAATCAGCTGCCGCCTAGGAGAGCACGCACGGCGTGAACGAAGCCGCGCATTCCGTATCACTGAGTGATCAAACATTGAGTGGTCAAAGTATATGCCCATTGCCCTGCGCAGGAATGCCATGCAGATCAGACCGTGCCAGACCTACGATCGCGCGCCTGTCACCTTAGATGCTCGAAAGCATACCGCCCAACAAATCCCATCTTCAGCTGCAACCTGCATGCAGCTTGTTAGCCTTGTTGCCAGTGGTTGACTGCAGTCGATGCTTGCTGCAGCCACCAAAATGTTCGCGAGAAATCAGCTAAGCGCTAAAGCGCCTTCCTGGAGCTATCATGCCCGATCTGTCGTGCAGACCTGTGTAGCGCCTCAGACTAAACTCAGCAGGAATCGATCCTTCTTTGGCACTGATGCATCGTTGCTGCTAAAATCACAGCACAGCTGTAGAGCGATCAGTCATGGAAGCCAGCGTCGGCTTCAAGTGTTCTCGTTGTGGGGAACCCATCACCGACATCGGGCACATCATCAGGGGTGGGCGCACACATACAATCCTTGCAGGGGCCTTTTCATGTTCTCAAGGCAGAAAGAGGAGGAGGAAGACAGGTCCGTCAATACCCGTTTCCTGATGGTAGTCAACATGCCAATGACAGACACCGGTCAAACAATCAGTTGCAAGCTCTGCAAATGCTGCAGGAAAGCACTAGGTTTTTTGGCGAAAGCTGCAAATGGAGCGATTGCTCCGCCAGCCCCTCTGTCTGAAAAGGAAACGAGGGCATTTGCAAGGGAGCTTCACACTGTCAATGTTGGTAATGATCAAGAGTGCTAGTACTCATGTTTCCCTCTGCCAACAGCTTGCAAGTGTGATGCACTGATTCAAATGTGCTGTGCAGCCATTTCTGCTAATATAGCCATATTTTTTGCAAAGCTGGCTACCTACCTGGCCTCTGGCAGCAGGTGACTCATGCTATACAGTTGATACATAGAATTGACTGGTCAGCTTGCAATCTCATCTCACTCCAGTATGCTATGTTGATGCACCGTGGTGGTCTGCAGTGCAATGCTGGCAGAATCAATACACTCTCTTGCAGATATTGGCAATCAGGTGAGTTAAAGCTTGGTGTTTTATTGATGCTTCAACCCACCTGCTGCATGCTGCCTGTTGACCTATGCATCAGTTCAGTCTGCAGGCTGCCTTTCTGCCCTTGAGGCACAACTACAGTCACCCCTTACATTTGTCACACTGGCAGCACATCAGCATTGTTTGAGACAGAATACTCTGCTTGACAGAATTTCAGCGACATCTGTGACCCCGCCTTGCAGCTGCTTCTGCGGACTGGCATCCAGCGGTCCAAGAAAGCTCCCAGCGCTCTGCATCCATACGGCTACATGAAAGACAAGTTTGTATGGTCCCTCATCTCAGCTGTGGGGATCTTCTGCCTGGGTGCTGGTGTGACCGTTGTCCATGGCTTTCATGGCCTGTTTGTACAGACACAGTTAGAGCACCTCACGGCTGGCCTCACAGGTCAGTATTGCAAGCAAAACAAGTCTCCATGGCGCAATGGCTGTTTTGTTGGTGCTGCTCACAACACTGCTCTGGCCTACATACTTTGCTGATGAGAATCGCCGAGTTGACCTTTGTGTTGTGACAAGGCTGTGTGTATGTGCATGACCAAAGATCCCTGTCAGAAGGGTGCTGTCTCTCTGATGCTCTTAGTACATTCTGGCAACATGAAGACATTTCCGTCATGATGAAGTAGTCAAGTTGTCAGCATATCTTTGAGTGCATCACAGAGACAGCATCTTCTGTCTATCTGCTTCATTATTGCTAAACAAGTTTGCGTAGGCTTGATGGGTGCATGCATTGCTGACCTGATGGGGTCCTTACCAATCCCACAATCATATGGAGTCATAGCTGCATTCTGGCAACATTTGATAGGTGCCATGTATAGCCAAGAAACACATACAAATGCAGCAGCATCTACATGTTTTCAACCTTAAATCACCCCTCGCTTTGCAGTGTTGGGGGTGTCATTGTTGCTGGAGGGCTACTCACTGCTTGTGGCCATCCGTACTGTGACAGCAGGGGCAGCTTCCCAGGGCCTCCCCTTTGCAGAATTTGTGAAGCGGGGCATGGACCCCACCAGCATTGCTGTTATGATGGAGGATGGTGCTGCCTGTGCCGGCCTTGTTATCGCAGGTCAGCCTCACAAATAATGCAGAGACTTGGTCCCTCTTTGAGGTGACCCTCGCCGCTCTGACTGCTGAGCAAGTGTGTTGACAACAGTGAACTTAGTTACTGGTCAGTGCATGTTGGGTAAGCTCAGTGATCGTTCTACATCGCCTGCTTGACCTCCTTGTGACACTGCAGCATCAGGCTGGCAGAATCTTGATGAGCCATGTGACTAGCTGGAACGTTGTGTGTATTGCTTATCTGGAGCCATTTTGTCGTCATAGATCTGAGTGCTGCTATAGACAGATATACTACATGCAAGTTGTCTGCCTGAGCAACTGGCTTCAAGCCGCATCAAGTGCACTGCTCAAATTGTAATGCATGGCAATCCAACAACTGGGGCACAGCAGTTGGTACACCTGTTGATGGATGCACTGTGACTGGCACAAGTTGGCAAGCCAGTCTTCAAGGTACTTTATTCAAACTTACATACGAAAGAAGTGACATTACAAATGGAAGTAATGGACAGCATCTTCAGTTCAGGTTTCAGCACATAGCTCTGATGTATTATACTTCCAATCTTAGATCTATGTGCTGAAACCTGAGTTGGATATGATGTCCGATATCTCCATTTATACCATTGTTCCAACTGCTTGATTGAACTACCTTACTGACTTGGTCGATGAATGTGCCATCAACAATGTACAATGCATCTTTCAGGTGACACATCATCGCTCAGCCCTGCGAGCATTCCTCCTTGTACATACCGTGTCAACTCTCTCAAGATTGGATGATTGCTTATCGTACAATCTTGAGAAAGTTGATGTAGTCTGGACAAGAGCTGTGCTCAACTCGACAAGGTGGCCTGATCTTTCCAATGGTTCACAGCAATAGATCTGCATAATCTTCTCGTTGTAACTCTGTGCAAGATAGCATCCAACTGCTGAAAGTCAAAGCTGCAGTGCATTGAATTTATAATGGTCATCAAAAACCTGATCACTGGTGCATTCAGTACAACAGATCACTTGTGTACACCAGGACTGACTGCTTGCCGTGGTCTTTGCAGCCATTGCCACGTATGTCACATGGGTGACAGGCAACAGCATCTTTGACGCAATCGGATCCATCAGTGTCGGCGTGCTGCTGGGAGCAACTGCCATTTTCCTAATTCAGCGAAATCGGCAACTGCTGATAGGTGACTTCACTCTCATTGTGGTTCTCCTCAAGCAGTGTGCTGACAAGTGAATGGCTTTGCAGCCTCCTCCGATTGTTCTTAGTAGCTCATTTCGAAGATGCTTTGCTGTTTTGATGCTGAGCCCTCATTGCAGCGTCCGCGTGAGATGCTTGCCAATGACATTGCTGCCGAATGTTCTGCCTCAACAAGTTTTTGTTGATCTGAAGCCTGGCCGTTGTTTACAGCAGCTGTTTATGCAGACCAAGGCAGCAGTAGCTGAGACAGAATTCTGCATCGTCGCTGCATCTGTAACTGACCACGCACTTGACCCTTGCATGTCACATAGGAATTGTGCTTGTAGTCGCGCTGCAATGTCGTACAGTGCGTGGGTCTGATTTAACTTCAGTTCTGCTTGTGTTGCAGGGCGGTCGATGAATGTGCCGGACATGGCAAAAGTGTTGAATCATCTACGCAGAGATCCTGTGGTGAAGGTCAGCCCTGCTCTCAAATGACTTGTTTCAGTTTTGTCTCGGATTAATATCTCGGATTAATAGCATTATGTGTTTTGCGTTAGTGTATATATGATGTATAGGTCCATACCTTGTAGCTCCATAGCTCATAGCTGCACTTGTAGCCATGACTCAGCATGGTCGAAGTCACCATTGACATTGTGGACCTAAGGATAGAGTTGAAGATTGAGATGGGGTGTAGAAAGACAGTCATTTCAAATTGGCTTGACTGCGTGTTTGATGCTGCGGTTGTGCAAACTTGGCACAGGGATCAAGAGTGTTGCAATGATCTGCATCCACATTTGACAAGATGGAGCATCTTTGCACTTGCATTCTGTCAATTGTGGTTTGTTAAGGAAGCTATCTGACACCTTGTACCTGCACTTTAAAGTTACCACACCCTGCAAGGCTGTAGTCTGCTGTCCAGCTGTAGTAGTTTTTTGAATAAATGTGCAGGCGATATATGATGCCAAGAGTGAGGAGATCGGCCCGGGCATCTACCGCTTCAAGGCTGAGATAGGTACCCTC
>JAABUP010004783.1_pt1 | contig 21677 bp, 17 predicted proteins | sample 5559201 | NCBI WGS metagenome assembly JAABUP01 (sample SAMN10711887, study PRJNA513373) | rock metagenome | isolation source: Antarctica rocks | place: Antarctica | reverse complement strand
CAAGATCATCGCCTTCATCGAGAACGAACTCGGCGCGCGCTACACCGACCCCGGCGCGATCCCCGTCGCGGTGGGCGCGGACGGCACCTTCCAGTTCGATGTCCCCACGCCGCCGGAGACGATCCCCGGGCGCTATACGTTCGTCGTCACCAGCGGGCCGAACGATCCCGTGCTCGCTCGCGTCGTGGCGACGGTCGCCACGCCCCACGGCGAGATCCTGACCATTACCCCCGCCAGCGGATCGCCGGGGACGACCTTCACCCTCGACGGCGCGAACTTCAAGCCCGGCGATCGCTTGCTCTACGCGGTCGGCGGCAAGAGCGAGGAGCCGCTCGTCGGCGGGCAGATCACGATCGCCGCCGACGGGCGGTTCCAGGCGCGCGTCGACTCGACCGGCCTGGCGGCGGGTCCCTATGGGGTGTACGTCGGCTACGACAACTCGGGCGATACCAATCTCGCGAGCGGCGTGTTCACCGTCGCCGGGGCGGGGATGCCGGGGCTGCCGAACACCGGCGGCGGCGCGGCGAGCGCCGGGCGAGGGCCGGGAGGGAGCCTGCTAATCGCCCTCGTCTTCGCAGGGCTGGCGGGCGGGGCGATCGTCCGCCGCCGGTGGCGGGCATAAGCCTGTCGCCCGCCACCGACCGTCGATGGCGGGCGACTAGCGGCCCCCTCCCGGCCTGTCATATACTGCTGGCCCACATCTGTAAGAACGTGAGGGAGACGATTCGCCCCGGTCGAGGCCGGAACCAGCCGGACGAGCGGCATATCAGCAGCGTGAATCTGGGGGTCCGTGCCATGAGCGGTAAGCGTGTCACCCACCCCGTACCGGCTGCTCGCGGCGACCATGCCCACCGGGTCGGCACCGCCGGCCCCGCCGCCGGGCCGATGCCTGCTCGGCGCGCGGCTGCTCTGGCTGATCGCGACCGCCCTCGCCCTGGCGCTGGTCGTCGCCGCCATACCCTACGGGTACGAGCAAATCCAGCTGGTCTGCGTCGCCCAGCCGTGCCCGGATTATCAGCTCACGGCGGAGGACGCGCGGGAGTGGGCGGCGCGCGGCATTACCCCGCGCGCGCTCGCCGCCTACGACATCTTGGTCGGGGTCGGGCTCCGGGCCGTCGTCTGCTTCGGGATCGCCGCCGCCATCGCCCGGCGCCGGTTCGACGACGAGCGGGCCTTGCTCGTCGCCCTGCTCATCGTGCTGCTCGGGGCGAACGGGGCGGCGGATTTCTTGTCCGACACCCCGACGATCTGGCGAGGGGCGGCGGCGCTGGTGCAGGCGCTCATGGAGTGCGGCCTCGTGCTCTTCTGCTACCTCTTCCCCGACGGTCGATTCGCGCCGCGCTGGGCGCGCTGGCCGGCGGCGCTGGCGGTCGGGCTGACGCTCCTCGAGCAAATCTTCCCCGGCACCGGGCTCGATCCGAACGAATGGCCCTTCCCGCTCAACGCGCTCTGCGCCGCCTTCGTCCTCGGCGGCATGCTCGCCGCCCAGGTCTACCGCTACCGCCGCGTCTCGGGGCCGCTCGAGCGCCAGCAGACCAAGTGGGTCATCTTCGGGGTGGCGGCGGCGGTCGGCACCCTGCTGATCATCCTGCTGCTGAACGCGCTCTTCCCGTCGCTGGGCCGGGCGGGCACGCTCGCCGACGAACTCGGTGGCACACTCGCCGACGAACTCGGTGGCACGGCCATCGGCGTCTCCCTCCTGCTCATCCCGGTCGCGATCGGCGTCGCGGTCCTGCGCTACCGCCTCTTCGACATCGACATCCTGATCGGGCGTACGCTGGTCTACGGCACGCTCACCGCCAGCGTGATCGGCCTGTACGCGCTGGTTGTCGGCGGGCTCGGCGCGCTCTTCCGGGCGCACGGCAGCCCGATTGTCGCGCTCATCGCCACCGGGGTGTCGCCACCATCTTCCAGCCCCTGCGGTGGCGGTTGCAGCGCGGCGTCAATCGCCTCCTGTACGGGGAGCGCGACGACCCGTACACGATCCTCTCGCGCCTCGGGCAGCGCCTGGAGAGCACGCTCGCGCCGGACGCCGTGCTGCCCGCGCTCGTCGGGGAGGTGCGGGCGGCACTCAGGCTCCCCTACGCGGCGATCAGCCTCATCGATGGCGAGGGCGAATCGATCGCCGCCGTGTCCGGGACGCCGACGGAGGCACCGCTGCGCCTCCCCCTCACCTACCAGCACGAGCCGGTCGGCGAGCTCCGGCTGGCCCTGCGGGCACCCGGCGAGGAATTCAATGCGGATGACCGGCGCCTGCTCGACGACCTGGCCCGGCAGGCGGGCATCGCCGCCCATGCCGTCCGCCTGACCGCCGATCTCCAGCGCTCGCGCCAGCGCCTCGTCACCGCGCGGGAAGAGGAGCGCCGCCGCCTGCGCCGCGACCTGCACGACGGCCTGGGGCCGCAATTGGCGGGCTTCACCCTACGCCTCGACGCGGCGCGCAATCTGCTGCGCCGCGATCCCGACGCAGCCGACCGGGTGTTGGACGATCTCATCGCGCGGACACAGGAGGCGGTGAATGATATCCGCCGCCTGGTCTACGCGCTGCGCCCGCCCGCCCTGGACGATCTCGGCCTCGTCGGCGCGTTGCGACGGGCAGCGGCGCAATACGATGGGGGTGGTCTGCACGTCACGGTCGACGCGGCGGGGGCGTTGCCGCCGCTCCCTGCGGCGGTGGAGGTCGCGGCCTATCGCATCGCGCAGGAGGCGCTCGCCAACGTCGCGCGCCATGCGGGAGCGCGGCGCTGCACGCTGCGGCTGGAACTCGACGGGGCCGAGGCGTTGTGCCTGGAGATCGGCGACGATGGCCGGGGCATCCCCGCGACGCGCGAGGCGGGCGTGGGCCTGACCTCGATGCGCGAGCGCGCGGTCGAACTCGGCGGCAGTTGCGCGATCGGGACAACGGCGGGGGGCGGCACGCGCGTGCGGGCGCGACTGCCGCTCAGGGGCGCGGCGGGTACGCTGCGACAGGAGGCGGGGGGCGGGGAGCCGGACGGGTGGACAGGCGGTTAAGGGTGGCGAACACGAGGTCGAGGGCTGGGGTGTTCCCCCGCCCAACGAGCACCGCCCCCGCCCTCCACTCGCGCCGGCATGGGGGAGCTATGGACGACGAGTGTATTCGCATCGTGCTGGCGGATGATCACCCCTTCTTCCGGGACGGCGTGCGGCTGCTGCTCGACTCGGTCGCCGACACTGCGGTGGTGGGGGAGGCGGCTACCGGGGAGGTGGCGATCGCGCTGGCGGAATCGTTGCAGCCCGACGTGATCCTGATGGATATCAACATGCCGGGCGTCAACGGGATCGAGGCGACGCGCCGGATCGTGCGCGACAGCCCGCATGTCAGGGTGCTGATCGTCACGATGTACGAGGACGATGAGTCGATCTTCGCGGCGCTGCGCGCGGGCGCGCGCGGCTATCTGCTCAAGGGGGCCAACCAGACCGAACTGCTGCGGGCGATCCGGGCGGTGCAGGGGGGCGAGGCGATCTTCGGGCCGACGATCGCCCGGCGGCTGAAGGGCTACTTCGCCGCGCCGCGCCCGGCGGTGCCGTGGCAAGCCTTCCCCGATCTGACCAACCGCGAGCGGGAGATCCTGGGGCTCATCGCGCTCGGCACGGGCAACGCGGCGATCGCCGAGCGGCTCTTCCTCAGCCCGAAGACCGTCCGCAACCACATCTCCAACATCTTCAGCAAGCTGCAAGTGGCGGACCGCGCCGAGGCGATCGTCCGCGCCCGCCAGGCCGGCATGGGGGAATAGACGCAAGGCCCGTGATGCGACCGCTCCGCCGGGCGTCGCGTCCGGGCGCTTGCTTGTCAGTCTACCCGCTGACACATCCTGCCCGGCGGCGGACACCAATAGGCCGGGCGCAGCATTGCGAGCCGCCGCCCGCACCTGTCAGGCCGAATCCAGGCGTGTGCGGCAGCTCACCTTTCGCTTATGCCGCAACCCTGTCCCTTCACGTACCAAACTCCACAAAATTGACAACGCCGTTGATACGCAATATCCTTGCGCCGGAAACTTTCGTGCCGGACCGGGGAGGGTGCGATGGCCGAACAGACACCCGTCTACGTGATCAGCGTGGCCGCGCGCCTCCTCGATGTCCACCCACAAACGTTGCGGAACTACGAGCGCGCGGGCTTCCTCCAGCCGACCCGCACCGAGGGCCGCCGCCGCCTCTACTCGGTGGAGGATATCGAGCGCCTGCGCCATTTGATCGGCACGGTCGAGCAGTTCGGCCTCAATCTCGATGGCCTCAAACTCTTCCTCACCTTGCAGCAGGAACTCCTGCAACTCCATGCGGCGCTCGATGGACCGCTGACGAGCGCCGAGAGCGCGATGTTGCGCGCGCGCGTCACCGACATCCTGCACCTCCTTTCCACCGCTGCCCCGGACGACGAGGGCGCGCGCGGCGACTGAACGCCACCGCTGACGCCGCTATCGGTATGTATAGCCGTGCTCTCCGGGTCGCCCCTCGTCCTTTCCTGATTGCCGCTTGAAAACGTCCACCTATCGTGCAACAGCATGGTATGCAGAACGTCACCCGAGCTATTCAGCTACCCGTATCGGTGCTTATCGTGGCATTTTTCTTGCTGTAAGTGAACCAGGAGGGTTTATTATCGTACAGCTTAGTAGCGGGTTGTGTGCCGACCCGACGAGGCAAGAGTTGCCAACACAGCCACACGCACACGCCCTCACCGTAAGCATGATGACGGCGCAGCCAACGGTGGGCAGATTGTTATCTCGGCCAGGTCCGCAGGGGGTGCCGATCTGGCGTGGCCTAGAGCTAGGCAGCAGCAGGGAAGGCGAGGAGGGCGTGGCACAAGCATAAGGCGATGAACCATGACGGTGTGAAAGCGGGTGTCAGGATGTGGAGGAAGACGATGGCAGAACCGACGATGCGCGAAGTCCTCGATCGCCTGGAGCGGCAGGAGCAGGAGCTAGCGGCGCTACGTGTGATCCGTGCCGAGAAACCGCGCCGCAAGGGCTTCCTTGGCGGACGCCTGGGACGAAGCCTGGTGGTGCTCACCACCGCCTTGATCGTGGCCCTGATCCCGCTCTCAATCCTCGCCGCCAATGGCTTCACCGATCTCCAGGGGACCGTTCATGACCCGGACATCGACACCATCTATAACCTCGGCATCACCACCGGCTGCGTCCCGGATACGCAGTACTGCCCGACCAACAATGTGACCCGTCAGGAAATGGCCTCGTTCCTCGCGCGCACCGCGTCCCTGAACCGGATGGCGTATACCTCCCTGCCGTCGGCGGCGGCGAGTGAGAACCTTGGTGCTGGCCCAACACGCAGTTACATGACTGTCAATCTGACGGTTCCGGGTCGCGCGGGCGGCGCGGCGATGCTGATCAAGGTTGACTTCACCGGCTATGCCTACGCGCGCTCTGCCACCGTTGGCGTGTCGAACCCGCTTTGCCCATGCTTACTGCGCGGTGAGCTCACGGTTAACGGCGAGACGGCGGGCGCGACCCCGGCGGTTCCGGCGCAGATCGTCACCCGTACTGTGGTCGGTGCCAATAACAACGCTGTCGTTCTTCCGGGTCCGGCAGAGCGCACCGACTTCTCCGGTTCGCGCGTCTTCGTTCTGGCACCTGGTGACTACACCTTCACCATGAGTGTCGTTCGTGAGACTGGCACCGCAACCGATGTTGGCTTCGGTTTCGGCAACATGCAGGCTGAGGTCGTCGCCTTCGCGGGGACCGGCGCGCGCGCCACCCTGCCGTAAGCGCCGATCCGACGAACAGCAAGCAGGGCGGGCCGGGGAAGTTTCCCCGGCCCGCCCGCTCATTTGCAACACCGGCGATGATCTTAGCGCATGGTCGAGGGGAGGATGCCCAGTTCCGCGCGGTACTTCGCCACGGTGCGGCGAGCGATGCGGATGCCCTGCTGCAAGAGGCGGCTGCAAATCTCGCGGTCGGTCAGCGGCTGCCCCTTCGCGCGCTCCTTGACGACCATCTCCCGGATCACGTCCTTGATCGACAGGGAAGGGGTGAAGAAGTCGCTGAACGGGATGACCTTGCGGGTCGGCAGCATCACGTACTTGTTGGCGGTGGCGCGGCTGACGGTCGACTCGTGGACGCCCACCTGCTGCGCCACGATGGCGCGCGTCAGCGGGCGGAGTTCGCGCACCCCGCCGCGCAGGAAGTCGCCCTGCAACTCCACGAGGCAGAGCGCGATCTTGCGTAGCGTCTCGCGGCGCTGCTGGATATTGGCGATGAAGACCTTGGCGCGCGAGGTGAACTCACGGACGTGCTTCTTGTCGGCGTCGCTCACGCTCGGCGGCGCGCTCTTCTGGCTCACCGAGACGGCGATCTGCTCGTAGAGGGGGCTCATCCGCAGGAAGAAGTGCCGCGCCTCGACCACCTCCACCAGGAAATCTCCCTCATGCAGGGAGATCACCACGTCCGGGGCGACGTAGGGTGCGCTGTTCGGACTCTTCCAGGAGCGGGCCTCCTGGTTCTGCAACGGGAAGGGGCTGAGCTGACCCCGGATGAAGTCGCGCGCCGCCTCCACCTCGTCGGTGCCGATCGCGAGCGCCCCGGCGATGTAGCCGTACTTGTGCGCCCCGAGATCCTCCAGATAGCCATCGACGATCTGCCGCACCGAGATCGGCACCTGGGCGTTGTTGCGCTCCAAATAGTCCAGTTGCAGCATCAGGCACTCGCGCATGTCGCGCGCGGCCACGCCGACCGGGGCGATCTGCTGGATCATCAGCAGAATCTCCTCGACCATCTCCTCGGCGACGCCGAATTCTTTGGCGACAGCTCGGATGGACATGGTGAGGTAGCCGCGCTCATTGAGGCTCTGCACCAGGTATTCGGCGATCGCGATCTCATCGTCTTCGAGTAATGTGCGCGCATCGGAGAGGATCTGATCGCTCAGACTCGCCTCGGAGGCGATCAGCGTCAGCGGATCGAAGTCGTCCTCGGCGATGCCGTTCGCGGTCTGCTGCGTCAGGATTTCGGGGTGATCCTCGTAGCTCGTCTCCTGATGCTCCAGCTGCTGATTCGTCAGGCAGATCGTGCAGAACGGGCCATCAACCACCCCGCCACAAAGGGGGCAGGTCTCCTTATCGTCCATCTCCAGAGCCGGATTCGCGAGCATCTCGTCACGGATCACTTCTTGCAACTCTTGCCGCGATAGGCTCAAGATATAGTTCGCTTCGATCAAACTCGGCGAAACCCACGCCCGCATCTCGGCGGACATGTCCATGCCGACGTCCATACGCATACCCATATCATCCCTCTTACCGGCAGGGCAGCAGCCGGACCGAACGAACCCGCGCCTCCCGGCTCGTGCCGATGCGTCGAACTCTGCGATGAGTATAGCGTGGATCGGTCCGACTCGCACGCCGATGGCATATTTCTTGCAGTAAATATCGCGTTCACCATTTAGCCGATTGGAATAGCCTTTTTACTCGCACCCCGAAAAGCGCCCCCGGGACGACCGCGATCGTGCTATGCTGCGGCGCAGGGCGTGCCACGCGCGCCCGCTCCACGATATAGACCGAGGCAAAGCCCGCGAGGAGGAATATGCCAGCCATAGCGGTCCCCGCCGACAGCATCACCGTCGAGGAGGCGCTGCGCCGCGTGCTCGACGCCACACCTGTACTCACCCCGCGCCGCGTCCCGTTGACCGCAGCGGGCGGACTCGTCCTGGCCGAGGCGATCGAGGCGCAGGAGGACCTCCCCCCCTTCCCGGCGGCGACGATGGACGGCTATGCGGTGATCGCCGCCGACGGCGCGGGCTGGCGCGAGCTGATCGGCGAACAACTCGCGGGCTACGTCGCCGACATCGTGGTACGACCCGGCACGGTCGCGCGGATCACCACCGGCTCCCCCCTGCCGCCGGGCGCGGACGCCGTGGTGATGGTGGAGCGCACCAGCGAGGCCGACGGGCGTGTGGAGATCGGGCAGGCATCGATCAAGGTGGGCGAGAACATCCGCCCGATCGGTGTGGACATGGCGCGCGGGCAGCGCGTCCTCGACGCCGGCACGCCGATCGGCCCGGCGGAGATGGGGCTGCTGGCGAGCCTGGGCATCGCCACGCCGCTCGTCTACCCACGCCCGCGCGCGGCCCTGCTGAGCACCGGCGACGAGATCGTGGAGCCGTGGGAGACGCCCGCGCCCGGCCAGATCCGCGACGCCAATCGCCACGCGCTCGGCGTCGCCCTCGCGGCGCTCGGCATCGAGGTCGTCAGCTCAGTGATCGCGCCCGACGACGAAGCGGCGACGCGCGCCACCCTCAGCGCGGCGCTCGCCGAGGCCGATGTGCTGATCACGTCCGGCGGTGTCTCGATGGGGCAGCGCGATCTCGTCAAGGGGCTCCTCGATGAGCTGGCGACGGTCCGCTTCGGGCGACTCTTCATGAAGCCCGGCAAGCCGCTCCATTTCGCCACCGCGCCCGACGGCACGCTGATCTTCGGGCTCCCCGGCAACCCGGTCTCCGCGCTCGTCGGCTTCGAGATCTTCGTCCGCCCGGCGCTGCTGAAGCTGGCGGGGCATCCGACGCCGGTTCGCCCGCGCGTGCGCGTCGTCCTCGATGCGGCGATCGCCTCCGGCGACCGCCCGGAGTTCCAGCGCGCGATCGTGCGCCAGGGCGCGGACGGCCAGCTGCACGCCAGCAATACCGGGGCGCAGGCTTCCTCGCGGCTGGCGTCGATGCTCGGCGCGAACGCCTTCCTCGCGCTCCCCGCGCGCAGCGAACCGTTCGCCGCCGGGGAGACGGTGGAGGCGCTCCTGACCGGCCCGCTCCTTGCCTGAGCGGCCGGGAGACGGGAAGATTTGAGGGAGAACGACGCGGTATCGCGTACGGTCGAGCGGTCAGGAGGAACGATGTCCGGCGATGCAGGGCGCGCGCGCGCCGCGATCCGGTCCCCGCAGGAGTTTTTCGGCTACGTGCCCGGCGATGCGCGCAAGCTCCCTTCCTGGCCGCAGGTCGTCGCCTACTTCCGCGAACTGGCCGACGGGAGCGCCCGCCTCCACTTCGATGATCTCGGCCCGGCGACCGAGGGGCAGCCGTTCGTCGCCGTGACGATCGCGGCGGAGGAGACGATCGCCGACCTCGACGGCTACCGCGAGATCCAGCGCCGCCTCGCCGATCCCCGCCTCACCTCGCCCGCCGAGGCCGAGGCGCTGATCGCGCGCGGCAAGACGGTCGTGCTGCTGACCTGCTCGATCCACTCCAACGAGGTCGGCTCGACCCTGATGGCCCTCGCGCTGGCGCACGATCTGGCGACCGGCACGGACGAGCGGGCGCGCATCATCCTCGACAACGTGATCCTGATCCTCGTCCCCTCGCTCAATCCGGACGGCTGGCAACTCGTCTACGACTGGTACACGAAGACCCTCGGGACGCCCCACGAAGGGATCGCCCCGCCGAGTCTCTACCATACCTACACCGGTCACGATAACAACCGCGACTGGTTCATGTTCACCCAGGTCGAGACGCGCCACGCGATCGCGGGGGTCCACCATCGCTGGCATCCGCAGATCGTCTTCGACCAGCACCAGATGGGCGGGGAAGGGGCGCGCTTCTTCGTCCCGCCGTATATCGACCCCTACGATCCCAACGTCGATCCGATCCTCCAGCAGGAGATCAACCAGCTCGGCTACGCGATGGTGGCCGAGCTGACCTCCGCCGGGAAGGAGGGGGTGGCGACGGCGATCATCTTCGACGCCTTCTCCCCCTCGCGCGCGTACCAGCACTATCACGGCGGGGTACGGATCCTCAGCGAGGCGGCCTCCTGCAAGATCTGCACGCCGATCACGATCGCCAAGGAGACGTTGCGCGAGGCGCGAGGCTTCAACCCGCAGGTCGCCGCCGCCAACCACCCCCTCCCCTGGGCGGGCGGCGAGTGGACGATCGCGGACATCGTCGCCTACGAGCGGATCGCCACGATGGCGTTGCTGGACAATGCCGCGCAAGGGCGCGAACGCTGGCTCCGCAACTTCTACCTCGTCCATAAGGCGGCGGTCGAGCGCGAGGCTCCCTACGCCTTCGTCATTCCCACGACGGGGCGCGATCCGGGCGCGACGGTCGAGATGCTGCAAGCGCTCCAATTCGGCGGGGTGGAGATCGAGCGTGCGACCGCGCCGTTCACGGCGGGCGGGGTGCGCTACGAGGTCGACACCTACGTGATCCGCCTCGCCCAGCCGTATGGGGCTTTCGCCAAGACGCTGCTGGAGATCCAGACCTATCCCGATCTGCGCCTCTATCCCGGTGGCCCGCCGAAGCCCCCCTACGACATCACCGCGCAGACCCTCGGCCTCCAATTCGGCGTGGAAACGGCGCAGATCGATCACCCGTTCGGGGCCGATCTCCGGCGCATCGGGCCGGACGAACTGACCGTGCCGAAGGCGCAGAGCGGGGGGGCACAGAGCGGCACGGCGACCCTCGGCGCGGAGGCGAACGACAGCGTGCGCGCGATCAACGCCATCCTCGGCGGCGAGGCCGGGGCGGGGGCGACGGTCGCGCGCCTGACCGCGCCCTGGACGGTCGGCGAAACCGAGTATGCGCCCGGCACCTACGTGCTGCGCGACTTCGACGCGGCGGCGCTCGACGCGCTGGTGGGGCGCTACGGGCTGAACCTGCGCTTCGCGCCGGACGATGCCCCCGCCCCCGAGGCGCAAAGCCTGCGGATGCCCCGGATCGGCCTCTATCGCTCCTACCGCGCCAATGCGATGGACGAGGGCTGGACGCGCTTCGTCCTCGAAGGATACGCCTTCCCCTTCACCACCGTGCGCGACGCCGATCTGCGGCAGGGCGACCTCCTCGACCGCTTCGACTGCCTGATCCTGGCCCATCAACCCGCGCGCGAAATCCTGGATGGCAACAGCGCGCGCGAGTACCCGGCGGAGTACAGCGGCGGGATCGGCGAGCGCGGCGCGGCCAATCTGCGCCGCTTCGTCGATGCGGGCGGGACGCTGATCGCGCTCGATGCCGCCTGCGAGCTGGCGATCGAGCACCTCTATCTGCCGGTGACGAACGTGATGGCGGGCCTGAAGGCGGAGCAGTTCTACGCGCCGGGCGCATTGTTCCGCATCATCGTCGATCCGACCCACCCGCTCGGCTGGGGCTTCGCGCGCGACACGGCGGCGCTCTACCTCAACGGCCCCGCCTTCGAGGTCCGTACCGCGCCCGGCGAACGCGAGCATCCGGCGATCGTGGCGCACTACCCCCACAGCAACACCCTCCTCAGCGGCTGGGTGCTGGGGCCGCAGCACATCGCCGGGAAGGCCGCGATCGTGGAATTGCCGGTCGGGCGCGGGCGGGCGATCCTCTTCGGCTTCCGCCCGCACTTCCGCGCGCAGACACGCGGCACCTATCGTTTGCTCTTCAACGCGATCTATCGCAGCGGATTGGCGTAGCGCGGGGCGCGCTCAGGCGTCGGTCGTCGTCGGGGGGATGCGCCCGCTCCCCTCGGCGGCGAACGCGCCGACGGCGACGCGGCAGCGCGCCAGGGCGAAGCGCAGCTCGGCCTGCCCGGACGCGCCGAGACTGTCGTGCAGGCGCGTTTCGAGCGCGGCGACCTCCTGGTCGCAGTAGGTGACGAGCGCGCGGCCTGCGGAAGTCACGGTGACCTCGACGATCCGGCCATGCGTGGGATGCGGCGCGCGCGCCACCAGCCCGGCGCGTTCCAAGCGGTTCAGGATGCCCGCCACCCCCTGCTGCGAGATGAAGCTACGCCGCGCCAGATCAGCGGCGGAGAGGCCCGGTTCATGCAGCAGCAGGGTCAGCACGGTCCACTGGGTCAGGGTCACCCCGAAGTCGCGCAGGGCGTTATCGATCACGACGCGCAATTCATGCTCGGCACGAACGAATTGGTAGACGAGCCGATCGTTTAACGGCCTCTCCATTCGCCCTCCCCTCGCACCCATTGCCCCTCGCCAGCGTGTGTCGCGCATCGTACCACAGCCTCACGGCGCGCTCACAGATGCTCCCCCGATTGCGGCTCACGCTCGTGCGGACAAACAGCGCGACCGGTACGAAAGGACACCGCGACGGCGACCGAAGAGACAGCGGTATACCCGGGGCGCGTGGGGTATGTTTGGGCGAGCATGGGCCATAATCGAGGCGTGAAGCGAAGGAGGACCGGATGCAGGGCCAATTCCCCGCGATCGAGCCGTACGACAGCGGGATGCTCGATGTCGGAGATGGGCAACAGGTGTACTGGGAGTGCTGCGGCAACCCTGCGGGCAAGCCCGCCCTCTTCCTCCACGGCGGTCCCGGTTCGGGCTGCACACCGAATCAACGGCGCTTCTTCGACCCGGACGTCTACCGTATCGTACTCATCGATCAGCGCGGGGCCGGGCGCAGCCGCCCGCTCGCCAGCGCGCCCGACGCCGATCTGCGCGTCAACACCACCGCGCACCTGATCGCCGACATCGAGGCCCTGCGCCTCCTCCTCGGGATCGAGCGTTGGACGGCGATTCTGGGCGTCTCCTGGGGCACGACCCTCGGCCTCGCCTACGCGCAGGCCCACACACAGCGAATCGGCGCGCTGGTGTTGGGGTTCGTGACCACCACCTCTCGCCGCGAGGTCGAGTGGCTCACCGAGGGGGTCGGGCGGATCTTCCCGCAGGAGTGGGAGCGCTTCGCCGCCGCCGTGCCGGAGCGATTGCGGCACCTGCCGCTGGTGGACGCCTACGCCACGCTACTGGCCGATCCCGACCCGGCGGTCCAGGAACACGCCGCGCGGGAGTGGTGTGCCTGGGAGGACGCACACGTCTCCCTCGCGCCAGGCCATCAGCCGAGCCCGCGCTACAACGATCCCAAGTTTCGTCTGCGGTTCGCACGGCTGGTCACGCACTACTGGCGGCACGCCGCCTTCCTCGATGAGGCGCAACTGCTCCGCGACGCGGCGACGCTGAACGGCATCCCCGGTGTGCTGATCCACGGGCGCTACGACGTCAGCAGCCCGCTGGAGACCGCCTGGCGGCTCAACAAACGCTGGGACACCAGCGCGCTGCACATCTTCGACGATGCCGGGCATGGCGGCGGCGACACCTTCATGCCCACGGTCATCGGCGCGCTGAACCGATTCGCCGCGCAGTGACCGCCCGGCCTGATATGGCGAGCCACCCCCATTCTCAGCGAGGGCGGCTCGTCATGTATCGGCTGTCTGCGGCTGGCGTGTCAGGCTTCGCGTGCTGTCGCGCTGTCCGGGACGATCACGCGCTCGCGGAGTTGCGCGGCGGTGTAGAGGCGGTAGTAGGCTCCGCGCTTCGCCAGCAATTCGCCGTGCCGCCCCTGCTCCACGATCCGCCCGCCGTCGATCACCGCGATCACATCGGCCTCGATGATGGTGGAGAGACGGTGGGCGATCACCAGCGCGGTGCGCCCGTGCAACGTCCGCCGCAACCCCTCCTGCACGATCTGCTCGGTGCGGGTATCGACGCTGCTGGTCGCCTCGTCCAGGACAACGATGCGCGGGTTCGCCAGCATCACGCGCGCGAAGGCGATCAACTGGCGCTGCCCGACGCTGAGGCCGCTCCCCCGCTCGCCGACCTTCGTCTCGTAGCGCGCGGGGAGGGCATCGATGAAGTCGTGGATGCCGACCTGTTTGGCCGCTTCTTCCACCTCCGCATCGGTCGCGTCCAGCCGCCCATAGCGGATGTTCTCGCCGATCGTCATCGAAAAGAGGAACGTGTCCTGCAAGACGATCCCGAACTGCCGCCGCAACGACCCCAGCGTCACGTCGCGCACATCGTGTCCGTCGATCGCCACCCGCCCGTCCCAGACATCGTAGAAGCGCGGCACCAGGTTGATGATGCTCGATTTTCCCGCCCCGGTCGGCCCGACGAAGGCGACCATCTGGCCGGGCTTGATCGTCAGGTTGAGGTCGCGGATCACCGGGCGATCGGTATAGCCGAAGGTCACATGCTCGAACGCGACCTCGCCATGAATCCTCGGCAACGGGCGGGCATCCGGCGCATCGGTGATCTCCAACGGCTCGTCCAGCACCTCGAAGATCCGCTCCGCCGCCACCGTCGCCGCCTGCAACGAATTGTAGCGGTCGGAGAGGGTCCGCACCGGGCTGAAGAAGCGGGCGATGTAGCCGACGAACGTGGTCAGCACACCGATCGTCAACTCGCCCGAGAGGACGCGCCCGCCACCGATGACCAGGATGAGCATCGTCGCGGTGCCGCTGAGCATTTCGACCGCCGGGGCGAGGATCGAGTTGAGGCGGAGCGCGTGCGTATTGTTGCGGTAGACCTCATTGTTGTTCCGCTCGAAGCGCGTGAAGTTCTCCTCCTCGCGCCGGAACGACTGGATCACGCGCATCCCGCTGATGCTCTCGGCGGAGTAGCCGGTCAGCCGACTCGTCGCCACGCGCATCGCCCGGTAGACCGGGATCGCGTAGCGCCGCCATATCATCACGACGCCGATCATGATCGGGAGGATCGCATAGGTGATGACGGCCAACTCGCGATCGAGCGAGAGCATGACGATGATGATGCCGATCAGCACCATCATGTCGGCGAAGAGGCCAATGATCCCGTCGGTGAGCAAGTCTTGCAGCACCGAGACATCGCTCTGAATCCGCGAGATCAAGCGCCCCACACCGAGCCGATCGAACGTCTTGAGGCCGAGGAGTTGCATGTGCCGGAACAGTGCGAAGCGGAGGTCGAAGATCACGCGGTAGCCGATGCGCGTCGTGGTGATCCCCTGGAACCAGCGCGCGAAGAAGACGACCAGGACGCTGATCAGGAAGAGGCCCACGACGTTGAAGATCGGGCGCGCGTCGACCGGCGCACCGGGGACGCGATGACTCGCCACATTGATCGCGTTATCGACCACCCGCCCCAACAGATAGGGCAACGCCAACTCGCCGAGGGTCTGCACGGTGATCGCGAGGAGCGAGAGTGCCGCCGGGACACGATAGGGATAGAGGTAGCCGAAGAGGCGGCGCAGGCTCTGCCGATTGAGCCCGCGCCCGAGATCGTTCTCGCGGTCATCGAGCGATTGCGGCGCTCCTTTCGGCGCGATCGCCTTGGCGGTGCCCGCCGACATAGTCGGATTCTTCACGAAAGAGTCTCGCTTTCTCTCGTCCGCTGGTGCGGCTCAGTCATCCGCCTGCAAGCGCTCCACCACACTGGCGTCGCGCGTCTGCAAATCGTACGTCTGCCGATAGATGCCCCCCTCCACGAGGAGTTGCGGGTGGGTGCCGCGCTCGACGATCCGCCCCTCGGAGAGGACGCAGATCTGATCGGCGTTGAGGACGCTGCTGACGCGCTGCGCGATGATGAAGGTTGTCCGCCCCGCCATCAGCGTGGCGAGGGCGATCTGGATCTCGCGCTCGGTCTCCATATCGACCGCCGAGGTCGCCTCATCGAGGACGAGGACGCGCGGGTTGAGGAGGAGCGCGCGGGCGATCGCCAGGCGCTGCTTCTGCCCGCCGGAGAGGTTCACGCCGCGCTCGCCGAGGACGGTGTCGTACCCCTGCGGCAACCGCGCGATGAAGTCGTGCGCCTGCGCCGCGCGCGCCGCCGCCGCCACATCGGCCTCGGTCGCGTCGGGGCGGCCATAGGCGATGTTGTCGCGGATCGAGTCGGAGAAGAGGAAGGATTCCTGCGAGACGAAGCCGACATTAGCGCGCAGGGTCGGGAGATCCCACTCGCGCACATCCACCCCATCGATCAGCACGCGCCCCCCGGTGACATCGTAGAAGCGCGCCATCAGTTGCACGATGCTCGTCTTCCCGCTGCCGGTCGTGCCGACCAGCCCGATCGCCGCGCCGGGCGTCGCCTCGATCGCGATGTCGCGCAGGATCGGTCGCCCGCCGCGCGCGTAGGAGAAGGAGACATCCTCGAAGGTGACGTGGCCGCGCACCGCCGCCGGGCGATACGGTTCCGCCGGGGCGACGATGCGCGGGCGGCGGGCCAGCAGTTCGTAGACCCGCTCGGTGGAGGCGAGCGCCAGGGCGACATTATTCATGATCGGGCCGATCTGGCGGATCGGGTCGGTCAGCTGATTCAGGTAGAGGTAGAAGGCGAGCAGCGTCCCGGCCTGTAAATCGCCATTGAGCACCTGCCAGCCGCCATAGGCGACCACCAGCACCGTGCCGACCCCGGTGATGAACGGCATGTTCGCGTTGGCGAGCGAGGAGAGGCGCGCGGCCTCCATCTGCCGCGCGAACAGCACCTCCCCGGCGTGGGCGAACTTCGTCTCCTCGTAGTGCTCGCGCCCGAACGCGCGGACCAGCCGCGTCCCGGACAGGTTCTCCTGCAAGACCGACATCGCCTCGCCGAATTGCCGCTGGGTCCGCAGATAGCGCGGACGCACGCGGGCGCTGAACGAGAGGGTGACGGTGAGCAAGATCGGGATCATCACCAGGACGATCAGCGCCAGCCGCAGATCGAGGGTCAGCATGATCGCGGCGGTGCCGACGATCAAGATGGCGGTCTGGACGATCGTGCGTAGCGCGGGGGAGTAGAAGCGGCGGATGTTGCGGATATCCTCGGTCAGGATCGAGAGGAGTTGCCCCGACTGTGCGCTGTCATAGAAGGAGAAGGAGAGGCTTTCCAGGTGCCGATAGAGCTGGTTCCGCAGCGCATAGGAGACACGCTCGCCGAGCCACTGCGTCGTCACGCTGCGGACATACGCCGAGGCCGCCGAGAGGATCGAGACGCCGATGACGCCCGCGCCGAGTTGGTACAGGAGCTGCCGCTGCCCGCCACCGATGGCGTTGTTAATCACCGCGCGGATCAGCAACGGCAAGGCGAGCGAGAAGCCGATGCTCGTCAAGATGCTGATCATCGCGACGATCGTCATGGCGCGGTTCGCCCACATCAAGACGATCAGCCGCTTGACTAGGTAGCGGACGCTGTATTGCTCTGCCATGCCACCTTCCTGACCCACACCACCCTGTGTAAATCTTACGGTGTCGCCGTAGCGATGCCCATCATACACCAATTCGCGCGAGGAGGATCGCACACGCGACGAACAAGCGTGATGCGCGCCACGAAGCGGACGTTGCTCATGCTATAGTGCTGCACATGAGCGCGGCGCGATCCTGATACGGCGTGAGGGAGGCGAGCGATGCGATGGGGCGGATACGGGCGAACGCGCGGCCGGGCGACACTCCCGCTCGTACTCCTGCTGCTGAGCGGCTGTGGCACCCCGGCCAGTACGGCGATCGCGAGTCTGGTCGAGCCGACCGCCACCGCCACCCCCGCGCCGACCGCAACGGCGACCCCACGCCCGACCGCGACCGCCACATTACCTCCCACCGCCACCGTCACCCGCGTCCCGCCGACCGCCACGACGACCACCGCGCCGACCCCGGCGCGGACCCCGCCGATCGTTCCCACCACGCGCGCCACGGTCGCGCCGACCGGCACACGCGCCACCACGCCACCTGGCAGCTACGCCGCCGACTGGTCCACCTGGGAGAGTGGCGACGACCCCGCCGGGCAATTCCGCCGCACCTACCAGCGGGCACGGGACGAGTATCGGGTGACGGTGCTCGAAGAGGATCAGGAATGGTCGTTCTTCGCGCCGGAAGGGCAGACCTTCCAGGATTTCACCCTGGAGGTGGAGGCGAACCGGGTCTCGGGGCCGGACACGATCGGCTACGGGCTCGTCTTCCGCCGTCAGGCGCGCAAGGAGGGCGCGGCAGCCAGCGAGCGTTACGTCTTCTACGTCACGCCGCAGGGGCGCTATAGCCTGTTCCAGGTCAACGCGGACAAGACGCAACGCACCCTCCGCCCGCTCGATGCGCCCGGCATCCCGAGCGTGATCGCGGTCGGCGACGGCACGAACCGCCTGCGCGTCACCTGCCAGGGCACGAAGATCGTCCTGGCGATCAATGGGGTGGAGGTCTTCACCCTGAATAACGCCACCATCACCCAGGGGGGCGAGATCGGTATCTTCGCCCAGACGCCGGCGGGGGTGGCCGATATGACGGTCGCCTTCCGCCGCCTGGCCCTGACGCCACTCCGCTAACAAAACGGCGAACGACATCTTTGCGATAATCAGGTCGCTCGGCTCGGGCCGGGTACGATGAGGGGAAGGGAGTCACGATGACCGTCGATCAGGGGTTGTTGCTCTATATCGGCACCTACACGAAGCCGACCGCGCCGGAGCGCCCGCGCTCCGCAGGGATCTACGTCTATCGCTTCGCGCCGGAGACCGGGATGCTGACCCACCTGCACACCGTCGGCGATGTGCCGAATCCGTCCTTCCTGGCGATCGACCCCACGGGGCGCTTCGTCTTCGCCGCCAATGAGGAGGCGGGGATCGACGGCCACGATGGCGGCGCGGTCAGCGCGTTCGCGCGCGATCCGCAGAGCGGCGACCTGACCTTCCTGAACCGCGAAGCCTCGCACGGCGACCATCCGTGCTATGTCGCGGTCACGCCGCACGGGCGCGCGGTGGCCGTGGCGAACTACAGCAGCGGCAGCGCGGCGATCCTGCCGATCGGCGCGGACGGGCGGCTGGCTCCGGCGAGCTACGTCGATCAGCATAGCGGCAGCAGCGCCAACCCACAGCGGCAGCAGGGACCGCACGCCCACGCGATCCCGATCGATCCGAGCGGCCAGTTCGCCCTCTGCCCCGATCTGGGTATCGATCAGGTCGTGATCTATCGCCTCGACGGGACGGGGCAGACGATGACGCCGCATCGTCCGGCGGGGCAACTCGTTCCGGGGACCGGCCCGCGCCATCTCGTCTTCCACCCGACGAAGCCGATCGCGTATGTGATCGGCGAACTCGCCTCGACGATCACCGCCTTCAACTGGGACGCGGAGGGGGGCGCGCTGACGGAGTTCCAGACCGTCTCGACCCTACCGGGCGACTTCAGCGGCGAGAGCACCTGCGCGGACATCCACGTCGCGCCATCGGGGCGCTTCATCTACGGCTCGAATCGCGGGCACGATAGCCTCGCGGGCTTCGCGATCGATGAGGACAGCGGGCGTCTCTCCCCGCTCGGCCACACCCCGAGCGGTGGCAAGACGCCGCGCAACTTCGCGATCGACCCCTCCGGCCACTTCCTGCTCGCCGCCAATCAGGGGAGCGACAACGTCGTGATCTTCCGCCTCGATGCGGCCACCGGGGAGCTGACCCCAACCGGCGAGGTGGCGACGATCCCCGCCCCGGTCTGCCTCGAATTCCTGCTCGCCAGCGCGCGCTGAGGCGAGTCGCGGCCCGATGCTGCACACGCCGATCTGTGCCCTCCTCGGCATTCGCCACCCGCTCTGTCAGGCCGGGATGGCGAACTACACCTCGCCCGCCCTCGTCGCCGCCGTGTCGGCGGCGGGGGGGCTGGGCGTGCATGGCGGGTTGGGGCGCTCCACCGCCGAGGTACAACGCCTCTGTCGCGAGACGCGGGCGCTCCTCCCCACCGCCCCATTCGGCATCAACCATGTGATCGACCGGATCGACGAGGCCGCGTTCGCCGCGTCGCTCGCCGAGGGTGTGCCGGTGATCAGCCTCTCCTGGGGCGACCCTGGTCCCTGGACCGCGCGCGCCCACGCGGCGGGCGCGCGCGTGATCGCGCAGGTCACGCGCCCGGACGAGGTGCCGGTCGCCCTCGCCGCCGGAGTGGACGCCCTGGTGGCGCAAGGGACCGAAGGGGGCGGACACAGCGGCTTCCTGCCACTCGCGGAACTGCTGCCGACGACCATCGCAGCGGCCAACGGCGTGCCGGTCCTGGCGGCGGGAGGGATCGTCGATGGCGCGGGGCTGGTGGCGGCGCTGGCGCGCGGGGCAGCCGGAGCCTGGATCGGCACCCGCTTCCTCGCCACGCCGGAGGCGGCGATCAGTGCCGCCTGGAAGGGGGCGATCCTGGCCGCCGGGACGGACGCCACGGTTCATACCGCCGCGTTCGATCAGCTCTGGGGGCAGCCCTGGCCCGGTGCGCGCGTCCGCGCGATCCGCAACGACTTCACGACGGCGTGGGACGGCCAACCGGACGCCCTGGCCGCGCAGCACCCCACCGTGCAGGCGGCGGTCTGGCGCGCGGAACGCGACGACGACCCGTGCCTCATCGCGCTGATGGCCGGGGCTGGTGTGGGCCAGATCCAAACGCTCCGTCCGGCTGGCGCGCTCGTCGGGGAGCTGGTGGCGGAGGCCGAGGCGATCATCGCGCGGCTGGCGGCGCTGATCCGCGCCGCTGGCACCAGCTCAGGCTGAACCACCGCAATCGTCGCCTCGTATCACTGTGCAGTCGCCATAGACAGGACAGCGACAACTCGGTACTATTCGACTCCCAGGCGATGACTGTGGGTTGGGTGCGGGATAGGTACGGGCGGCGAGCCGGAGTCGTCGGTGGGTGCCTCACCAGCGTCGTTGCCACGATAGGGAGCAACTGATGAGCACGATAGGCACGCCCGGTGTCGGCGCAGTCGGACTCCGCATCGATGCTTAACCCCGACTCGCTGATGTCGATCGCGTTTCGCTATGCCCGTTGGCTCCGCGAGACGGACCAATGGGAGGCGATGGACCTCTTCTCGGCGGTGATCCACCCGGCCCTCGGGCAGCTCGCTGGCATGGGCAAGATCAAGGTCGCCGATCTCACCCCCGCGATCATCCGCCGCACGGTGCTGATCGCGAGGCGGGACCGGATCGACGACGAGAATGCGCTCGGTGCCTGGATCGACTTCTTCGATTACCTCGACGCCGAAGGGGTGGCCTACCCGACGACGCTCCTCGATCACGTTTCCTGAACCGCACCCCCTATCCTCTCGCTATCGAGTCCATAGCGAGAGTCAGCTTCCATATCTCGCTAGCGTAGTGTGCCGATATCACCTCACCTCGCTAGACTCTAGTTTTCGCTACCTGTGGGCGGTGGGTGCGGGGAAAGGCGTCGGGCGCGACGCGCCGGTAGTGTCGGGTCGGGGGGCTGCGACCGTGACGCGCCGGAAGCGGTGTAGCGCACGATGCCCCCCCTGTGCGCCCTGGTGGCGGGCGGGCCCATCGGCACGAACCCGGGGGCCGCTGCCCCTGGTGTGGCTGCCGGTGCGCGGGCGCGGCTCGGCGCGCGGGGGCGCTGTTCCCCGGGCTGGGCGTGTGCGGCGGGCGCGGGCGGCGCGCGGCCACGGCGGCTACCACCCGATGGCGGTCGACCTGACCGGCTTCTGACGACTGCGGCGGCACAACGGCCCGACCACGCAGTATCACGGCGTGGCGGGCCGCGCGCTCCCGGCGCTCCCCGGCGGCCTGAGCGCGCGGGTCGGCAGCGTCGGGGGCCGGCGGCTGGCGCTGCCACTGGCCTTCGTGCGCGCCGACGCTGGCGATCGCGATACTCGCGATACCTTTACGGGCCGATTCACCCGGTATGTACCGCCCGGCAACAACCATAGCGGGATAGCGTCGCTCGACTTAACGCTCAGCACCACCGAGCTGACCATGATCTATACAGCAGATGGTAGCGATCAACCTCTTCAGCCACCCGGAAATGTTGCCCCCGGCCTTCACGGCGCGCATCATGCCGTTCGCCATCTATAGACATCGCGGTACACCGCGACAGTCGTATCACGCGCGTCCGCTACACGACGGGGAGCCTGACGCCGACAGCGGCGGAAACCGAGCTGAGTGGGTTGATCGCGCTCATATTTCGCATCATTCGCGCCCATCCCGAGACCGAGCAACTCAGCGGTGGAGTAGGCTGCACTGAACACACTTCCGGCCATCGGACAGAAACGGAAGGGGCGCGATCGGGA
>JAABUP010004781.1_pt1 | contig 21679 bp, 12 predicted proteins | sample 5559201 | NCBI WGS metagenome assembly JAABUP01 (sample SAMN10711887, study PRJNA513373) | rock metagenome | isolation source: Antarctica rocks | place: Antarctica | reverse complement strand
CGGCGGCCTGTCGGTCCGTCACCCGATCAGGTCAGTGACAGGGTGGGGGAATGGCAGATGTGATCGCACAACGAGACCGCGAGCTGGGCAACTTCGTGTCGGCGCCGGCCCTGACCGAGTACGCGCCGCGGTACCGGGAGCACTTCGTCCTCGACCGCGAGGGCGGTGTGTTGACCGTGCGCATAGTTGGAGGCACTCAGCGGTCTGCGACGCGGACAGACCATCTACAGAGGAGTGTTTCCACGGCTGCCTCGGACGCAGGAGGCGTCGACCAGCGCTTTCGCCAGGACGCTCCTGGTTCGCTCCTGTGGAATGACCGCATCGAGCACACCCAGTTCAATGCTCTGTTCCAGACCACTGGAGAGCAGTTCGTGTTGGGCCGCAAGCCGCGTCTCAGCATCGGCTCGTGCGTCGTCGGGAAGCAGGGCGAGCTGACGGCGGTGGACCACGCGGACCGCCGCCACGGAGTTCATCACGGCGATCTTGGCGGTCGGCCACGCAAACACCTTGGTCGCGCCGAGGCACCGCCCATTCATGGCGATATAGGCGCCGCCGTACGCCTTGCGGGTGATCAGCGTCAGCCGAGGTACGGAACATCCGGCGAACGCATGCAACAGTTTCGCACCCCGCCGTACGACGCCGCCCCACTCCTGACTGATGCCTGGGAGATAGCCGGGCACGTCGACTAGCGCGATCAACGGTATTCCGAACGCGTCGCACATCCGAACGAACCGAGCCGCTTTCTCAGCCGACAGGGAGTCCAGGCAGCCGGCGAGTCGAAGTGGATTGTTCGCCACCACCCCGACCGTGCGGCCACCTAGCCGCCCGAGAGTTGTCAGGATGTTCGGCGCCCACTTCGGTTGGAGCTCCATCCCCGGTTCATCGAGCAGGGCGTCCAGCAACGGATGCACGTCGTACGCGCGTCGGGCGGACGCAGGCAGGCGGCCGGCGAAGTCGGCGTCTGGAATACCCGCGACCTGCACCCGGCCCTGGGCGCACATCAGGCCGACCAGTCGGCGCGCGCTGTCGATCGCCTCGTGCTGCGTGTCCACCACGACGTGCACCACACCGCTGTGCTTGCCGTGCACGACAGGACCGCCGAGACCGGCCATGTCGACGTCCTCACCCGTCACGTTGCGGACCACGTCGGGGCCCGTGACGAAGATTCGACCGGCGTCGCTCATGATCACCACGTCGGTTAGAGCCGGACCGTAGGCGGCTCCCCCTGCGGCCGGGCCGAGTACTACCGAGATCTGCGGGACGACACCCGACGCCCTGGTCATGGCCGCGAACACCCGGCCGACCGCGTCCAGGCTGGCCACGCCTTCCTGCACGGCGGCGCCGCCGGAATGCCACAGCCCGATGATGGGTGCGCCCCTCTGCAACGCTAGATCGTAGGCGCGTAGGATCACCTCGCAGCCGATCGCCGTCATGGCGCCGCCCTTGACCCGGACGTCACTGGCGAAGGCGATCGTGCACACGCCACCGACGTGTCCGGTGGCCGCGGCTATCTCGCCGCCCTGGCCGCCACCGAGTGTTCGACAGGACCCCCTGTCGAACAGTTCGGCCAACCGGACGTCCGGTGCTCGCGCGTCGATTGGCGCGCTGGCCGGCGAGTCTTCTCTCACCCGTGTGTCGATGGTCATGTCGTCATGCAGCTACTTGCGCGTCGTAGATGACAGCCACGACGTCGGCCACGGTTACCAGGTCGATGACCTGCTCGTCGGTCAGTTCGATGTCGAACCTGTCCTGCAGCGCGACGCCGAGTTCGGCCGTTGCCAGGGAATCGACGTCGAGATCGTCGCGCAATGTCTTGTCGAGCTGTACCTTTTCCGCCGGGACGTCGGTCACTTCGGTGAAGATCTGCGTCACCGCGACCAAGATCTCTTCTTTGGACTCCGACATGATTCCTTCTCTCCAGTGGTTGTGTTGTCTTGTTTGGTTTGTGTGCCGGTCATTGGTGCGCGGCGGCGCGCTCCGCGAGACCGGCGAACCGGTCGTGCTGCCGCTCCGCCGCTTCGCCGAGGCCTGCGAGAAAATCGCCGAGCTCCTGACGGGCCGCCGAGGCGGGGCCGTCCAGGCCGCTGCGTTCGAACACCTTCCAGTGCCGAAGGAGGGGCCAGATGACGTCGTCATGGTGGTTGCGGAGGTTATACACACCGGATCGTGCGATGAGTACCGCCCGCCGTCCGAAGTCTGGGATCGTGGCACCCGGCATCTGGAAGTTTGTGACCTCGGCGCAGATCGCCAGCACCGTCGCTGACGGGTCCACCTCCATGGCGGCCGATACCAGCGACCGGTAGAACACCATGTGCAGGTTCTCGTCGGTGGAGACCCTGGCCAGCAGTCGCGAGGCCACCGGGTCCCGCATGTGGTGACCGGTGTTCCGGTGGGAGACGCGGGTGGCAAGTTCCTGCAAAGCCACGTAGACCACCGACGGGAGCGCGCCGTCCCGACCGCTGCGGTAACCGGCCGACATCGTGGCCATACGGTCCCGTTCGAGCCGGTCGGGGTTGACCGCGCGTGTCACGTGTAGGTAGTCGCGGATGCACACCGCATGCCGACCCTCCTCCGCTGTCCACCGGTGGATCCAGGTGCCCCACGCACCGTCGCGGCCGAATCGGCTGGCGATCTCGTGGTGGTAGCTCGGTAGGTTGTCCTCGGTGAGCAAGTTCACTTCGAGTGCCGCACGGCCCGCGGAATCCAGGTCGGAATCCGACGGCTGCCAGGGCTCGGTATCGAAGTCACGGCCCCTGCTCCAGGGGACGTACTCGTGCGGCATCCAGTCCTTAGCCACCTCCAGATGCCGATTGAGGTTGCGCTCGACGGCCGGTTCCAGTTCGTGCAACAGGTCGTAGGAGCACATGTCAGGCCGACTTCTGGAACACGAGGACCACATTGTGTCCGCCGAAGCCGAACGAGTTCGAGATGGCCGCGTCGACGGTGCTCGACCTCGGCTGCCCCGTGACGATGTCGAGTGCGACTCCGCTGTCCTGGTGGTCGAGGTTGCGGGTCGCAGGTATAACACTGTCGCGCATCGCCAGGATGGTGAAGATTGCCTCCACGGCACCGGACCCGCCGATCAGGTGCCCGGTCTGGGACTTCGTGGCCGCCACAGCGGCATGGGTGCCGATCGCTTCGGCGACTGATTGTGCCTCGATCTCGTCGCCGAGGCGGGTGCCGGTGGCGTGGGCGTTCACGTGCGTGATGTCGGCCGGCTTGAGATCCGACATCCTCAATGCCGCGCGCAGCGCGCGAACCTGGCCCGGCCGGTGTGGAGTGGTCATGTCGTGCGCGTCGGACGTGACGTCGGCGCCGCTAAGCACCGCGTAGGACCTGGCCTTTCTGGCATGCGCGAAGTTGGCCCGCTCCAGGATGACGGCTCCCGCGCCCTCGGCCATTACGAACCCGTCCCGTTCGGAGTCGAATGGACGCGACGCGCCGGCCGGATCGCAGTTGTTCCGCGACAGTGCGCCCATCTTGATGAACCCGGCCATCGACAGCGGGTGCAGGCAGGCTTCCGTGCCTCCTGCGACCACTACGTCGGCCCGGCCGGACTTGATCAGGGCCGCACCGGCCGCGATAGCCTCGGCACCGGAGGCGCACGCGCTCATCGGGGCGTGCGCTCCGCCCCGGGCACCCAGATCGAGGCTGACCACGGCCGCCGATCCGTTGGGCATGATCATCGGAATCGTGTACGGCGAGACCATGCCGGGTCCTCGGGCCTCGATCACATCGTTCTGTCCGAGCATCGTCAGTGCCCCGCCGATGCCCGTGCCGAACACGACCGCCAGGCGTTCCGGGTCGACGTCCGGAGGGCCCGCGTCCTGCCAGGCCTGCCGGGCGGCGACGAGTGCGACCTGCTGACTGCGGTCCAACCTGCGGGCCTCCAGCCGCCCTAGGGCGCTGAGGCAGTCCTCGCGCAACTGGCCGGCGATCCGTGTCCGTAGCGGAGCGGCCCACTCGCCGGTTAACGTGCTCACACCGGACTCACCGGCCAACAGGGACGTCCAGGTCGACATTACGTCACCACCGAGCGGAGTGGTCGCGCCGAGACCGGTCACGACGACACCTGGCGTCCGTCGTCGCGCACGGACACCCGATGGACCGACGAAGCCCTGCTCCATCATGTGGGCACCTTTCTAGTAGCCCGACTTTTTCACTATCACATATTCTGATGCCCCAATAATTCTTCGCCTTGCGTGTCGAAACTTTTCCAAGACTACCGAACATAATCGACGAATGTAAGGTTCCAGCGATGGAAACGTCCCGGGCCAACCGAAGCAGCGGCACTCGTACGATGGTGGCACACCATTTCAACATATTGGATGAGTTCTTGGCGGCTCCATAGCCGGTTCACTTCTTTCATTTATTTGGAGGTAGGGTCGAGCTTCGAAGATTTCACCACGGCGTCCGTGAAAGGATCGACAAAAATGAAGAGCGTCGACCGAGACTTCGTCCGACGTCCAGGGTTCACCTCGCTCCAGGCGGGCGGTCTCGACTGGGAGGCCCTGCCACTGAGACTATTCCGGAAGGGCAATGCGAAATTCTGGAACCCGGAGCAGATCGACTTCACCGAGGACGCCGAGGACTGGCAGCGACTTCCCGACATCGCCAAGGAAGCATTCACCGGGCTGTGCGCCATGTTCCTGGCAGGCGAGGAGGCAGTCACCCACGATCTGCAGCCGTTCATCTCCGCCATGGCGAACGAAGGCCGGTTCGGTGACGAGATGTACCTGACGCAGTTCTGTTTTGAGGAGGCCAGGCACGTGCAGGTGTTTCGCCGCTGGCTGGACGCAGTCGGTCTTACCGTCGACCTCAGTTCCTATGTGGCCGATAATGTCGGCTACCAGGCAATCTTCTGTGTCGCGCTGCCCGAGTCGCTCGACGCCCTGCGGGCCGATCCCAGCCCCGCCAACCAGGTTCGCGCGTCAGCCACCTACAACCAGGTGATCGAGGGGACCCTCGCGCTCACCGGTTACTTCGCCTGGAACCGTGTGTGCACGAAGTTCGACATCTTCCCCGGTATGCGCGAGATCGTGACCAGAATCGGCGACGACGAGCGGCGGCACATGGCATGGGGCACCCATACCTGCCGGCGTCACGTCGCCGCAGACAGTGCCAACTGGGACATCGCGCGGCGGCAGGTCTTCGCGCTGATGCCGCACGCGGCGCGTCAGATCCGCTTCGCTACCGAACCGTATCCGGAGGAGGTCTTCGGCCTGGCGACGAACGAGCTGATCACCTATGCGGTGGATCGTTCCCGGCGCCGGCTCGGCGCGATCAAGTCCGCGCTGGAGGAGCGGGTGGCACGCCCCATGGAGACCGACAACGTCTCCGAGGAGCTGGAGGAGACCTTCGCGCGCGAGGATGCGGTTGTGCTCGCCGAGACCTCCATCACGAAGGCACGGGTATGAGCAGGCACGGGCGCTTGCGCGGCACGGCACCCGTGCATCCCGCCACCCCCTGGCTGCCCGAGCTGCCTGCGGCAGGGTCGTCGCTCCGGCTGTTCTGCTTCCCGCACGCCGGCGCGGGCGCGTCGTCGTTCCGCGACTGGCCCCGCCATCTGCCCACGCACGTCTCGGTGTGTCCCGTGCAACTGCCCGGCCGGGAGGCCCGTTTCCGGGAGGCACCCTTCACGCACGTCGAGCCGCTGGTCACCGAGTTGCTCGATGCACTGAACCCATACCTCGACCAGCCGTTCGCGTTGTACGGCCACAGCGTGGGCGCACTGGTAGCGTTCGAGTTCGCCAGGGCTCTGCGCAGGGCGGGACTGCCGCAACCGGCGCACCTGTTCGTTTCAGGACGCCCGGCGCCGCAGTCCGTGACGAGCAGGCCCCTGCTGCACGATCTCGGCCATCCCGAACTGGTGAAGGCACTGTATGCAATCGGCGGCACACCGGCCGCAGTGCTGCGCAATCCGGACCTGCGGGCTCTGCTGCTGCCGATGATCCAGGCCGATTTCGCCGTCAACGAGACGTACGTCTACCACGAGGAGCACGCCCTAGGGGTACCGACCACGGTGTATCAGGGCACCGACGACATGCGAGTGTCCGCCGAGGAGGCCCGTGCATGGGAGGCCCAGAGCAGCGGGGCTTTCCGCGTGAAGTACCTGGCGGGTGGCCACTTCTTCGTGGCGACCAACCTGTTGGCACTCGCCAGAGACATGTCCGGGCAACTGGCGAGTTGGGCGCCCCACCCGATGGTCCTGCGAAGCTGACCGGACGACGACACCGACGATGAGTTCTGCGTCTCGTTCGCCGTTCGCCGCGGACCCCGCATGCGGTGTCCGCACACGATCACCGGCATCACTGAGGCGTCTGCGACCCGCACACCGCGTACCCGCAGTTCCGGGTCGACTGTCGCCCCCCTGGTCCCGGCCCATCCGGTACGTGCCGACGGGATGGTAGAGAGTCTGGGTCTGCTGTTCGATCGTCTCCCCGCTATCCTGCGCCGGTCGGAGTGGCCGGCCGCAGCAACTCACCGACGTAGGGTGCCAGCGCTGGCGCGGCCAGGATGCGTTCGCAGAGCATGAGACCCGCCGCGAGTGCCCGGTGGTCGTCATCGCACGGATCGGACAGGTAGCAAGGATCGGTCGCCAGTGCGTCCATCGGGTCCAACGAGCGGAGTTCCACCTGACCGCGGCTGGGCAGGACACTGTCGATGCTCATCGCATGGCCCAGTGCAAGGTCGAACCCTTCGCCCGCGAACGGTCCCGGCACGAACACCACTTCGAGATCCGGCGCGGACTGCCTCGGGTCGCTTCTGGCGAACACGTACGCTTCGGGACGTTGGAGGTCAGCAGGCCCCTCCTGCGCAGGTGGCCGGGACAGGGATGGGAAGTGGCCGGTACCGAGATCGCCTCCACGTCGTCCACAGGGTCCGCCTCCAGCAGCAGCACCGAATTAATTGTGCGGGTCAGCGCTCAGCTGGCTCGCCACCGTGCAGCTAGCTGAGCCTGCACCACCACGACGAAGTCGTAGGCGTTACCCATGCCGGCCACTCCTCAGACCAGCCGTACGCAGAGATAGGCGGGCACTTCCTGCACCTGGCCCAGGTTCGATTCCAGGATCGAGATCCCGTCGCGCAAGCCGGTCTCCTGGAAGCCGGCGAACCTGTAGGTGACGTACATGACCCGGTTGCGGCTGGTCGGCACAAAGTCCGCGCACAACCGGACATGCCGATCGCGTGCGATCCGCATGACGTGGTTCAATAACACAGTGCCGACACCCCGCGACATCACGCGGCAGGACATCAGCAGCAGCTTCAATGTCCAGACCTCGGCGCCGCACTCGAGCAGCGCGAGCCCGATTTTGCCATACCGGCCGTATTTGTCCTCAAGGCTCGCGACCAGCAGCATGTGGTCGGGCGACTCGGCGAATCCCTGCAGGTCGTTGAAGGAGTAGGTGACGGCCGTGGAGTTGAGTTGGTTGGTCCGGATCGTCAACTCCTCGGCCCGTTCCAGGTCACCCCGCTGTGCCTCGCCGATGGTCAGCACCATGTCCAGCGTGCCAAGGAACTCCTCCTCGGTGCCGTTGAAGTCCTGCTCCGCCTCGTGCCTGTGCACTCCGCTGAGATACATGGAACGGCGCAGCTTCGAGTCGTCGGACACAAACTTCGGCATGAACTCCGGTCGGTCCGGCAGACCAGGAATGTCCTCGGCCGGCACACAGAGGACCTCGCGACAGCCGAAGGCGACCTCGTCCCGTTCGAAGGGCTGGTCGTCGACGAACGCGAGCGTGTCGGCGCCGATGTTGAGTGCCTCGGCGATGGCCCGCACGGATGACGACTTGGCGTTCCAGTTGATCTGGGGGTAAAGAAAGTAGTTCGCGATACCCGCCTTGGCGAGCCGGGACATCGCCGTGGCGTGGTCGTTCTTGCTCGCGATCGAGTGCAGTATGCCGCGCTCGTCGAGTTCCCTTAGCACGGCCACCACGCCCGGACGCACGTGCACATCGGGGTCCTCCAGCAGCACACCGTCCCAGAGTGTGTTGTCCAGGTCCCAGACGACGCATTTGACCCGACGCGGAGCGATGTCGGCGGGCGCGACCGCCAGGTCGCCGACCGCGGTCAATGCGTCATCTGCCGGACGCCGGACCTGGAGCCTGCCGCACCGGCGTGCGTCTGGATCGTGGCGCCCGCGATTAGTTCCTGCTGGAGCTGTGTGCTGCCCTCGATAATTTCCATCACCTTGGCGTCCCTGAAGTAACGGGACACCGGGTACTCGTCGGCGCAGCCGAGTGCGCCGTGCAGCTGCACAGCGTCGCCTGCCGCCCGCATGGCCGCCGTCGATGCGAAGTACTTGGCGACACACGTCGCGGCGATGGTGGTCGAGTCGCCCTGATCCTTGAGTTCCCCCGCCTCCCGGCACAGCAGCCGGGCCGCACGGAGGTCGGTGCTCATGTCCGTGATCATTCTCTGGATAAGTTGATGATCACGGAGAAGCGCACCGCCCTGGGACCTGGTCGTCGCGTAAGCGATCGAGGCGTCCAGGCACGCGTCGATGATCCCGACACAACCCGAGGCCACACTGTAGCGGCCGATGTCGAGGGCACCGGTCGCGACGGCGAGACCCATGCCGTCGGCCCCGACGAGGGCGTCTGACGGAATCCGGCAGTCGACGAACCGAATCTCCGCGAGCATGCTGGCCCTCGTACCGAGGATCCCCCGCACCGCCGTGCGGTGTACGCCGGTGTTGTTGCCGTCGACGAGGAACGCGGAGATGCCACGTTCTGTCCTCGCGAAGGTGAGCAGCAGTCCGGCGATCTGGCCTCCAGTCACCCACTTCTTATGTCCGTTGAGGACATAACCACCGTCAATCCTGGTCGCCGTGACGGACAGGGCGGCGACATCGCTGCCGGCGCCCGGCTCGGTCAGGCAGAACGCGCCGAGCAGGGCACCCGAGCCGACCTGCGTGAGCCAGCGGCGTCGGGCCTGGTCGCTGCCCCATCGGTCGAGGGTGAACGCGACCATGCTGTGCACGGTCAGGAGGCTGCGCAGTGACGAGCAGCCACGGCCGATCTCCTCGTGCAGCATGCCCAGTCGCACCATGCGATGGGCGCGGTCGCCGACACCGGTCAGTACCGCGCCCCAGAGCCCGAGTTCGCCCGCCTGCCGCAGGAGGGTGTCCGGCAGTCGCCCGGACCGGTCGGCCTCCCCCGCCGCGGGCGCCACCTTCGTGTCCACGAACGCACGCCAACCGATCCTGGTGCCAGGATCGACGGTCGGCGCCGCCTGGACCGTCACGCCGTCCTGGCCGGCGCGAGGTGGCCGACCAACTCGACCATAGAGTCGATCGTGCGAAAGTTCTTTAGTTCCATCTCGTCGTTCGGGATCTGCACGTCAAACTCCTTCTCGACGAACATCACCAGTTCCATGGCGAACAGCGAGTTGACGAACCCTAGTGCAAACATGTCGTCGTGGTCCTGGATGAGGATGTCGGGAAATCGAGGACAGATAAAACTGCGGATAGCTTCTCTGGCCGTGTACGCCATGGTCTTTCCTCTCGTGGTCAATTCGACGGATCAGAAACTGATCAGCTGTAGCGGTAGAAACCCTCACCGGACTTGCGCCCGTACAGGCCGGCGTCCACCATCTTCTTCAGCAGCGGGCACGGACGGTACTTGCTGTCCTGGAAGCTTTCGTAGAGGACGTTGATGCTGTAAAGCACGGTGTCCAGGCCGATCAGGTCGGCCGTCTCAAGCGGACCGATCTTGTGTTCGAAACAGGACTTGAAGATCTCGTCGACGTCCTTGGCCGGAGCGACGTTGTCCTGGACCAGATAGGCCGACTCGTTCACGGTCAGCATGAGTACCCGGTTGGAGACGAATCCCGGTGAGTCGTTCACGGTGACGGACTTCTTACCGATGCTCTCCAGCAGCTCGCGGGCCAGGTCGATGGTGTGATCGGTGGTGTGCCAGCCCCGGATCACCTCGACCGTGTCCTTCAGCGGCACGGGATTCATGAAGTGGATCCCGAGAACCCGATCGGGGCGCGTGGTCAGCTTGGCGATGCGGGTGATGGATATGGCGGACGTGTTGGCCGCGAAGACGACCTCAGGCCGGCAGACCTTGTCCAGTACCGGGTAGATCGTGGCCTTGATGTCCCAGTCCTCGGTGGCGTTCTCGATGACGAAGTCCGCTGTGGACAGCAGGCCGGGGTCCAGGGTGAAAGTGACGAGATCGAGGATGTCTGTGATGTCGGTCTTCCCCTTGCCGAGTAGACGGCTCATCCGCACGTTGCGCACAAGTTCCTGTTCGGCGCGTTCGAGTGCCTCGCTGCTGATGTCGACGAGTGTCACCTGGTGTCCGTGTTCGGCCACGCTATGGGCGACGCCGACTCCCATAAGTCCGGCTCCGACCACACCAACTGTTGTCACGTGATCCTCCTTCAGCTTGTCGATGTTCGGGTGATGGCGGGTGCGCAGCGCGCGGAACTCCCCGCCACGGCGACGGGTCGGGCCTCGTCCGGGTTCGGGCCGTACCAACAACGACGCCGCTGGAACGGGTAGGTCGGCAGCGGAGTCCTGTGCCGACGTTCCAGACCGCGGTACGCCCGCCAGTCGACCGGCACTCCGGCCACCCACAGGTCGGCCAGCGCGACAGCCAGCGACCTCGTGCCGTCGCCGTCGGCGGTCACAGTCGACACGACGACGTCGCCGCGAGGCTCATCGGCGGCCAGCCCGCAGACGACCAGGGCGGATCGCGGTGCCGACAGATTCTCGATCGGCGCACCGTCGCCGCTGGTCCGGGTCGGGTCGGCCAGTCGATCGAGTGCCTGCGCGAGCGACAACTCGTCGGACAGGCACGCCGCAACTACGGCACCGACTCCCCGTCCCGACATTGAACGCGGTCGGACACCCCACGCGCCGAGCAGTGCGGCGAGCGCGTACTGGCCGGCGAACGTTGCAAGGTCCTCCTCCGCAGCCTGGCCCGTCGTCCGGCGGCACCGGCGCACGGCCTCAGTGAACTCGGGTTCGTCCACCACGGGCACGGCGCCGTCGAACATGAAGGCGGTCGGTCGGCCCGGTACGCACGCGGCCGAGGGCACCTGACATTCGTCCAGCAGTCGAATGGCGTCCGGAATGGACTCGCACACGATCGCGACGCGGTATTCGAACGCGGCGCGACCGACCTGGAGTGTGTAGGTGATGTCGGCGAGCGACCCGCCCTGATCGGCACGCAGATGGTCGGCTAGACGGGCGATCGCGGTCCGCAGTGCGTCGGTGCTGCGCGCAGACACCACGAGGATCTGGTGCTGACGACCGACCGAGCTGGCAGCGGCGGGTCCGGCTTCCTCGACCACGACATGCGCGTTGGTTCCGCCGAGCCCGAGCGAACTCACCCCTGCCCTGCGCACCGCGCCGCCGGCCGGTTCCCACGGTGCGAGGGCCGTGTTGACGTAGAACGGGCTACGGTCGAAGTCGATACCTGGATTGGCCGTCCGGAAGGACGGCAACGGGGGCAACATCCGGTGGTGCATGCTGAGCACGGTTTTGATCAGCCCTGTAACGCCGGAGGCGTGTTCCAGGTGTCCGACGTTACCCTTCGCCGAGCCCAGCGCACACCATCCGCTGCCGGTGGTCGGACCGAAGGCGCTGGTCAGCGCGGCGACCTCGATCTGGTCGCCGAGCAGTGTCGAACCGCCATGCGCCTCGACATAGGAGACGGTCTCCGCCGGAACTGCGGCGACGAGCAGGGCACGAGCAACCACATCCGCCTGCCCGGCCACACTCGGCGCGTCGTAGCCACCCTTCATGGCCCCGTCGTTGTTCACCGCCGATCCCTTGATCACGGCCGCGATGGTGTCGCCGTCCGCGACGGCGTCGGACATGCGTTTGAGCACGACCACCGCTGCGCCGTCGCCTTTCAGCAGGCCGTGTCCCTCGGCGTCGAAGCAGCGGACATGACCGTCGTGGCCCGCCTCGCCGAACTGGCCGATCCGGTCGGGAACTCTGATGGAGACTCCGCCCGCGACGGCCATGTCGCATTCGCCGTCGCGGAGGCTGCGGCACGCGAGATGCACCGCGACCAGCGACGTTGAGCAGAACGATTGGACCGACACGCTGGGGCCGCGGAGATTGAGCTTGTACGAGACCGACGTGGTCAGGCCGTCCTTGTCGTTGCCCATCGCCACCGTTCGCTCGTCGACGGCAGGCCCGAGCAGCGGATCGGCCAGCAGCCTGTGTAGGTACGTGCCAAAGTTGGAGCCGCCGAAGACCCCGATCGCACCGGGATAGGACTGTCCGACGTAGCCGGCGGTCTCCAGTGCCTCCCAGGTGCACTCCTGGAAGATCCTGTGCTGCGGATCGATCATCCGTGCCTGCTCGACGGTGTCACCGAAGAACTCGGCGTCGAAGTCCTCGATGCCGGTCAGGACCGGGCGCAGGGGCAGATAGTCCGCGCGGCGCGACACCTCGGCGGGAACACCGGCGTCGCGCAGTTCGGCCTCGGTGAACCGCGTGATCGACTCGACGCCGTCCCGAAGGTTGCGCCAGAATTCCTCCGTGGTAGATGCGCCGGGGAAGCGGCCGGCCATGCCGATGATCGCGATTTCCGAGTCGGCGTCGGTCGGGGGCCGCCCGGCGCAGGGGAGCGGGGCGGGCGATTCCCCTGCGACACTATGCTCGGCGGCACCATCGTTGGCGAGTCCGAGGTGGACGATCAGCGCACGGATGGTCGGCGCTTCCAGCATAGCTGTGGCCTCGATCGGCCTGCACAACTCCTTCTGCATCCGAGCGACGAGTTGGAGAACGATCAGCGAGTTGCCGCCGAGCTGAAAAAAATTGTCGTTGACACCGACCTCCTCTAACCCGAGGATGTCCTGCCACAGCGCCACGAGCTGGTGTTCGACCCGGGTCTCGGGCGGAACGGAGACCTCGATGAGGTTGGGCCGGGGGAACCGGTCGACTGCGGTGGTCACCTCGGCAGTGGCGAAGGGATCCGTCCCGGGCGCCCACTGCGCGAGCCGCCGTGCCAGGTCACCGGTGGACACGACGAGCCGCTCCGCGTGGCTGCGCAGGACCTGCTCGAACATGCGCAGTCCCTCGTCGGAGGACATCGAGTAGCTGGCCATCGAGGTGCCGAGATCGCTGCTGCGCAGATCGTCTGCGACGTGCTCCCATGTGTCCCAGTCGACAACCTGCCAGGATGCTCCGGTGGCCCTGTTGTGCGCGGGGATGAAGGCGTCCAGGAAGGCGTTGGCAGCCGAGTAGGCCGCGAATCCGAGGCCGCCCAGCACCGACGAGATCGAGGACTGCACAACGCAGAAGTCGAGTTCCCGTTCAGCGAGCGCGCCGGCCAGTGCGAGCGTGCCGTAGACCTTGGCTGCGAAGTGTTCCTCGACCAGGCCCGCGTCGAGATTCTCGATCGAGGTGAACCCGTCCGTCGTGGTGCGGCCCGCGGAGTGCACAACGCCGTCAAGGCGCCCCAATCGCGCCAGGACCCGCGCGACGAGGTCCCGTACCGCGCGGTCGTCGGCGATGTCCACCGCTTCCACGGTGACCTCCGCGCCTGTCCGTTCGATCGCGAGGATGTCACGTATCCGCCGCGCCGTGGGCTCCTGTTCTGCGGGACCGTCCTGTGACAGCAGGGCTTCCCACTCCGCGCGAGGCGGCAGACCATGCCGACCGACCAGGACGATGCGGCAGGACGCCTGGGAGGCGAGGTATCCGGCGACGAGCAAGCCGATCGTGCCGAGGCCGCCGGTCAGCAGGTAGACACCGCCGTCGCGAACGACCGGGGGGGTCGGAGCGGGATCCGGCGTCTGAAGCCGCTCGAAGTGCCGCACGAAGCGCAGGCCGTCGCGGAACGCCACCTCGATGTCCGACCTCGGCCAGGCCAGCTCACCGAACAGTTCGGCGGCGCGCTGCCGGGGATTGGTCGTGTCGGCGAGATCGACCAGCCGGCACGTGATGCCGGGATGTTCCTGTGGCACGGCGAGCGCGAGTCCGAGAAGGGTGCTGCGGCCAGGTGCCGGTGACTCTGCCCCCTCAACCTCGCGGGCCCCGGTGGTAGCCACGAGCAGCCTGACCCCGCCGACGCTGGCTGGGCCGAGACACCGGGCGAGGTATAACACGCTGGTAAAGCCGGTGACTTGGTCCGCCCGCACGTCGTCGGCCGACAGGCCCTCCGCGCCGCTCCCCCTAACCGACCACAGGTGTGCCACCGTGCGGGGGGTGAGACCATCCGAGGACAACTGTTCGAACAGGGCGCCGTAGTCGGCTTCTCGACCCGACCGGATCGAGAAGCGATCCGGTCCCAGTCGCGCGAAGGTGTCGCCGGGCACCACGGTGACACACACCGAGGAAGGGGCGAGTCTCGAGAGGAGCCGCTCACCGACTCCGACCTCGTCCGCGAAAATCAGGTACGGACCCTTGGGTTCGCCGGAACCACCGGTCACCGGTGCCGGGCGCCACACCGGCACCTGCAACCAGGTGTCCATCGGCTGCCGCACCGGGGCTTCGTCGGACTTGGTCTGGACCGCGGGAGATCCGGTTGAGGCGGTCACCGGGTCGATCCAGTAGCGACGGCGTTGAAAGGGATAGGTGGGCAACGGAATTCGATGGCGGGCGCCGTCATGCTCAAGGGACCAGTCGACACTGACGCCGGCCACCCACAGGCCCGCGAGTGCCGTCAGCAAGGCGGTGCCGGCGGTGGGGAGCGAGGCAGCCGACTCCGTGCACAGCAGTATCCGCACGGCACCTGGACGCTCTCCCCCGCCGGCCGGGCGGCCGACCACGAGCCGGACGGCGTCGTCACCGGCGTTGTCGGGCACGGTGTTAAACAGTGCCGGGTTCGCCCAGGTCCGCTCGATCGTCCGATGCAACGCTTCGTCAAGCGGTATCTCACCCGATACGGCGCGCGCCACCTCGGCGCCGACACCGCTGCCGCATGTCCGGCTCGGCCGTACCGACCGTTCGATGACCAGTTTCGCCAGTGCGTACTCGGCCACGAACGTGACCAGGTCGGCCGGTGCGTCGTCCGCTCCGGTGGACAACGCGAGTCGGACCAGCCGCCCAGCCGGGGACGGCAGCGCCGCGCAGCAGCGGTCCACCGTCGCCGCGAATGATGGCCGCCGCGAGTACAGGCCCGTCACCGCCGCTGCGGGCAGGCGCGCGCCGAACTCGAACTCTGTCCCTCGGTCGATCACCGCGCCGTCATGGTGCAATGTCCTGGTCCCGGTGAGCGCGGTGATCGCGTCCCCCGTGTCGGCCACCACTACGGCGCGTCGGCACGGGAAGTGCCGCCGCCCGACCTGCAGCGTGTAGGCGATGTCGGCGAGATTCTGCCCGTCGTGCGAAGTGAGGTGTTCGGCCATGTCACGAACCCGGGCGTTCGCGCTGTCCGTGCACCGTCCGGACATCACCAGTACCTGCTCGCCGTCGGTAGGGTCGGCCGCCTCCTGTTCGGGCGCCTGTGCCACCACGACGTGCGCGTTGGTGCCGCCGATGCCGAAGGAACTGACGCCAGCCAGCCGAGCATGACCGGGGTCCGGCCATGCTTCGAGGCTGGTCTGCACATGGAACGGGCTGCCGGCGAAGTCCATTCGCGGATTCGGTCGGGTGAAGTGCAGGGTCGGCACCAGCGTCCTGTTCTGCAGGGAGAGCGCGGTCTTGATGAGGCCCGTGACGCCCGCGGCCCGATCGAGATGGCCGACATTGGTCTTCAGGGAGCCGATCGCGCAGTTGCCACGCGACCCGGCGAACGCCTTGGTGAGCGCGGCGAACTCGGCGGCGTCACCGAGGGACGTCCCGGTGCCGTGCGCCTCGATGTAGTCGACATCGTCCGGACGGATGTCGGCGTTGGCCAGCGCCTCCGCGATGACCCCCGCCTGGCCCCGCACTCCGGGCGCGGGGTAGCCGGCCTTGAGCGAACCGTCGTTATTGACTGCCCACCCCTTGATCACGGCGTAGACGTGGTCACCCGCCGCTACGGCGTCGTCGAGCCTGCGAAGCACCACGGTGGCGCCACCGTTGCCGATCGGTGCCCCCATTGCGTCGACGTCGAAGGCACGGCAGTGTCCATCCGGTGAGGAGATGCCACCTTCCTGGTACAGATAGCCGACCCGGTGCGGGACACTGATCGCGACTCCACCCGCCAGCGCCATGTCGCAGTCACCGCTGAGCAGGCTGGTGCACGCTGTCGAGACCGCGACCAATGATGTGGAGCAGTAACTCTGCACGGTGACGCTCGGTCCGCGCAGGTCCAACGCATACGCGACACGGGTCGCGAGCGAGTCCTTGTCGTTGCCCAGCGCGAGTTGCAGCGTGCCCACCGCGCCGGCGAGAGAAGGGTTGTCGACCAGGTTATTGAGCAGATAGGTACTGATGGCGCAGCCCGCGAAGACGCCGACGGAGTCCGACACGTGGCCGGGGTCGTAGCCCGCGTCCTCGAACGCCTCCCAGGCGACCTCCAGGAACAGCCGCTGCTGTGGGTCGGTGACCTGGGCTTCCTTGGGCGTGAAGCCGAAGAACGCGGCGTCGAACTGGTCGACGCCGCCGAGTACCGGCGCCGAGGGCACGTAACGTGGGTCTGCGACGTCCTGCGCTGACACGCCGGCCGCGAGCAGTTCCTCGGTGCTGAACCGTGTGATCGACTCGACACCGCCGACCAGGTTGCGCCAGAACTCGGAAACGTTGCGCGCGCCGGGAAATCGGCCCGCCATGCCCACGATCGCGATGTCCCCACCGGTGTCCTCGAACCGTGCCCCGTTCATGTCTCCAACACCTTCCTCGCATCGCGCCTCGCCGACGCGGCACCGGCCATCGAGCGCCGCCTCATGCCGCGTCCTGCCTCCTTATCGAGCGGCACCGGCTCGGACGGTTCGTCCGCGATCAGCGCGGCGAGCGTGCGGACTGTCGGCGCCTCGAACAACGCGGCCGCGGGAATCTTCGATCCGAACTCCCGTTCCAGGCGGGTGATGACAGTCAGCCCGATGAGTGAGTTCCCACCCAGCTCGAAGAAGACGTCGTCAATGCCCACCTTCTCCAGGCCGAGGTTCTCCGCCCACGTCCTGGCCACCGTGTGTTCCACCTCGGTGCGCGGCGCGACGTAGTCACAGCCCAGCTCGGGCCTCGGGTACCGGATCCCCGACACCGGTTGGCCGGAGAGTGAATCCAGCGTCGCGAACGTGGACCACCGTTCGGTGAAGACGGCGATATCCTGTGGGAGCACCAGAACCTGTGGCAGTCCGGACCCGATGATCATGGCCAGCAGTTCGGTCCCCTCGTCGTCGGTGATTCCGAACCGGTCGCGCAGTGCGCGCATCGTGGTGCGCAGTTCCGGTAGTGTGGCCAGCGCTGCGGACTGCCAGGCGTCCCGCTGCCACGGCCCCCAGTCGATGGCCACCACAGGCGTGTGGCCCGCGTTCGCGACCGACGCAGCGAAGGCGTCTAGGAAGCAGTTGGCCGCGCAGTAGTCCGACTCGCCGAGGCCGCCGATGGCCACCACGGCGGATGAGAACAGGACCAGGAAGTCCAGCCCACGGCCGGCCACCGCGTCGTAGAGTGCTGCGGTGCCGGTCACTTTGGACCGCAGGACCCGGTCGACGTCCTCGCTCGTCTTGAACCGGACCAGTCCACCGCCGGGCACGCCGGCTGCGTGGATGATGCCGTGCAGTTCGCCGAACTCGGCGTCCACGGCGGCGATCGCTGAGCGGACTGCCGTCGGGTCGCCGACGTCGGCCGCGAGGTAGAGCACGTCGGCGCCCATCCGTTCCAGTTCGCCTACGGCCGCCAACCGCCTGCGGAGTGGGTCGTCCTCGGGCCGGCTCGCGGTGATGTCGGGCCATTCCGCCCGCGGCGGCAACGGGGTTCTGCTGAGCAGTGCCAGCCGTGCACCGACGGTGCGGTGCAGGTGCAGCGCCATCATCAGCCCGAGCTCGCCGGTGCCACCGGTGATCAGATAGACACCGTGGTCCCGCAACCTGATGTTGGGCGCCGACGGCTCGAAGCGGACCGGCCGGAAATCCCTGACCCAGCGATGGCGGCCGCGATGGGCGATCACATCGTCGGTATTCCGGCTGAGCACCTCGTGCAGCAGCAGTCGGACGCTACGGTCCGCCAGTGCCGTTCCCGGTGCCGGTGACAGCAGGTCCACCGCGCGGCACCGGATGGCGGCGAACTCCTGGGATACCGTGCGGGTCGCGCCGAGCACGGTCGCCTTGTCGGGTGCCACGCCGTCGCCACCGAGGATGTCGTGTGCACCGCTGGTGACAGCGAACAGTTCCACCGGCAGGTCCGGTCCGTGTTCGGCCAGCGCCCGCACCGTGTGCAGGACGCTGTGCAGGCCGTGTTTCTGGTTGTCGGTGAGCCGCTGCGACAGCGGACCGTCTCGGCGCGCGGCCACGGTCCACCCGTGCACGACGCGATCCGGGAACCGGTCCCGCGCCGCGAGGGTCCCGATCAAAGTGCGATAGTCGTCTTGGCTGTCGGGCGCGATGACGAATGTCTCGCCGTCCTCCGCGAACACCGGCCCACCGCGCACGGTCGTCACGGCGGCTCCGCGTGCCCTGAGCAGGTCCGCCAACCCGGCGAGCAGGTCATGGTCGTCGACGAACAGCAGCCAGGTGTGATCGGTGGGGCTCACGTCGGACACCGTGTCCACCGACTGGCGCCACGCCGGGGCGTAACACCAGTCGCCGAGCTCGGAGGGCTTGTCCGGTCGCTGGTCGGCGGTCAAGCCGCTGTCCGAGTCGGCAGACTTCGCCGACGAGGTGTCCGACGGCACGCCGCCCTGGGATGGCCAGAAACGTCGATGCTCGAAGGGATACGAGGGCAGGGCTGTGGTGTGGTGCGACTGTCCGGACCGCGCCCTGCGCCAGTCGACTGACGCTCCGCTCGACCACAGGTTCCCCGCGGTTCGCAACCAGAATCGGCGGTCGGTGGTCTGGTCGGCCGCCGACCGCAACGTGGCGAATACCGGCACGTCGAGGTCGCGGTGCGTGCCCAGTATCTGGGTAGCCAGACTGGCCAGCTGGCCGGGTCCGGTCTCCAGCAGCACACCACCTTCTCGCCTGGCCACTTCCAGCACGCCGGGGGCGAACTGCACGGTCTGGCACATGTGTGCGGCCCAGTACTTCGAATCGACCGCCTGCGCGTCGGTTATCCACGTTCCGGTTAGATTCGACACGAAGGGGATCTCGGGAGCCTTCAGGCGCAACGAGCCGACCAGTTCTGCGAGACCCGCGCGCAGTGGATCCAGCAGTGCCGAGTGCATCGGGTGGGTGGCCGGAATACGGCGGGAGGCGATGTCCGCCGCGCGCAGATGCCGTTCCATCAACGACACAGACGCCTCGGGCCCGGCCAGCACGCACATACGGGGGCCGTTTACCGCCGCCAACGACAGATCGTCGGTCAGCCGGGGGCGCACGCGCTCTGCGGAGTCGCCGACCGCGAGCATTGCGCCGCTCGGTGCGCTGCGCACCAGAAGAGCCCGCCGCACCACAAGGTTCAGCGCGTCGTCGAGGGAGAGCACGCCGGCCAGACAGGCCGCAACGTATTCGCCGAGACTGTAGCCGAGCAGGCTCGACGGACGAACGCCCCAGCTCAACCACGTCTGTGCGCAGGCGTAGTCGATCGCGAAGACCGCCGCGTGCGCCACGTCCAACCGATCGAACAGCGGTGAGGTTGCCTCGGTGCCCGACGGTGTGGACCTGCCCAGCATCGCCCTGAGGTCGAGTCCGCCGGCTTCGGCGGCGTTCCGGTCGGGCGGATAGATCCAATCGCGGATGTCCGAGCCGAGCGGTTCGGCCAACAGTTCGGCACACCGGTCGAGGCTGCAACGGAAGGCCTTCTCGGACTGGTATAGCTGTGCACCCATACCTTCGTACTGGTCACCGGAACCGGGCAGCAGGAATGTCACCGGAGTGATCCGTCCGCGTGGCACATGCCGCGGACCGGGATGTCCGACGACGGCGTCCAGGGCCATGATCGCGTCAGCGGTGTCGTCGCAGGTGATCGTCGTGCGGTACTCCAGCGCGGCACGACCGAGTTGGGTCGTGGACGCGATGTCGGCCAGATCCGTGGCGGGTTCGTCGCGCAACAGGCCGGCGAGGCGACCTGCGGTGGCGGACAGAGCGGTGCGGGTGCGGGCGGACAGCAGGAGGGTGTGCGGGGGATCGACGCGGCCGCGCGGCCCGACCGAGGGCGCCTGTTCGAGAACGCAGTGCGCGTTGGTGCCTGACCAGCCGAACGAGCTGACGCCGGCCGTCCTGGGCCCTTCGCTGGTCGGCCACGGGACCACCACGTCCGGCAACAGGGTCGGGCACCGCGTCCAGTCGACCGCCGGGTTGGGCGTGTGGAGGTGCAGGTTCGGCGGAATTCGGTCATGCCGCAGGGCGAGCACGGTCTTGATCAGGCCAGCCATGCCGGACGCGCCGGTGAGGTGACCGATGTTGGTCTTCACCGCGCCGACGACGAGGGGGTGGGCACTGTCCCGGCCGGGACCGAACACCTTGTGCAGACTGGACATCTCGATGGAGTCGCCGAGCAGGGTGCCCGAACCGTGTGCCTCGACGTAGTCGATCTGTCCCGGTGACATGTCGGCATCGGCGAGCGCGGCACGGATGACGGCGACCTGCGCCGGCCCGCTCGGTGCGGTCAGGCCGTTGCTGGCACCGTCCTGGTTGACCGCGGAGCCACGCAACAGCGCTAGGACCTGGTGTCCGTTGGCCACGGCGTCTCGCCACCGCTCTACGACGACGACGCCGCACCCCTCCCCCATGAGGAACCCGTCGGCCCGTTCGTCGAACGTCTTGCACTTGCCGTCGGCCGCCAGCATCCGCATCTTGCACGCCTGGCGCATCGCGTCCGGATGCAGGATCGCACTGACTCCGCCAACGATCGCCAGATCGGCTTCACCGGCGCGGAGGCTGGCCGCGGCGAGGTGCACCGCGACCAGCGCGGAGGAACAGGCCGTGTCCACGAAGGCGCTGGGACCGTGCAGGTCGAGCAGGTAGGACAGGCGGCCCGCGGCGACGCTGGGCGCGGTGCCCATCCCGAAGTACGGGTCGTCGAGAACCGACCGGTCCTCTCTCTCGATCTGCAGGCTACCGTACTGGTTGGTCGCCATCATGCCGATGAACACGGCGGTTCGACTGCCCCGCAGGCGGTCCGCCGGCACGCCCGCGTCCTCCAGCGCCTCCCAGGCCACTTCGAGCAGCAGCCGCTGCTGTGGATCCATCCGCAGGGCCTCACGTGGGGACAGGCCGAAGAACTCCGAGTCGAACCCTGCGATGTCCGAGAGGAAGCCGCCGAGCTTCGTGTACGACTTGCCCGGCTGATCGGCGTCGGACGAGTAGTGGTCCTCGGCGTTCCAGCGGTCCGCAGGCACCTCGGCGGCGGCGTCGACCGATCCCAGTAGGTTGTCCCAGAACAGTGCGGTCGTGTCCGCATCGCCGGGCAGTCGGCACGCCATGCCGACCAGGCAAAGACCGTTGGCGTCGAGTTCGGTGGCTCGCTCCGGCGCGGGGGTTGGTGGTGCCGTGTCGGGCCCGCTCAGGTGCGCCGCGAGCTTATTGATCGTTGGGTGGTCGTAGAGCACCGTCGGAGACATGGCCGTACCGAGCAACTGCTCGAGCTGGCCGGAGATGCTGACCGCCTCCGCCGAGGTGATGCCGCAACGGTCGAACGGCGCGGACGGGTCGATGGCATCCTGGGCGAGCCCGACGGTCGTAGCGA
>JAABUP010004780.1_pt1 | contig 21681 bp, 23 predicted proteins | sample 5559201 | NCBI WGS metagenome assembly JAABUP01 (sample SAMN10711887, study PRJNA513373) | rock metagenome | isolation source: Antarctica rocks | place: Antarctica | reverse complement strand
ATGACAGTCAGAAAGCTTACAGAGCAACAAATGAGATGGTCTTTAATTCTGTCGCAATACAACTTCTTCATACTATATTTGCTGAGCAAGCAGAATGAGAAAACAGATGCTCTATCAAGACAGAAGCAGAATGTGTCAATGAACCTCTCAGATGACAGAGTACAACATTGTACAACACAGATAATACATTCTGAGATGATAAGCAAGCCTATACAGGCTGCCTCAATGACAGTAGCAGACATATCAATCTCTGTGCTTGTACAAGATCAGAACTTGTTTGATGAGACCACAGACCTTAAACAGATGTGAGTGAATGCTGAAGCAAAAGATGAGTTGTACAATGAGCTTTGTCAGACAATTTGCAAAGAACAAAGATCATTTTCTACTGTTTTAAAAGTGAGGGTATTCATAATGAAATGCTTCTTGAGTGATGAAGAAAAGCTACTCTTTTGCAGAAGGCACTGAGTGTTGTTATTAGAATCTCTTTGTACAAAACTGATTCAGTATACACATGACTTGACAATGGCTGAACACTCAAAAAGAGATGTAACTGATGCTCTCTTATCATGACAGTTCTTTTGGCTCAAAATGCTACAGAATGTTTGTACATTCTGTCAAAATTGCAACAAATGCCATACAAACAACAGCTGAAAAGATCGCTGACAGGGCTTCTTAAAGCCTCTACCTGTATCAAAACAGATTTGGTGAGAGATATTCATTGACTTTATAGTAGATCTACCGTCAAGTGAGGGTTGTATGAACCTTTTGATAATTACAGATTGTCTTAGCAAGAAAATGATACTTGAACTGTGCAAGAATATGACTGCAGAATGAGTGGCTCAGACGTTTGTACAACGTTTCTATTGAGCTCATGAGCTTTTTACCACAATAGTCTCAGATCAAGGCACTCAGTTTGTGAACAGCCTATGAAAAAGAGTCTGTTAACTTTTGAAGATTGTATGAAGAGTGTTCACAGCATACCACTCAGAAACTGACAGGGTAACTGAGCAAATGAACCAGAATGTTGAGCTGTACATTTGTACATTCTCAAATTATAGTCAGAACAACTGAGCAAGCCTGCTTCTCATAGCTGAGCTAGTCATAAACAATCATGACTTTGTCTCAATGAAAGTGAGTCTCTTCTTTCTGTCTCATGAGTATCACATGAAGCCTTTACAACTACTTAAGAAGTTGAAGCCTGTATGATCTGCAAAAAGTTCAGTACAGAAAGCTGATCAGATTGTACAGAAGATGAAAGAAGCCACAGAGTGAGCACAGATGACTATGGCTGTCACTCAACAGATACAGAAAGAAATGATGAATCAAAAGAGACAACAGTCATACAACTTCAAGAAAGAAGACAAGGTCTGACTAAACCTTAAGAACATACATACAAATTGTTCATATAAGAAGTTTAATGCAAAGAATGCCAAGTACATCATTGTTAAGAAGATCAGCTCACATTCTTTCTGTCTAAACACACTGTTGAGTATTCATAACATGTTTCACTCAGTCATGCTTCAATCAGCAGTCATGAACGCTCTCTCTTCTCAGTGTATGACAGACTTACAACCTTCATCACAAATTGTAAGCAATGAAGAAGAGTTTGAGATAAAGAAGATTCTGAAGAAGAAATTCATATGACATAAAAGAGGATTCAAGAAGAAGTACTTGATAAAATGAGTCAGTTATACTCAACTCACATGAGAATCAACATCTGCTCTGAAAGACACAGTGACATTAAACCAGTGAGAGTTAATGCAACCTGAGGTTGCTAAATCTTAACCATACAAAAGAAGATTGAGGTGCTTCATGAGTTCAGAGGATTGTACAGAGTTCAAAATTTAGTGTTGAATTTATTTGATTTATTACTATACTAATTACTAATGATGCCTTCTTGATTTCGCTGAAGCTACTTGTCCTGAGCACCGCAAAGAGATGAGGCACACTGCTCAGGTGTTGCACACAGCCTGTATGACTAGGCTTTAAAAGTGTTGCACACAGCTCATACAACTAGGCAAGCACAGTGTAAAGAAGAAAGAAGAGTTGTACATACCTAAAGGGCAACATAGATGACAACCGCCCTCACTGACAGCGGTGTTGACATGATTCTTCTCAGCTGAGCAGCAGGCTCATCCTCATTGACATCATTGTTGTTGTTCTCATTGTCTGAGATGACAATGAGAACATCATTGTTGCATACAGAACAGCAACATGCGTGGTCACGCCACTTGCAGTTATCACAACATTTATTGAAATGTTCTGACATACAATGACATTCTGAAAAGAGCGTCATACTGTGTGCCTGACAGTTGGCACAACCAGCAGGCATCAACACACTCTGACTCTGAATTAGAATTGCATTTATGTACAACAGCCAATGAGTTCTCACCTGATTCAATGTAATGTGTAGTTGTACAAATGGGACATTCACACCAGACAGTGCAAGAATGACTTTTGTTTGAGAAAAGTGAGTGTACTGAGTGAGCTGCTGCTGATCAACAAAGAGAACTGAATTAACATCAACAGTCACAAAGACAAGGGCGACAACATATGCGTCATAAAGAATGAGAGCTCTGTGAGCTGTCAGCTCTGAGACTCATATCTGTATGACACTTACATTGTTGTTGTTGTTAATGTTGTTGCTACTGAGCTTGTCATATGAGAGTCAGTGCTGACATATCAATTAAGAAAGATTTCACATACAAAAGTTGTGAATGAAGAAGTTGAAGAAGAAAGAAAAAGTCATACATGAGGTGAGGGGTTTATAACTCACTTCACTGACAGGTAAGCTCAAGTGAATTGTCAGAAAAAATCACGCAAGCAATGAAAAAATTTTCATCTGCAAACCTTACCTGTACAAGGCAGACATGTGTCAACAGACATTGACAATCATACAACATTCTTTTCAGAGGCTTAAAGCACAACCTTGAGAAAAAAGAAAGAGGTGATGTCATGAGTTGAACTCATACTAAGGTCTTATGGTCTAGTTGCTTACTAAGACCCTAAGACTAAAGCACTCTTCTTTTTCTCTTCATAGTATTCTTCTTGTATTTAAAAATTATCAATTGAGTGTCAGTCTCATTGTGAACCTGTAACACAATGCTCTTATTAAGTAAGTGACTTGATCATTAAATCTTATTCATTTGAATGTTGTTGAACTCATAACACTCATTGTCTATGACAGTTCAAGGTGGTTTGTTATTCTTACTGACAACTTCACAAGGTTTACCTGAATGTTTTTCATGAAAATCAAAGATGAGACAGTCAAGCATATTAAGAACTTTGTCACATTGATGAAGATTGACTGTTCTGACTATTCTTTAAAACATCTTCACATTAACTTTAAATGTAAGTATCTTGTCTTGAAGAACTGGTTTACAGTCAATGACATCATCTGAGAACCTACTGCACCCTATTCACCTGAAGAAAATGATGTTTCTGAGTGACTAAATCGCATTATTTGCGAATCTGCATGAGCTATGCTCAAAGACTCTGACCTGAACTCACACCTCTGATCAAAAGTCATTAAAACTGCAGTTTATATCAAGAACCGGTCTTCTACTTAAGTACTCAACATGACATTCTATGAAGCATGAACAGGCAACATTTCTGACCTCTCAAGTCTTCACATCTTTGATATCATTGCTTAAGCACACATTTTTAAGGAATGACATCAGCAAGAAGTCAAGTTTGAGGACTGCAGCCTCAAATGCCACTATTTAGACATGAAAGAAAGCTCAATCTTTTGTGTTTAAGACTCTGAATCAGAACAGGTTCTAGAGTCTCATAACTGCTTTGTTGATGAGGGCATTACTGCTTATGAAAACATAGCTAACATAGAGGTTCACAGCAAGAAAAAGACAACTAGCACTAGCAATCATGCTGTCAATCTTTCTTCTGTGTCCTCACCCTTGTTGTCACAATCTTCTTTTGTTTCAGAGAGAGTGTCTGCACCAGCTACACTGCTGCTTCAATTCTTGCTATTACAGTGATCAAATTCTTCATCTTCTTTCATTTCAGAGAGAGCATCTACCTCTTCATGTTGTCAGTTTAAACTCATGAGTTCAGACTCACAAGTTCTAGACAAGTTGTTTGATTCAGATGAGCTCAATTCATTGAACTCTTCAGCCTCAGCTGCATTATGCTACAACCTTTACAGTTGCTCAGTTGTTGACAAGTCTGACGCACATGTTTCATATGTGTATGCTGCAATTTCTATTGACGACATCATCAAATCAACCACATATAAGCAGGCTGTGAAGTCACCTCTGTGTGACAAATGAAAGACAGCTATGAAAGATGAAATTCAGTCACTGAAGAATAATAACACATGGGACATTGTCAATGTGCTGTCAGATCAGCATGTCCTTAAAGAACACTGGGTTTACAAGGTCAAGTGTGACGCTCATGATCAGGTTAGTCACTATAAGGCTCACTGAGTTGTCAAAGGCTATGAACAGCAGTTTGACATAAACTATGATCAAATCTTTGTGTCTGTCATCAAGCTGCAGACATATAAGACCCTCTTTGCCCTTGCAGCACATTATGATCTTGAAGTGAATCAAATGAATGTCACTACTGTGTTTCTTTATGGCTTTATTGATTAAATTGTTTACATTGAGTTATCTCACAGTTATGAGCTATCTGACAAGGTTGCTTTACTGAATAAGGCTCTTTATGACCTGAAGCAAGCACCTCATCTGTGGTATAAGACTTTACACAATCTTCTCATGTCTCTTGATTTTTGTTGACTCAATTCTGATCATAGCATGTTCATATGAAACAGTGTCATCATTGTCATCTATGTTGATGACTTTCTGCTTGTTGAAAAGAATAAGTCAGCTATTCAAAACATTAAACAATGTCTTAATGACATGTTCAAGATATCAGATCTTGATTCTGTGTCCTACTATTTAGACATGAAAGTGAAATGAAACTGCACTGAACACACAATCTGTCTTACTCAAACAGCTTACATCAACAAGATTCTTCAGATCTTTCAGCAGTTGCAGGCTGTTTCTGTCAACACTTTTATGAATTTTAATGCAGTACTCATGAAGGAGTCTATCACTCAGGCTGACATCACTGTCATTCAACAGTATCAGAAAGCAGTTAAATCACTAATGTACATTATGTTGCAGACATGTTCTGACATCATCTTCACTGTCTTTACTGTTAGTCAGTTTGCTCAGAACCTTAACACATTACACTACAACACTGTTAAGTGAATCTTTAAGTATCTCACTGACACTATGAATCTTGATGTCATCTATAACATCACTGATGACAGCCTCATTAATTATACTGATGCTGACTGAGGTGGCTGTCACAACATCAGAAAGTTCACTGAGGCTTATCTCTTTCTTCTATATGAAGGTCTCATTAGCTGATGTTTTAAATGTCAGCAATTTGTTACCCTATTCTCAACAAAGGCTGAGTACATGACTGAAATGCAAGCTACAAAGAAAGCCATTTGACTATGCTGTTTTCTTAGTGAAATTGACTATTTTCATGACAACAATGTTGTCATCATTCAAGCTGACAACAACAGAGCTATGAATCTAGCTAGAAACCCTGAGTTTCATGCTTGTATCAAGCACATTAACATACAATATCACTTTGTTTATGAAGCTGTTGATTGTTACCTTGTTAACTTTGAATTTGTATCTATCATTAAGCAAGCAGCAGATGAGCTTACTAAGGCTCTGTCTGCTGTCAAGTTTAGTCATTTTCTTATTCAGTCAGGTCTTATATTTAATTAATGATCTGTCTTTGATGCACATTCAAACCTTGTCATTGTTGATCTTTTTTCTTTGTTGTCTTTTACATTCTCACTTTCTTACCTCACTGTTGTGACCTTCTTCACATCCTCATTACCTTGCTGTTGAGCTCACTTTTTAGTGAGATTGAAGAACTCTATACTGGCTAGTAAATGAATATTCAGGTTGTTTAAGACTGAGAAGAAGTGTTGAAATAAGAAGGCTTTGCAGAGAATTTCAGTCCTATTCTGACCTAGCACCAGAACTTGCTGTGTCACGTGACGCTGCTTAGTCAGCTCACACAAAAGTCATGCTGTTGATGCAGACTCTGCATTCTAGTTAAAAGAACAACAGTCATTTCATAAAGGTCATAATATCAATGACTTAACATCTTTCTGTTCAATATGATGTATTTACATAGTAAATGAATGCACCTCACTATGATTTAGTGTATGTTGAACTCAGGCCCTATACAGCCGACAATTAATAAGCAGAATGCGCTAACTGAATGAGGCTGCAGGGCCTGGGGTTCCGAGGTAAACGATAATCATTAAAATTCACCGCTGACTAAGCGCAAGACATGAGCACCTCAAAGCAAGGAGCTATACCCGAAGGGAAGAGGGACTAAACCAGAGGCGGATTTCCGGTCAACGACATTACAAGTGGGTAGCATGTGCGGGTCGGCCACCCCCCGGTCCTTGTTTAGCTCAACAGTACTGAACTGCAAGAGTTGATTGGCCACAATCTTTGAGCCTCAAAAAGGTGAATTGCACGATGATTAGATCTTGACTCAACCACAAGATTTTTGAGTGCTTTGAATGGCGCTGACTAGAGTGAGATCACCTTCGTGAGTTACTTAAATTTCATCTGAAAATTCTACCGTCTTATTGATGTATAGTGATGTTCTCAAGTAACTGTTTCGCAGCAAGCTGATGTGACCAATCAGCACTTGCAGATGAGTAGAACACTAGGTGGCCGTAGTGTGGCAGTGTGTGGGGAAGACAGAAGTTTAGTGTAAGGCTGAAGTGCAGCGGGCCGAAGCCTTGGCGCCACGAGACACCAACGGTGTCTGTCCGCGCCGCATGGGGCTTGCGGCGCAGTGGTGTCAAGACCGATGATCCTGCCTTGTTCACATCGGCTTATTCCATGACAGCGTCGATCCTAAGTTACCATGTCCAGCGGAGGTCACGGAACGAACGTGTAGACTCCACCTCCCATGTCTATCCCCTGAGCGATAACATTTCCTGACAGTCGGTATGCAATGTTGGAGGTACTCCCTGTCCGCAGTGTCTCACACTAAATGTTACCGTCTTCTTGTCTGTGCCTCCCTCACCTTCAATCTCTCCTAAGTGGTGAAGCGTTCTTCCAACGTTGTCAACGCCCAATCAACTTTCCACCGCGAGAAACATCTGCATCATGTCAGATCCAGTAAATACTGCGAGCTTCGGTAGCCTTGAAGATCTACCAGAAGATAAGATGAGTCGGAACGAGCCGCACTCGGATAAGTACGAAGTGGCATCTAAGATATACAAGGAAAGAGTTGCGGCTGCTCGTAAGCGCCGGCAGACCCCAAAAGAATATAATTCTGATCAACAGTATGTCGTGGACTCTGTACCCGGTCCCATTGTTAGCGGGATATATTGACACATGTCTGCTCAGCATCGATCGACCGCACTGCTCCCTGTCCATCTCCGGCCCCGCGACACTCTCACTGTCCGAGCCGGAGTACGCTTTCACAGTCACCCTACACTACCACTCTGAACCGCAATCAACTTCGCAACCCATTGTAGTACGGACCTCAGAAACAGCATTAGATGTTCATACTCCGACCTATGATGCCGACGCCTATGTTATGTACAGATCGCCAGATGTAAACCACGAAGACAGGCTTCAGCATTACATCGTCTCTATCTGCTACCGTAATATCCCGGGCGCCAGTTCCAAGTTCTCCATCACACCCGGAAATGGATTCATCGAATTGGCTCCAGGTGAGACGGTCAAAAGGGAAGTGAGACTTGAAAGTCGGATGTTCGAGAAGTTTTTGAAGCCGGGGGAGAAGCGCTATCTGTTGTACACTGGAGCAGGTTCTCGAAACGTAATTCGATATTGGCGTTATGGAACCTTGGAGGTACGACTTGCCCTGAAGCACAACAGATGCATTGACCTGACTCGGAATGGAACTTAGAGCTTGAAAGACGAACAAGCCGACTATGACTCGGAAACCCGCGAAGGGGGCATTGTCTTACCGCGGTCAAATATCATCGAAATAATGGTTGTTGATTGAAAACGGAGAGCTAACGCCGCAGCTCCGCCTGGTCTTGTGCCATCAGCAACCCCGATGCATATCTGTGCCACTTTTACCGCTGCACGTTGTGAAGTGGGCCCTGGTCATTTTGTTTCATTGTATGTTTCGTCTCGTTGTGTGCCGCAGATTGCCACCTAGTCATATGTCATCAGCTATCGCCGCAGCTTACCTGGGCAGTGTTGGACGTGAGGTTGTGTCTGCTCACAAGCGTTCATGTTTAATGTATTGTCACAATTATCCTCTTGTCACCAGCTACTTTCGAAGGCAGTGCTTAGAGTCCAACAACTTAAACGTTATGGCTTGGTTCAAATTCCATCCGCAGCAGCTGTTACCAAGGTCTCTGACAGAGGTGATAAGGCATATATAAGCCGGGCTTCTGCCCTCTCAAGCTCCTTTTTTGAACAGTATCCATAAAGACTCTCTCCACCAGTTCATATCGAAAGCTTCTTATATATCGAAAGTTTACTTGGAGCACGACTTCTCTCGAGACCACTCTATCAGCTTTGCTTAAGCTCAAACAGATCGCGGAGTTCCTCCAAAATGCTCTCCACCTACCTTGCTCTTTTGTACGCATCATCCGTTTGGGCCACACCAGCACCTGATTACCATTCCGGCTTCCGCAAAGGAGAAGCCCTTTTTTCGAGAAAGTAAGTGCTGAACCATGTGGTCCGCCTTTTTGAGATAATTCCTCAACTAACGGATCTCAGTTTGATTCCTCGCCGCATGCCCACGATCACTTGCGACGGCGAAGTGGAGATTGGGCCGGGTAAGAAAGTGAACAAACGCGAATATCTGGTCAAAGAACTGAGCATGGTCGAATTTATCACGGCAACGACAAGGGACCAACCTTGACACAGAGAATCCCTATTTCAAGGGATTCATCAATGAGGATCTCCAGGATGATAACACTGTGAACGCATTGAAGAAAGACGTGTTTGGAAAGCTGAACAGCCTTTACCACAGCGATTTTGCGTTCACTATCACCTGCGACGGCACCACCGAAGCATGCAAAGAACAGGCTGGCAAAAAATATTCCTACGGGCACACCGACGCCAGAACTAGCACCGTCAATCTCTGCGACGACTTCTTCCGGCAGCCTTCCACTGAAGACATGCAGAACAATTGTGGCGATGACAGGACGCTGGATGAGTTCGAGACTGGAGGTGAGTTAGACACGCTGCAGCTTATTCTAGAACTCGGGCTAATGTACGACGATACCGACAGCAATCACGCCAATCCACGAATACACACATCTCAAGTATATCGATGAGGATCAGCCGTAAGTCACATCGATTTGACCAGCTTGGGAGTTGGTGTCCACTGACAGATACCGAAATCTCTAGATGGGCCGACCATGCATATGGTTCAGCACAGTGTGTTGCTCTCGCAAGAGCGTCGGACGATTGCTTGATAAACCCAGATACCATGTCTTTGATCGCATGTGGTAAGAACTTTCCCTTTCCCAACCCCATGTTGTTTCCTATACTTCGTACTAGGTGAAATTTGCTGATGAGAAGAACGTGTGTTCAGGCACCTATTACGGCGACAGGTGCAACAAGAACATCCCGCTTACTCCTCCCTAGAGACTACCCTCATTGACTGTCGGACACCGGCTACGACTCGGCGTCCTACAGCTCTCGAGGTAGTAACCAGGTACGAATAGGTCACATGCCCTGATCTGGTCTGAGCTTGCGATGGCGTCAAATAGGCGATGTACCTGTCACTGTCATTGGGATATGAGCAACTTGGCGAAGTGGGAAGTTTGATCGGCTTCAAATGGTTTGGTACACGCATCTGGCCTTGTCAAGGACTATTTTGGATTTTCTCATGTCTGGTGTTCTGCTGAAAGATGTCACGTTCCTTCTCATGTCCGCAGAAACGTAGATTACAGTTTGCTATAGGGATATGTAAACGCCAGTTGCATCTTTGACGTGTTCCCATGCCATCTTCAGGCAGCAAGCCGTCACACTCAGCCCCCCAATTCCACATGCTCTCATGGAAATCTTATATCTATCATCTAGTTCCTCTCCAAATTAGCATGCAACTTATGCTCCCTCATCACCAAACTGACCAAAGCCCCCAACGCCGCAATCCCACAAGCCGTCCCAAAAACCCCCCTCAACGCATCCATATAACTCTCCATAACCCCCTCCCTCCACCCGTCCGGCAACCTTCCTATCTCATCAAAACTATCCCGGATCCTCCCAATAACATCCCCCGCATCCTCCCTATCCCCGAAATGCGCCCACAGTCGCATCTTGAGGATGTTCTGGAACACGGCGGAGGCGATGGTGATTCCGATCGTGCTGCCGGTGCTGCGGAAGGCGTAAGATGCGGATGTTATGACTGCTTGCTCCTTGTGCGCGACGGCGGATATGAGTGCCAGGAGTGTGATGGTTAGCATGCCGCCGTATCCGACGCCGACGAGGAAGAAATATAGAAAAGGTTGCCATGCTGGTGTGGAGAGCGTGAAGGTCGCGACTAACGTACACGCCAGCACGAGAATACCCTCGATGCACACGTTGAGGATGTAGTAGCGCCCCGTGCTGCGCATGAGGAGGCCTGTACCTAGCGAACCGACGGAGCTGCCGAGGGCTTGTGGAACGAGACGCACGCCGGCTTGGGTTGTGGACATGCCTTTTACTTGGAAGAAAATGGGACCGTAGAATAGCAGGGCGTAGATGGACATGGTTGTGAACCAGTTCGTCAGACAGGCGGAGAGGACGGTGCGGTCTAGGAGGAGGCGGACGGGGATGACGGGCTCGGAGGCGAGGGTGGATTCGATGTAGATGAAGAGGGCTAGGAAGATTGCGGAGAGAGGGAGAGTGATGAGGACGAAGGGGTGCGTCCAGGGGACTTGGTTGCCGCCGGAGTTGAGGCCGAGGAGGAGGAGGACTAGGGCGATGACTAGGGTGGTAGCGCCGAGGAAGTCGATTCGTTTCCAAGCGGATTCGGAGGTTTGCTTGACGGGAATTTTGACGGTGAAGAAGACGAGGAGGCAGGATGCGATTACTAATGGGACTTGGATGAGGAAGGCTGTCCTCCAGCCCCACGTGTCGTTTATCCAGCCGCCGAAGACTCCACCGAGTCCGGCCCCTGTGCCGTAACATATGTTGCCGAAACCTTGCCATACTCCTCTCTTTCGAAGGGGGACTAGGTCTGAGGCGACGAACGTGGAAATGGCTGTTAATCCTCCGCCGCCCATGCCTGCCACTACGCGTCCGAAGATGATGACCCACTCTGTCTGTGCGAGGCCACAGATCAGGTTCCCAAGAGCAAAGAAGATATTCGAGAAGAGCAGGCCTGTGCGTCTAGATAGGATGTCTGTGAGACGGCCGCTCAGGGGTTGGAGGGCGGCATTGGCGATAAGGTACGAGGATGCGAGCCAGGAAAGGAGCGATAATGAATTGAAGGATGTCGATATTGGCGCGGACAGAGTAGCTATTATTGTAGAATCTGGAATAATTCCTGTCAGGCACCTTTCGTTGAGTTAAAGATACTTTTGGGATAGACCTAATGCTGCAAGGAAACATCCAATCCAGATAGATCCAAGTACAAGCAAGAGCTTTGCGGTACTTGGCTCTTCTGCTATCGGCACTTCATCCTCGACACCTTCGTGCTCTTCATCGTCACTTGCTCCTCTCTCAATGGCTCCGTGATCTGGGGTGGGTTTGCCGTTGCCGAGAAGGGGACTTTGTTCATCAGCGTACGAAGACCGATCGACGGCACCGTGAGATGAGTCAGGCATCACTTGAGCTCTTCAACAGTGGCTCTCCCAGAGCAAACATTTGCAGATAACGAGTTGTAACACAAGTAGGATAATTATTCAAACAGTCATGCATTGATATTCAAAATGCCGAAGCATGTCATCATCGATAAGTTAAGCGAGCGGATGATCGACATTACCCTGGATTCTTGATAAGCCCTATCATCGCTTAGAAAATAAACCATGTGCAATGGTTAAAGGCTTTCCCGTAAGGCTTAAGGCACTATCATCAGGTCTATCCGTGAACCACCAAGCAGATTAGAACAACTTGGACTGAGACAAGAGTCAAGCTTAGATCTGAATAGCTTTGAGTTCATAGTATCAAGATGCTCTATCTGGGAGCCCGTGCCCGATCCCTACTTGTCTCCCTCAACGGCACCGTCTCCACATCCTCTTCCAGATCATCAACCGCAAATGTCCCAGCACTCTCTACCCTCTCCTCCTCGTCCTTTACTTTACTGAACCCACTCGTCGACGCGGCATCTGCGCGACCCATGAAAGGAATATCACACTGCGCTGAATGCAGGCGCGGATAATACCGCCTGTATGAAAACAAAGCAACCATCATACCAAGAAATGAGCCTATGGTGACATCGTAGACATCATGACGGTAGTCCTCGCACCGTGAGATGGCGATAAGCGCAGCGCCTATAAGCGGGGCCAAGGCTATGAGGACTCGCGCCAGATCCGTCCTGGGTCGGAACACATACATCTGACCAGCAAGGAACCTACAACCGTTAGTCTTCTCGTTTTCTCGCATGGGATACTGTGCACATACAAAGCCAGATATCCAAGTCCACTAAACGCGAAGCTACTATGTCCGCTTGGGAAGCTCCTCCATCCATCGTGCAGCGTATGGTGGTGGGTCTCCGTGCAAACATCTATTGTGACCAGAGAATGCTCTGGTGTACCTTTTGCTGGCTTGCACCGAGCTATAAGGTCAGGTCTAGGCCGGCCGACCGAGTTCTTGACGATGTCCGTGAGAAAGGATGTCAAGATCAGACTGATGAAGAGGCCAAGTATTGTGACGTGCAACTTGTGTCCACCAGGCCTGAATATGATGGCCCACACAAGAATAAGTAGCAATGGTATACCTCCGGCGTATGCAAATAGCCATGCTGCGAGCTATGAGCTTCGTGTCTTTTAGCCCTATGCGCCGGTAGATATGAAGCCCGTACCTGGTGGGACCCTTTCCACAAGGGCGTGAGGGAACTGAATTGCGATATTATCCAAAGAGAACATGCGATGAAATGGTTGAACAAAGAACTGGCACTGCCCGTGTGTTGCCGTCAGCGAAAACCCTATGCTGGCACAGAGAAAAACCCACGAGCATATAGGCCGTCAAGAGTACAGAAAGCCCAACATAGTCCGCTGCGTAGGATGTCTGCAGTTCCAGTCAGCACTGTACTCATTATAGCTTCGAGGTAGGGTGCACGAACTTGCCAGAATCTCGAGATTGATCCGATAAATCCGGCTTGCTGCGTCACACCTGGCTTTCGACCAACAGCGAAGCTCTCAGAGCGCGGCATTGCAATCAGCGGCGAATGCTCACACACATCCTCGTCAGATGCAGCTGTCGGTATGAGCAAATGCGACGGTCGTTATTGCAATGGATCTGGCGATGACGAAGTCCGCTCTCTGAAACCTGCTGGCGCATCATCGGCACGCGGCGCGCCGATACCACCAGCATACACCCAAGTTCTCAATCCAGAGAGTCCATGATCTTTTTTTAGATCACCTATACGCAAACCATCCTTGACCGTCGCTCTAATAAGCTATCCCCATCATGACAGAGCAGCAACAACCAGGCGCCATCAGCGCCGCCTTCCCAGCCCCACCGCCCTTCTACAAACACTTCACCGAACAGAACCTCGCGCGCCTCAAAGAGCTCCAGCAGCAACCAGAGCCCGATGCTACATCTGCAGAACCTACCAATGACTCCTCACATCTCCTCGACTTGCCTCCCGAGCTGCGCTTTCTTATCCCCCCCGAACCACTCAGCTCAGGGTTCTACAAGAGTTTCGGAGACCAGTACAACGCAAGTCCTCCCTACCTCCAGCTACGCCAACAACACCATTGCTAACTATCCCTTTTCCCTCATAGATCAAAGACATCCTCCCCACCCTCAGTGACCAAAACATCACCCAACTCTACCCCTCCCGGCCCTCCACCCCCACGTCCGCCTCAGAATGGAAACTCGACCACGCCTTCCACCTGCGCAAACTCGCCAAATCGCTTCTCCTAAACTTCCTCGAACTGATGGGTACGCTCTCCGTCAATCCAGAGCATTATGGGCGGAAGATTGAGGATTTGCGGACGTTGTTTATCAATATGCATCATTTGATTAATGAGTACAGACCGCATCAGGCGAGGGAGACGTTGATTGTGATGATGGAGGAGCAGGTGGAGAGGTGTAGGGGGGAGGTTAATGGTGTTAGGGAGATGCGGGAGAAGGTTGAGGGGATTCTGGAGGGGTTGAGGAGGGATAGTGGGGTTCGTGGGTTGGCTGAGGGGGAAGAGGTTACGGAGGTGGAGAAGAAGGCTAGGAGGAGGAGCGAGGAGGATAGGAGGGTGTGGGAGGCGTTGGAGATGGAATTGGCCGATGGAGTGGAGCAACAAGATACTTGAACGCTTCCAAGAGGATCGTGCGGCTGCATGGATCTCTCTGTGTACGAGAGCACACTGCCACACCCTCTAGCAGATTTAGGACTGATATGCAAGCGAGCTCCTTTTGGGCATCTTTGTTATCTCCTATTTCTTGATGTCGTCTATCGGTCTCACACACTGAGCTCAACCTTCTGACCACTCGCCATTTGCGCAGAGTACTTCTCAAGGGCCTTCATCACCTCTCCACCTGATCCTGTGAATTTCTCTACCTGCTGCGGCGCTCTTCCAATGAATGTCTTTGCGTCCAACAATTCATCTAACTCAGCCCAGATAGGCTCGAAGAACGACTCTTTCTTGATTCTTTCGATGAGATCGTTATCTTTTCCTTGTCTCTTAACGGCGTCGGATGCTTGGTGGGAAAGTACGCGGATGTGCTCATGGGCTTCCTGACGGTCCCCTTTCTTGGTGACGATGCGCATGATGATGTTCTCACTGAATTTAATAGTCAGCACATTCAGCATATTCCACATATAGCGTTGCGTACGTGGCCATAAACGGCAGCTCTTCCTTAATCCTCCGGTCGATGACTGCTGGATAAACAACCAGGCCAGAAAACACGTTGTTCAATAACAGCAAGCACGCATCTGCGCAAAGGTACATCTCCGGGAGATCGATTCGACGAATCGCGCTATCGTCCAGCGTCCTCTCAAACCACTGGGCAGCGTACGTGGCAGCAGTCCCATGACTCAAGGTCGGGAGATGTCGCCCCAGCGAGCATAATCGCTCCGAACGCATTGGATTCCGCTTGTACGCCATGGCAGAAGAACCTATTTGATCTTTCTCAAATGGCTCCTCCATCTCTTTGAAGCTTGCCAGATGTCTTATATCTCCACCAATCCGCTGACATGTGGCGCCGAACGATGCGAGAGCGTTGCTGATGTCAAGGTCGATCTTGCGGGTATACGTCTGGCTGGTAATGTAGAAAGCTGATTCAAATCCAGCCTTTTCGGTCACTAATCGGTCAAGCTCCTCAACCTTGGCGTGGTCGTTTTTAAAGATGGCAAGAAAGCTCGCCTGTGTTCCTGTCGTCCCCTTGACACCGCGGAAGCGGAGATCCGCTCTGGCACGCTCTAAATTGCGAAGGTCCATGAGGAGATCCTGGATCCATAGGCAGGTACGTTTCCCTACCGTTGTGAGTTGTGCCGGCTGTCCATGGGTGCTCCCAAGTGTTGGAAGATCTTTGTATTCATTAGCAAAGTCCGCCAACTTCTGTATGACTGTTGCTAGCTTCGGAAGAAGCAAGTCTAGCCCGTCTCTCAGAAACATCAGATCGGCATTATCAGTGCAGTAGCATGATGTAGCGCCCCAATGTATTATCCCCGCTGCTTTGGGTGCGACTTGACCAAATGCATGGACATGAGCCATCACGTCGTGGCGCCTCCTCTTCTCTTCAACTGCAGCGACTTCGAAGTCTTTATCAGTCATGGTCACATGCTGCTTCATTTGCGTGATGGCCTCGTCACTGATATCGAGTCCGAGCTCTTTCTCTGCCTCTGCCAACCATATCCATAACTGTCTCCATGTTGTGGCTCTTGTGCGTGGCGAGAACAGCTGCAGCATCTCCATGCCTGACAAACAACATCGTCAGCCCTAAACAAGCCCTTGTTCACATATAATTCGGACTCACTTGCATATCGACCGCTGAACGGGGAGGACCACACATCGTAATTCGTCATAATGGACAGTTAAGATTGAGATCAGTCAAGGGTGAGTCCTTATCAAACACTAAATAAAACGAAGAGTGTTCCGGCACTATATGGGATTAGATGGTGGGGTCAGATCTGTAAGGGAACGGCGTAGCCAAGGAAATATAACCTTGAGGATTATTCCGGCAGTATTTCACTTCACTGAAATGGAGATGAGAAGAATTTGACTGAGACAGAACTATGAAGCTGGTGAATGAGAGCATGAGCCACCTCCCTCTGGATTGGTATGCCCTTCGACTTTTTCCGTTTCAATGGCGTCGATACGGATGAGAGATTTTCCGTAGGCGGCTGATCCTAGACCTAATCAGTGCTAGTTAGCCCTCGCTCCCGCGCCGCTCGACTGGGTTCGCGCAGATCTCACAGCGGTGGAAACCATAACCTCCACAAGCAGCTCGTGCCATATCACCCACTCTTCTAGGAACAAAGGAACAGTGACTAACCCCAATACCTTCCATTCTCCAAATCGCAAATTGATTTATCTATTGTGTCAGATCATCACAGGCGGTCTCGGAGAGCCCACTGACAGCTCTATCAAACCAATGGGTACATTCCCATCCTCACTTCATATCCATCTCGTTATGTCCACATCACCATTCTTCAACTCCGCATATATCCAGGCGTGAGAAGATGACAGACGGACTATCAGGACTGTTTTAACCCCTGATGATCCTCTGGTGATTGTGAAAGCGCAGCTATTACTCCGATCATGCAACTGTACTTTTCTTCTATTGACTGTATCATCACCTGTGCTCGGCCTGCTGGTTAATTGATTCCTGGGTCGTAAATAATAAGGTTAGGAATTCGAGGCTGGGCAATGGGTCTACTGTAGGCTTGGCCGTTGATCTTCATCTATTACAAGCAAGAATGGGAACGAGAGCAGAAACCAGAAGAAGACCAGCACACTGAAAAATAGTCACATAGTGATAACGCCGACTGCATGAGGATGTCAAATGGTACAACTCGGATAGATAAGACTGACGAATCCCACTAAATTTGAGATTGCATTTATACGTTGTTCCCGTTATCTAGTTCTCCAGCAGCTTCGATACCCACGCTTCTCTCGTACGCCGCCTTCCGCTTGTAATACACCTCGGCGAGGCGAACATCTGCCGGTTCCAGCTCATCCTCTCCCGCCTCCTCCCCATCCGAGTCCCCACCCATTCGTAGCCTTGACCAGAGCACTTTGACCAGACCACCAACGCCCAAGATGAACGGGATCAGCTGCCCAACTGTCCCAATTATGTTCACACCACTGATGTGATTCCATGCTAGGGTTAATTCGATCGACAACACCAATCCCACTGATATGATGCCTGATTGAATTGCCGACGGGATCCAGAACCACTTTCTTGCCTTGTCGGGTTGGTGGGTGATCCGGATATCGGTGATTGTAGTCAAAGTTTGCCAGCTTTGCTGGGCGTGCGAAGGATGCGTGAGAGCGCGGTGGAGGAGCCACGGGTAGCGGTAGAAAGGGTGTATTTGGAGGGCGTATAAATGCGAAAAAAGAATTGCAAGTGCCGAACAGTTGAGTTGGTGCCGGCGGGCTGCACTAAGTGCCGTGCTGATGCAAGTACGCAACGTCACAGCGTCATTGTTGTGTGGGGGTCGGAAGTAGGGAATGTAGAACTTCACCGCTCCACGCCAAAGGATGACCTGGAAGCGATTTGTTTGAGTGAGAGCGAAAGGGCAGGCGGAAAGCACATATGACAAGTAACTATCCGCAGCGTACAGCTCTTGGAGGGTAGGTAAGGAATCACCATCCTTGATTTTCGATTCCGCAGTGTCGGCGGCATGCGGAAGCGCCTGCGAACGCTTCGACAAGCTGCTGATGTCTGAACGCAATGATGCCGCAGGTAAAGGAGTAATGCTGAGATGTGAGTGTGGTGAAGTAGGTATTGTAACGTCTTCGGCGCCTGTACAAGCGTGAGATTCCTCATGATGTTGGTTGTCCTCGCATTCAGGCTTGCTGGCGATGGTCTCTTCTGTTGATGGAGCTTGATTTGTGCCGCCTGGGAAGGAAGAGACGTCATTCACTTCATTGAGGCTCGAAGAAAGTCTCACATCATCAAGACCGTCTTGCAATTTACACATCACCCGTTCTTGATACTCGGCAGACCTTATCCTCCTACCAAAGAAATGCCGTAGAATGCGAAAGAAATGTCCGCAGTCAAGCAACGTGTGGAAACAGATTGCTACTAGAGCTAGCGCCATACTTGCCTCTCTATACCAACCATACAGATCAACCCTGCTGAAGACGAACGCGAATGTGCCACACGGAGTCTTCTGCATGGCATCAAGTCCAGTCCACCAGAACCACACGTTGTATGCCGACATACCAATGAACGATCCATTTCTGATTGTCGTCCGCTCAAAATTGAATTGCCAATGCCTTCTGCTATACCTCGACACGTCCAGAGCGCCGATGTACCACGTAGCGAAGGTGATTTGGATCAAGAGGTACGCTTCCGTAGCGAAAGTCTGGGACGGCTTGTGGGACAAGAAGATAAGGCCAATGAACATGGCAAACATGAATAATGTATTCACCGCTCGAAGGACATGGGCTTCCCGCAAAACAAAGAAGTTAGCAAACCATACTGAGAATGCTTGAGTGTAGTAACCCGTCCGGATGCCGATGCCGTAAATGTCAGGGTTGCCTTCGAAGCCGCAGTGCTCCGGGGTTTGAATACCTCGGACTTGGGGGACCCTCGGACCAATAGACGAGACAGCCTTGGAGGCAGCAAGGCAAGAAGCAGCACTTATAAAGATAAAAAGAATTAGGCATAGGATACCTCTAAAAGATGACGATCTGTCCATGTTTGGACAAAAGCAATGGGAAGCATCGCAAAGCAAGTGAAAGTCCTATGCAGGGAAGTCTCCATATAAAAGCAAAAATGGTTTCGAAGAGGAGGACATAACATAGCCGCGAAAGCAAAGCCTGCGCGATACTTGCATCCTCCATACCCCCCGCGGTGATCCATGCACTACAATAAATGAAACGCTCTTGCAGCGAAGCGCTGACCCGTTTCATCTGACGCGCGTCCGAAATTGAACCAAGTATTGAGAGCCAAACGAAAGATTATACATCTCGAGGTTGTGCCCGAACGTTACCAAAATAGTGATTTGTACCCTACCTGCATGTAACATGTAAATTCCTTCAGTGAAGCGCCGACCAATTTCCTCTGGCGCGCGTCTGATAAAACAAATACCATCTCAAGGTTGCGCTTGAATCTCATAACGGTCTGGCGAAAATGAGGAACTGTTTGGAGTCCCTTTTTAGATGCACAGCCTCGTGAAACGAAGAGGTTGCCCCTTGACCAGAGATACGCCGGATTTGCTGCCGCCACTTCAATCCCGCGAATGCTGCGTTGACACCTTCATGAACTAGCAAAGCTGACACCGAGCTGATGTTTCCTACCAAGAACTGCTCGCAGAATCAAGGTGGTGAGTCGATTGTTGACGTCAAACGTGCCCGATTGGCCGCCGCCAGCACAGCCTCGCGGACAATCCGGATTTCTACAGTAGTAGTACGGAATCATCGTCTTTAAATAACGAACCTGCCGCGTACATGTCAAGTGGTTGCTATCTATAACGTTAGCAAATACACGTAAGTAAATAAGTTGACGGAGATGCCTCTAACAATGCTAATACTGCGTTCAGTCCGCCTCAATCGAACCACAATCGATCATCATGTACACCTCTCAAATGTCTCCACCGATCAACGCCAACCTTCCTTCTCCATGCGACAGCGCTGCAAGCTCGATCGTGAAGCCAGGAAGCGTCAAGACATCATGCGCTGATTGCGGCGAATGTCGGTGCTGCATCATTCCTTGCACGATCATGTAGATATACTTCAGACAACAGGACGGCACGAGTTGTTGGATTGGATACAGTCATTGATGAAGATATATATATAAGGCTACGCTGTCTGAAGATGATCTGGAATCCTGGTTGGACTATGTTGGGATGTGTCCCGAGGAGGATCGAATCGGATAGATATCTATCGTTATTCTTGTTCATTTGAAGTCATGAAGAAATGACAGTCACAGACAAATGTCCATGCCAGCCAAATTATCAACAATACATGTACTCTACCGAGTGACTAAATTCCTCGGCAAGACCAAATTATATGTCCCTCTTCGTTCAAGTGCTTAACAATTTGACTCCAAATTCGTTGCAATGGGTATTCGCGAGAGACGCTCGCTGAAGCAGCAGATGAAAACAAGGCACTTTGGAGGGGGATTAGACATCAACAAAAGGAAGGGTATCCGAGAAGAATGGCTTAGGTATTTGTAATACCATGTAAGGGAGAAGGTGATGTGGAAGGCTCGTCCTGCGAAACTCTTTCTCTGGGCGCTTTGGGCTCGGTAACTTTAGATAGCATTTTGACGATCCTGACCAAAGTTAGTACGTGACTTGATGAAGAAAATAGCGCGGATCATATACCTCGAGGTTTCCTCTAGCATATCCTCGTTTACTCCCTCTAGCTGCCTAACTTGTTCCTGCAGGCCTGCCATCTGGATAAAGAATAGAAAGTCAGCAAAGCCCTCACACGGTCATCACTCGCCCCAAAAATCCCAGTCTTTGAAAGTAAGTTATCAAGAAGAAGCAGAAGTAAAAGGGCCTCCCACAGTTCCCTCTATAGAAGAACCAAGCTCCTCACCTTCCTTCGCATTCTCTTCCCCATCATCAGACGGGTCGGCCCACTTGCTCATCGGCAGATCCGACTTCGGCGTAGGGCTGGCACCGTAGTCGGCACCGTTCATTCTCTTCGTTTGCATCTCCGTCAGTTCGGCAGAGGTGACTTTGAAGGCTGCCTCAACCTCCCTGAGCTTGGTAGCATGCTTCTCGGCGGTATCCTCGGCCTTCTGCAGGTGCTCCCTGAGCGATTTGTTTTCTTCGTTGGCGGCGTCGACTGCCTTTCGGAGTTCATCCAGTTGTGGCTCTAAGTCCGTTCCGATGTTGCGACCCGGCTCTGCGTCGACTTCTTCACTCTTCGCCGCATCTGACTTTACCGTCTCAATTGCTTTCAAGGCTTTTTCATGATCCGCTTTGTGCTTCTCAGCATCATCAAGCGCCTTTACCATCTTCTCATTCGTGTGCCGTAGCTCGCGCTTCGTACTTTCCAAGTCCTTTTTGAGCTTCGTCGTCTCCTCTACGGCCTTTGGCAATTTGCGCTTCAGATCATCGAGCTCCTTGATTATTGCGGTACGCTCTGCCTTATGGCCTTCCAAGTCCTTCTGCATAGCTTCTTTGTCGTTCATGCCAACCTCTTGAAGCTTGGAAATTTCCGCTGCATGCTGCTTCGTCAGATCCGATATACTATCTGTCAATCGATCAACTTTCGCAGTGCCCAAATTACTCGCCTCCTCGACAAGTCCCGTAAGTTGATTGATCGTCTCCTTGTCTTTTGCTAGTGCGGTATGTAATTCTTCCATTTGTTCTGAGTATTGTTTTTCCAAGACCTGGATATCTGGC
>JAABUP010004779.1_pt1 | contig 21685 bp, 19 predicted proteins | sample 5559201 | NCBI WGS metagenome assembly JAABUP01 (sample SAMN10711887, study PRJNA513373) | rock metagenome | isolation source: Antarctica rocks | place: Antarctica | reverse complement strand
GCAGGCCTCCGAGCTGCTCGCCGACCTCCGCGAGGACGTGACCGGCGCGCTCGCCGAGGTCCGTCGCCTCGTCCACGACCTGCGCCCGCCCGCGCTCGACCAGCTCGGCCTGGTCCCGGCGCTGCGCTAGCAGGCCGCCCGACTGCACCGGCCCGACGGGGCCGCGGTCCGCGTCACGATCGAGGCCGACGTCCTCGAGCCGCTGCCGGCCGCGGTCGAGGTCGCCGCGTACCGGCTGGTGTCCGAGGCGATGCTCAACGTCGCCCGGCACGCCGACACCACGACGGCGGACGTGCTGGTCGCGGTCCGCGACGACACGCTGGAGCTGTGCGTGCGCGACGGGGCCGCCGCCGGCGCACCGTGGGTCGCCGGGGTAGGCCTGACGTCGATGCGGGAGCGGATCGAGCAGCTCGGCGGCCGGCTCGAGGCCGGCGGCTCCCCCGAGGGCGGCCGGGTCCGCGCGCTGCTCCCCCTGCCGGCTTCCGGAGACCCCGTCCTCGAGTCCCGGTCCTCAGCCGCGGGCCATCAGCAGCGGGACGAGCTGCTCGGACGACGTGAGCGAGCCGTGGTGGCCGACGAGGGCGCTCTCGGTCGGCTCGATCCGCGAGCGGGTGATCACCCAGTTCCCGCGGGCGGCCGCCACGACGTCGCCGATGCGGCGGCGCGTGACGTCGGTGACGGTGGGGCCGAACCAGCCCGCCGCGACCGCCTCGTCGCGCGAGCGCACCCACGCCCGCTCCCCGAGCTCGGCGCGCCACGCCGCAAGGACGTCCTCCGCCGCGCCGGGCGCCGCGTGGACATGACGCGCGCGCGCCTCCCCGGCGAGACGTCGGACCCCCGCGAGCAGTGCCGGCGTCGTGTCGAGGTCGACGTGCCACCCACGGTCGGTGCCGATCATCCCGTGGTCGGCGACGACGGCGAGCAGCGCGCCCCGTGGGAGGTCCTCGGCGATCCGGGCGACGAGCCGGTCCACGACGCCGAGCTGCAGCCGCCAGGCCGGGCTCCCCGGCCCGTGCTGGTGGCCGATCATGTCGAGGTCGCCGTGGTAGCCGTAGACCAGGGCCCGCCCGCCGACGTCCACGTCGAGGGCGTCGAGCACCTCGGCGGCCAGGTCGCCGAGGGCCGCGACGCCCCGGAACCGTCCGCCGCGCAGCGCGGCGCGGGTGAGCCCGGAGCGCCGCTGGACCTCCGGGGCGACCGAGGTGACGGCGACGCCCGCGCGCGCCGCCCGTTCCAGCACGGTCGGTCGCGGCTGGACCTCCTCCGGGGGCAGCTCGCTCAGCAGGTCGACCGGATCGGCCGCGCCGTGCGCGCACCAGCGCAGGGTGTTGAGCACGGCGTCGGGCGCGCCGTCGGGGTCGTCGAGCGGGGGCATCGCCATGCTGTAGCCGGTCAGGCCGTGCTCGCCCGGAGTGAGCCCCGTGCCCAGCGAGGCGATGCTCACCGCGGTGGTGGACGGGAAGCAGGCCGTGAGCCGGCTCGAGGTCCTGGCGAGCTCCGCCAGCGCCGGGGCGTGCGCCGCGTGGGCGTCGAGGAGCTCCGCGCCCAGCCCGTCGACGAGCAGCACCGCGGCCGCACGGATCCCGCCGCCGGCACCGACGCCGAGCGTGTCGGTGACGCCGTCGACGCCGAGCGCGGCGGCTAGCGACGGCGTCACCTCGGTCAGCGTCCCGGCGCCGTAGGCGGGCAGGAAGGGGCCGTGGTCCACCTCGCCCGACATGGCGGCACAGCCTAGGAGACGGACCTCGTGGTCAGACCGACGACACCGCTTCCGGCGTCGTCGACTCCGGCACGCGGCTCGCGTGGTAGTCGTCGGGGTCGGTGTGGTCGAGGCCCTCCGGGGTGGGGGTCGTCCGCAGGACCAGCGTGACGACGACGGCGACGACGAGGTTCGCCACGAGCGCGACGGCGCCGACGTAGATCTGGACGCGGGAGCCGTCGAACGGCGCCCAGCCCAGGAACGACAGCTTGTCCAGGGCGAGGGCCGACCCGCCGAAGTGGGCCTTGCCGTTGGCCGGGTTGGGGATGCCGTAGAGCAGGTAGAGCCCCCACGCGAGACCGACGGCCCACCCGGCGACGAGGGCCCACCGGTGGAACCAGCGGGTGTAGAGCGCGATCGCCACCGACGGCAACGTCTGCAGGATGATCACGCCGCCGATGAGTTGCAGGTCGACCGAGAACTGCGGGTCGACGCCGACGATGAACAGCACCGCGCCGACCTTGACCACCAGCGAGGCCAGCTTGGCCTGACGGGCCTCGTCGGCGGGCGAGGCGTCCCGCCGCAGGAACTCCTTGTAGACGTTGCGCGTCCACAGGTTCGCCGCCGCGATGGACATGATCGCGGCCGGGACCAGGGCGCCGACTCCGATGGCGGCGAAGGCGATCCCGGCGAACCACGACGGGAACTGGCCGGCGAACAGCGCCGGGACCACGGTGTTGGAGTCCGGGCGCCCGGTGGAGCCGTTGACGATCGGCTTCGTGCCCGCCGCGATGGCGACGTACCCGAGCAGGGCGAGCAGGGCGAGCAGGAACGAGTAGGCCGGCAGCGCCGCCATGTTTCGCCGGATCGTGGAGCGGCTGCGCGAGGACAGCACCCCGGTGACCGAGTGCGGGTAGAGGAAGAGGGCGAGGGCCGACCCGAGGGCCAACGTCGCGTACTGCAGCTGGTTGTTGGCGGTGAGCAGCGTCGATCCGGCGGGCTGGCCCGTGGTCGGTGACGGGGCGGCGAGCTTGGCCGCGCCCGCGTCGACGATCGCGCCCCAGCCGCCCAGCTTCAGCGGCAGGTAGACGATGGCGACGATGATGACGAGGTAGATCAGCAGGTCCTTGACCACCGCGATCAGCGCCGGCGCCCGCAGCCCCGACTGATAGGTGTAGGCCGCGAGGACGACGAACGCGACGAACAACGGCGCGTGCCCCCAGAAGCCGGAGCCGTTGAGCCCGATGGTCCGCAGGACCGCCTCGAGGCCGGCGAGCTGCAGGGCGATGTAGGGCATTGTCGCCACGATCCCGGTGATCGCGACCAGCAGTGCCAGCCCCGGCGAGTCGTAGCGCCCGCGGACGAAGTCGGCCGGGGTGACGTAGCCGTGCACCCGCGAGACCGACCACAACCGCAGCAGCGGCAGCATCACCAGCGGGAACGCGATGATCGTGTAGGGCACCGCGTAGAACCCGAGGGCCCCCGAGGAGAACAGCAGCGCAGGGATGGCGACGAAGGTGTAGGCGGTGTAGAGGTCTCCGCCGAGCAGGAACCATGTCACCCACGAGCCGAACTTCCGCCCGCCGAGGCCCCACTCGTCGAGGTGGTTCGGGTCGGCGGCCGCCCGCCAGCGGCTGGCCATGAACCCCATGACCGCGACCAGCACGAACAGCAGGGCGAAGACCGTCAACTGGACGATCTGCGCGCTCGTCACCGGTCACCCTCCTCGTCGGGGTCCCGGGTGAGCAGGTGCACGGCGACGGTGCAGGCGATGCCCACCGGGATGACCGCGAACTGGAACCAGTAGAAGAACGGCAGCCCGCCCAGGCGCGGACGGTCGGAGTTGAACAGGGGCGTGAGCAGGCAGATCAGCGGGAGGAGCAACAACAGGTTCCAGGCGCGGAACCTCAGGCGGGAGGCGCGGGGTGACGTCATCGTCGGCGACCCTTCACGAGCGGTGTACGCGCGGGACCTTAGGCCGTGTGGTCACCGAACGCTACGGATCGATGATCGTCGGGGCCCCGGGACTGGCCGGGTCGATCCCCACGGCGGCCCGCTCCCGACGCCGTCGTCGCACCTCCCGCACCACGAGCACCGCCGCCACGGCCGCGAGGACCGGTATCGGGCCCCAGGCCAGGTAGCGCGCCACGGTGTCCAGGGAGAGCGCGAAGAGGTAGCCGAGGGTGACGCAGCCTCCGCCCCAGAGCGTGCCGCCGAGGGCGTTCCACGGCAGGAAGGTCCGCAGGTAGGGCATCCGGGCCATGCCGGCCATCCCGGGGACGAGCGCGCGGAGCAGCGCGGTGCCGCGGCCGAGCAGGACCGCCTTGCCGCCGTGGCGGCGCAGGAAGTCCTCGGTGGCCTGCCACCGTCGGGCGCCGACGAACCGCCCGACGCGGGAGCCCTGCAGGCGCGGCCCGATCTTCCGTCCGACCTCGTACCCCACCGAGTCGCCCGCGATGGCGGCGACGATCGCGACCACGATCATCGGGACGAGCGCGATGACGCCCTGGTGCGCGGCGAACCCGGCCACGAGCAGCGCGGTCTCACCGGGCAGCACGACCCCGACCATCACTGCCGCTTCGGCGAACGCCAGACCCCCGGCGATCAGGTAGAGCCAAGCGCCGACGCTCTCACCGATCGCGCGCAGGAAGTCGAGCACCCGTCCATGGTGCCCGCTCCGCTCGGTCAGGGTGCGGCGGCGCCGAGGCGCTGCTTCAGCGCCTCGAGCTCCGCACGCATCGACGTCGGCAGCTTGTCGCCGATCGTGTCGAACCAATCCTCGATGAGCGGTAGCTCCGCGCGCCACTCGTCGACGTCGACCTCGAGCGAGGCCTCGATGTCCGCCACCGGCACGGTGAGGCCGTCGAGGTCGATCTGGTCGACCGTGGGGATGCGGCCGATCGACGTCTCGGTGGCCGAGGCCTTGCCCTCGATCCGCTGGATGACCCACTTCAGGACGCGGCTGTTCTCCCCGAACCCGGGCCAGAGGAAGCGTCCGCCGTCGCCCCGGCGGAACCAGTTCACGTAGAAGATCTTCGGCAGCTTGTCGGGGTCGGCGCCCTTGCCCACGTCGATCCAGTGCTGGAAGTAGTCGCCGACGTCGTAGCCGATGAACGGGATCATGGCCATCGGGTCGCGGCGGACCTCGCCGACGGCGCCGACGGCGGCGGCGGTCGTCTCCGAGGACAGCGTCGCACCCATGAAGGTGCCGTGCTGCCAGTCGAACGCCTCGTTGACCAGCGGGATGGTCGTCTTGCGGCGGCCGCCGAAGAGGATCGCCGAGATCGGCACCCCGGCCGGGTCGTCCCATTCGGGGGCGAGGATCGGGCACTGGGCCATCGGCGTGCAGTAGCGCGAGTTCGGGTGGGCGGCCTCCTGGCCGGCCTCGCCGTTCTCGGGCGTCCAGTCCTCGAGGCGCCAGGACGTGCAGTGCTCCGGCCGGCCCTCCATGCCCTCCCACCAGATGTCCAACTCGTCGGTGAGGGCCACGTTGGTGAACAGCGAGTTGCCACGCTCGATCGTGCGCATCGCGTTCGGGTTGGTCGTCCAGTTGGTGCCCGGCGCGACGCCGAAGAACCCGGCCTCCGGGTTCACCGCGTGCAGGCGCCCGTCCGCACCGAAGTGCATCCAGGCGATGTCGTCCCCGAGGGTCTCGACCTTCCAGCCCGGGATGGTCGGCTCGAGCATCGCGAGGTTCGTCTTGCCGCAGGCCGAGGGGAACGCCGCCGCGACGTAGTACGTCCTGTCCTCGGGGCTGGTCAGCTTGAGGATCAGCATGTGCTCGGCGAGCCAGCCCTCGTCGCGCGCCATCGCCGAGGCGATGCGCAGCGAGTAGCACTTCTTGCCCAGCAGCGCGTTCCCGCCGTACCCGGAGCCGAAGCTCCAGATCATCCGCTCCTCGGGGAACTGGGTGATGTACTTGATCTCGTTGCACGGCCACGGCACGTCGGCCTGGTCGGGCTCGAGGGGCGCGCCCACCGAGTGCAGCGCCGGCACCCAGTCGGTGCCCTGCTCGTCGAGGCGCTCGTACACCGCGTCGCCCATGCGGGTCATGATGTGCATCGACGTGACCACGTAGGCCGTGTCGGTGATTTCCACGCCGAGCATGGGCCGCTCCGCCGAGGTCGGCCCCATGCAGAACGGGATGACGTACATCGTCCGCCCGCGCATGCACCCCCGGTACAGCTCGGTCATCGTGGCCTTCATCTCGGCGGGGTCCATCCAGTTGTTGGTGACCCCGCAGTCGGCCCGGTCGACCGAGCAGATGAAGGTGCGCTCCTCGACCCGGGCGACGTCGCTCGGGTCGGACGCGACGGAGAACGAGTTCGGTTTCTTCTCCGGGTCGAGCCGCGTGTAGGTGCCCGCGTCGACGAGATCCTGGGTGAGGCAGTCCCACTCCTCGGCCGAGCCGTCGCACCATACGACCTGGTCGGGCGCGGTCAGCTCCGCGACCTCGGCGACCCAGTCGATCACCTCCCGACGCGTGAGCGGGGGGTTGTCGAGTCCTCGGACGGTGGGGACGGCGGTCATGCACACTCCTTCGATCGGCTCGCAGGTGTGGTGCTCGTGCGAGGACCGGGCCCTCGATGCGGTGCTCACGCGCTGGGGCTCGACGCTAACGACAGTTCTTCTCAGCGGAACCGTTCGGCGGTGTCAGGGGCCCCACTTCCACGATCAAGCTGAACGATTCAGCAGCCGAGCATGCTGACCAGCGCGGGGAGGACCCGGCCGAGAGGGGCGTCGAGGCGCACCGTCGCCTGCCGCTCGGCGCGGGTCGGGCCCGCCGTGACGACGCCGAGGGGCGTTCCCGCGCGCTCCGCCGCGTGGACGAAACGCAGCCCCGACATGACCGTCAGCGACGAACCGAGAACGACGAGTGACCGGGCGTCGGCGACGAGGTCGAAGCACCGAAGCACCCGCGGTCGGGGCACCGATTCCCCGAAGAACACCACGTCCGGCTTGAGTGGGCCGTCGCCGCAGCGCGGGCACGGCGTCATCGCGAAGCGGTCGAGGAAGGCCACGGGCAGTTCGACGTCGCCGTCCGGGTTCGCGCGGGCGGCGGCGGCCGAGGCGACCTCGGCGTCGAACTCCGGGTTGAGCGCGGTGAGCAGGGCCTGCACCTCGGCGCGGGGCACGAGGGCGCCGCACGCGAGGCAGAGGACGCGGTGCAGCGCCCCGTGGAGCTCGACGACGCCGTCGGCCGCCACACCGCCGGCCTGGTGCAGCCCGTCAACGTTCTGGGTGACGACGCCGCGGACGAGGCCGGCACGGGCGAGGGCGGCCACCGCGCGGTGGCCGGCGTTCGGCCGGGCCCCGGCGATCGACGGCCAGCCGACGTGGCTGCGCGCCCAGTAGCGGTGGCGCGCGGCCGGGTCGCCCACGAAGGTCTGGTAGGTCATCGGCCCGTGCCGACGGCGGGCGCTGGAGGGGCCGCGGTAGTCGGGGATTCCGGAGTCGGTGGACATTCCCGCGCCGGTCAGCAGCACGCACTGCCCGGCGCCGATCAGTGTGGCCAGGGCGGCGACGTCGCCGCGCTCGGTGACCTCGACGTCCAGCGGCGCCTGCGGCGCGCTGGAGCGGATCCCGGGCCTGGCCACCCTGTCCATGGTGCCCGTCGCCGGAGGAGACCCGTCAGCTCGCCTGCGACACCGAGGACATGGTGAAGCCCTCCACCCGCAGCGGCGGCATGGCGGCGCGGGTGAACCAGTCCTTCCACTCCCGTGGCAGCGTCCAGGCGTCGCGGGACCTCGGCGAGCTCTGCGCGCGGGACGCTGTCGACACGCCGGCGCGTCTCGGCGGCGAGCGCCCGGACGCGGACCCCGAGGTCGTCGACGGCGGCGATCCGGGCGGCGGCGAGCCCGGTGCGCCAGCGCACGTGCCGGCCCCGACGCGGGTCCGCCTCCCGCGTGGCGGGCGTCCGCGGATCCGGAACGGCCGGGTCCGGCTCGGCCAGGCACGAGAGCCGACTCGCGAGGCGCCGCAGCGCGTTGGCCTCGTCGAGCATCCGCCGTCGGCGGGCGACGAGGTGGTGCAGGCTCCGTTGCAGCGGGGCAATCCCGGAGGCCCGCCGCAGCGCCTCGGCCGTCCCGGCGGCGAGGGCGCACTCGGTACGGGTCCCCGCCGCGCGGCGGGCCAGCTCGGCGGAGACCGGGAACCAGGAGGCGTCGGCGAGCCGCGGGACGTGCTCGGCGACGAGCTCGCGGTCGGCGTCGAGCACGGTCCGCCAACCCCGGTGCGCGTCGGTGCGCACGAGGGCGAACACCACCACCTCGACCCGCGCCGCGGCGTCGACGAGGGCCGCGAGCTCGTCGCGGTCCAGGGGCGCCCCGGCGTCGGCGAGCACGAGCAGGGCGCTCGCCCCGGCGGTCGGCCAGGTCCCGTCCTCGCCCCGAGCGGGGAGGGCGAGGTCGAACTCCTCGAGCAGCGGCACCGCGGCGGTCGACACGTCATCTCCCCCGGCCTCGTCCCGGGACTGGCCGTGCACCACCCGCCGGGTCCGCCGGGGCAGGGTGGCGACGCCGAGCAGCGCCGCGGCCAGCGCCCAGCGTCCGCGTCCCGGGGCGGCGACCAGGGCGACGACCGGGCGCGCCGTCCCGTCCGCGACGATGGTGTCGGGCTCCGCCGCTCCCGGGTCGAGGCGGCGCAGCAGTGTCGAGAGCGCGCGGCGGGCCTCGGCGACCTCGCCGGGCAGCGTCCGGGTCATGCGGTCAGCTCCCGCCACAACACCACGTAGGAGCGGTGCGCCGCGTGGGCGACGCGGGCGGACTCCGGCGGTGTGCCCCACGCCGCGACGGATCCCCACCACGCCGCCCGGCGGGCGGCCTGCGCCGCGAGCTCGCTGCGCGCGGCGTCGGGGAGCCCCAGCCGTGCGGGGGGTGATCCGGGAGCGGCGAGCCGGTCGAGCTCGTCGGCGAGGTCGGAGGTGAGCGGCACCACCTCCGCCCGCACCCGCGCCCGGGCCTCGAGCAGCTCCAGGTCGGCGAGGGCGGGCCGGGTGCGCAGCTCCTCCACCGCGTCGCGCACCCGCTCGGTGTCGGCGCCCGGGGACGAGGCGACCAGCGCGTCGAGGCGGCTCAGGGCCGCGGCCCCGGCGAGCAGATCGGCGCGCTGACGGATCTCCTGCACGCGGTCGACGAGACGGTCGAGCCCCGAGGCGGCCAGCAGCGCCGTGCACACCTCGCCGACGCCCGCCGACGGCCGCGTGCGCAGCAGCTCCACCGCGAGGGCGACACCGCGGCGGTCGAGGAGCTCGATGAGCCGGGCCATCCTCGCCGCGTAGACCGTCGGCGCGGGTGGCGGGACGCCGAACAGGGCGAGGTCGAGAGCGCCGGGGTCGAGACGGGCGAGGACGCCGAGTGCGTGCAGGTCCTCGGTGCGCAGCGCCCCGGTCACGGCGGTCTCGGCGAGTAGGCCGATCACCGGCGTCACCGGGCCGAGGCGGTATCCGAGCCGACGGCCCAGCCGCCGGGCCGCCAGGACCGACCGGGCCGGCGCGTCCGGGTCGGGATCAGCCCCGGCCTCGTGGCCGAGTACGTCGCCGGCTCCCACGGTGTCCGCGCGGCCGAGGACCGCGGCCACGCCGGCCGGACCCCGCTGCGCGGCGCCCGCGAGCTCGGCGAGGTCGTGCTCCCGGGCGTGCGCCGGGAGCACCACCAGCGCCGCGTCGGCGGCCTCCGCGGCGGTCTCGGCGTCCGCGCGAGGCTGTTGGCCCCCGCCCGCGTCGCGCCGAGCCCGTCCCGGGGGTGTCGATCACGGTCAGCCCGTCGAGGGCGTCGCTGGTGAGCGACACGACGAGGTGGTCGACGTACGCCGGGTCGATCCCCAGACGGTCGCCGACGGCGGCAGGGACGCGGCCTCCGTCGACGAGCGGGAGGGGGCGCCGGCTGCCGTCGGTGAGCACGACGTCGAGGCGGTCGACCGGCCCGCGGACGTAGTGGGCGACGAGGCGGGTGCACTCCCCGGCCCCGGTCGGCGCCACCCGGCGGCCGACCAGCGCGTTGACCAGGGTCGACTTCCCCGACGAGACGGGGCCGGTCAGCACCAGCCGGGGCGTCGACGCGGCCCGGTCGGCGACCGCGTCGAGCGTGTCGGCCACGGCGAGCCCGACCCGCGGAGCGAGCGCGCGGCAGGCCCGCACCACCTCGTCGCACACCGCGCCCACGACCTCGAAGCGTAGGACGGCACGTCGGTCGGGTGGGGCCGAACGGCGTCCCGGGTCGGCCGGTTCACGGCGTGGCGGGGTTTCGCCCGATCGGTGGGGAGGGGATGCTGATCCACGACGGTCGACCGACCTGACCGCCCGAGGGGAAGGCACGACTGTGGCCGACACTGGCACGTACCTGACGATCGTCGTGATCGGTTTCGTGCTCACCCTGATCGTCGGCCAGTTCCTCATGCGCGCCGGGCACGGGTTTCTCGCGGACGTGTTCGACGACGAGGAGGTCGCGACCTCCACCACCCGGCTGCTCGGCGTCCTGTTCCATCTGGTCGCGCTGGGTTTCCTGGGCCTCATCTCCACCTTCGACCCGATCCCGGTCGAGGGGACGGTGCAGATGGTGGTCACGAAGGTCGGCGTGATCCTGCTCGTCCTCGGCATCCTCCACGGCGCCACGCTGCTGCTGCTCGCCCGCGTCCGCAACCGGCGCCGCGCGCAGGGCATCGAGTCCTCGATGACGGCCCAGTACGACCAGCAGCGCCGGGCCCGTCAGACCGAGCGGGGCCGGGTCATCGAGGCGGGCGGTTCGAGCGGCTCCTCGGGATCGCAGGGCTGAGTCCCGCCGGCGTCACGCGGCGTGGCGCAGACCCCTTCGACACAGGGCGCCCTCGATCAGTTCCCGGCTGCGCGCACGCAGCAGCACGCGGATCTCCCCGTCGCCGATCTGGTCGTGGATGCTCTCCACCGAGGCGTGCGCGCCGTCCAGGAAGAGCCCGGTGACCTCGTCGAGCGTGGGGTCGAGGACCGCGCGGACGGTGGCCGTCAGCCCGTCCTCGAGCGTGCTGCGCGGCTCCTGGTCGGCCTCGCGCACCATCGTGGTGTCCATGAGCGTCGCCGGGTGCAGCGCGTGCACCGCGACACCGTCACCGCGCAGGTCGTCGGCCAGGTCCAGGGTGGACATCACCTGGGCGAGCTTCGAGCGACGGTAGGCCCGGAACCCGGTCCAGTCGCGCTCGGTGAGCAGGTCCTCCGGGTCGAGGGCCTCCTGAGCGATCGAGGCCACCTGGATCACCCGGGACGGCGCCCCGGCCCGCAGGAGCGGCACGAGACGGCGGGCGAGGTGGTGGGCGGCGAGATGGTTCACCGCGAAGCGCAGCTCGTAACCGTCGGCGCTGACCTCCCGGTTGCCGTTGGGCGGACCGAATCCGACGCCGGCGTTGGAGAGCAGCAGGTGCAGGCGATCGGTGCGGCGCTCCACGTCGTCGGCGAGGGCGTCGACCTCGGCCAGGGACGAGAGGTCGGCGCACACCGTCTGCAGGTCCGTGGCGCCGGTTCGGCGCTCGATCTCCGCGGCGGTGTCGTCGAGACGTTCGCGGTCACGCCCGTGCAGAAGGACTCGGGCACCGAGCTGGGCGAGGCGGGCGGCCACAGCCCGGCCGATGCCGTCGGTCGCGCCGGTCACGAGCACGGTCTGCTGGTTCGGGGGGAACACCATCACCTCAGGGTCGGGGACTGTTAGCTCCGGGTTACCCGGAAGTCCGCGACCGTGATCGTGAGCCGTACGACCCTCGTCCGTGTCCGGTCCGAGCTGAGCACCTCCGGGGGCACCACGTCGTCCGGGGTGTGAAGATCGGGGGATGGCTCCCGATCGCGCCGGAACGGTGACGCCCCGACCGATCGTGAGCTTCGCCGACCGCGGCGGCCGGATGACCGCGGGCCAGCAGAGGGCGTGGGACCGGCTCTGGTCCCGATACGGTGCCGACCTCGCCGACCTCGAGGGGCCGCTCGACGGTCCACGCTGGTTCGGACGGCGCGCGCCGCTGCGGCTGGAGATCGGCTCGGGCATGGGGGAGACGACCGCGGCGCTCGCCGAGGCCGAGCCCGGCTCCGACCACGTCGCCGTGGAGGTCTACCCGCCGGGGCTCGCGCAGCTGCTGATGCGCATCGACGAGCGCGGGCTGGGGAACCTCCGTCTCCTCCGGGGCGACGCCGTCCTCGCCCTGCGGGACCACGTCGCCCCGGGCTCGCTCGCGGGGATCCGCGTCTTCTACCCCGACCCGTGGCCCAAGCGCCGGCACCACAAGCGGCGCCTGGTGGCACCGGAGACCGTCGCGCTCATGGCGTCGCGGCTCGCTCCCGGGGCGACACTGCACCTCGCCACCGACATCGCGGAGTACGCCGAGGTCATGCGCCGCGTGACGGCCGCCGAGGAGCGTCTGCGCAACCCCCACGGCGGTTTCGCGCCGCGCCCGCCGTGGCGGCCGCGGACGAAGTTCGAGGTGCGCGCCCAGCGGGAGGGCCGGCCGAGCCACGACCTGCTCCTGGTGCGTGTCGACGGCCCGGCGGAGGACCCCCCGGGCGCGGTGCCGGGCCCGGGCCGAGCGTGATCACCCACCGGACGCGGCGTCGGCGGGCCGTTAGAGTCGACCCCGTGTCGCCCTCGCCGTCGCCGTCCCCCGCCGACCTCGCCGCCGGGGGCGCGATGATGACGGCGGGTCCGAGCACCGATGGTTCCGACGATCCCGCCGGCTCCGCGGGCGATCCGCCGGGCGCCGGCTCGACGGACACCGCGGTCGTGCCGCAGCGCACGCTGCTCGTCTGGGACGCCCCCAACATCGACATGAGCCTCGGGTCCCTGCTGGGCACCCGGCCGAGCACGTCGACGCGGCCCCGCTTCGACGCCGTGGGCCGCTGGTTGCTCGGTGAGGCCGGGCCCGACGGCCTCGCCGAGGCGACGGTGTTCACCAACGTGGTGCCCGGCTCCACCGACCCGGTGCGGCCGTGGGTGGAGGCCCTGCGCAACTTCGGGTTCGCCGTCTTCGCCAAGCCCAAGGTGGCCGAGGACTCCGACGTCGACGACGACATGCTCGCCCACATCGAGGCGCGTCGGCAGGAGGGCGGGCTGAGCCACGTCGTCGTCGCGTCGGGCGACGGTCGCGCCTTCCGGGAGCCCCTGGAGGCCCTGGTCGAGCGGGGCGTCACGGTCACGGTCATCGGGTTCCGGGAGTACGCCGCGTTCGCGGTCGCCTCGGACGTCGTGGAGTTCCTCGACCTGGAGGAGATCGCCGGCGTCTTCCGCGAGCCGTTGCCGCGCGTCAGCCTCGACCACCTCCCCGCGGCCGGCGCGTGGTTGCAGCCGCTGCGCACGCTCCGGTCGCTGCTCGAACGGCAGTGACCGGTCGGCGCGACCGTGAGCAACACTGTCCACCGTGAGTCTCGCCCGCCGTCTGCACGCCCCGGTCGTCCTGCCCTGCGACCGGGACGGGACGCCGAAGGTGCTCCGCGACGCCGTCGTCGACGTCGGCGCCGACGGGCGCCTCACCTTCGTCGGGTCCGCCGCGGAGGCGCCTGCGTCGGAGGCGCCGGTCACCCGCGTCGAGGGCCTCCTCATGCCGGGGCTGGTCAACGCCCACGCCCACACGCCGCTCACGGTGCTGCGCGGGATGGGTGGCGACCTCCCGCTCATGCGCTGGCTCACCGAGGTGGTCTGGCCCGCCGAGGCCCGGCTCGAGGGCCCCGACGTGCGCGCCGGGATGCTCGGGGGATGCCTGGAGATGCTGCGCGGCGGCGTCACGACCAGCGCCGAGATGTACTTCTGGGGAGAGCAGGTTGTCGAGGCGGTCCTCGAGATCGGCTCGCGGGTGGTGCTGACCCCGGGCATCATCACCGCGCCCGGGATGGACCGGTTGGGCACCTGGGAGCAGATGCGCGACGGGATCTCCGCCTGGATCGACACCGACGGCCTGCGGTTCGGCCCCGGAGAGCGTGTCGAGCTCGGCTACGGGCCGCACTCGGCGTACACGCTGAGTGCCGACGCGGTGGCGACCACGGCCGCCGCGGCCCGCGAGCGCGGCGCGCTGATGCACATCCACGTGGCGGAGGCCGCCGGGGAGGACGACGCCGTGCGGGCCGAGTTCGGGTCGGTGCCCGCGATGCTGGAGGCCACCGGCTCGCTGGGCGGGCGGGTGCTCGCCGCGCACGCCATCCAGCTCTCCGACGACGACATCGACGTGTTCCGGCGCCACGACGTCGCCGTCGCCCACTGCCCGGGGTCCAACGCCAAGCTCGCCGCCGGCGTCGCGCGCGTCACCGACCTGCTCACCGCGGGCCTCCGGGTCGGGCTGGGCACCGACTCCCCCGCGTCGAACGACGACCTCGACCTGTGGGAGGAGCAGCGCCTGGCGTCCCTGTTCGCCCGGCAGCGGGCCGCGGACGCGACGGCGCTCACCGCTGCCAACGCCCTGCACCTCGCCACCCGCGGCGGTGCCGAGGCACTGGGTCGCGACGACATCGGGACGCTGCGCCCGGGCGCGTGGGCCGACGTGGTGCACGTCGGGCTCGACGACCTCGCCTTCGTCGACCCCGACAACGACGCCCAGCTCGTGTCCAACCTCGTGTGGTCCTGCGGCTCCCGCGGGGTGCGCGACGTGTGGGTTGCGGGCGACGCCGTCCTCGCCGAGGGCCGCCCGACCCGCGTCGACCCGGCCGAGGTGGTGGCGGGGGTCCGGCGCGTGGGTGCGCGCGTGAAGTCCTGACCGGCCGCGGCCCGCCCGACCGGCCAGGGTGTGCCGTGTCGTTCCGACGTGGCAACCTGCCGGACATGAGCGGCGAGTATCAGCAGGTCTACCAGCAGAGCATGAGCGAGCCGGACGCCTTCTGGCGTGAGGCCGCGGCGTTGATCGACTGGTATCGCGAGCCGGACACGATCATGGACACGTCGGCGCTGCCGTTCTCACGCTGGTTCGCCGGGGGCGAGCTGAACACCTGCCACAACGCGCTCGACCGCCACGTCGAGGCCGGCCGCGGGGACCAGCCCGCGCTCATCCACGACTCGCCGGTCACCGACTCGACGACCACGTACACCTACGCCGAGCTGCGCGACACCGTCGCACGCTTCGCGGGGGTGCTGCGCAGCGTCGGCGTCGACAAGGGCGACCGCGTGGTCATCTACATGCCCATGGTGGGAGAGGCGGTCATCGCCATGCTCGCCTGCGCCCGCCTCGGGGCCGTGCACTCGGTGGTCTTCGGCGGGTTCGCGGCGCGCGAGCTCGCCGTGCGCATCGACGACGCGGAGCCGAGCGCGATCGTCTCCGCGTCCTGCGGCATCGAGGGCAAGCGCGTCGTCGAGTACAAGCCGCTGCTGGACAAGGCCATCGAGCTCGCGAGTCACGACCCGGGCCGCTCGATCGTCCTCCAGCGCCCGCAGGCCGAGGCGGCCATGACCGAGCGCGACCTCGACTGGGCGCAGGCCATGGCTGACGCCGAGCCGACCGAGTGCGTGTCGGTCAAGGCCACCGACCCGCTCTACGTCCTCTACACCTCGGGCACCACCGGCAAGCCGAAGGGCGTGCAGCGCGACAACGGGGGCCACGCTGTCGCCCTGCGCTGGTCGATGGAGAACATCTACGACACCCACCCCGGCGAGACCTTCTTCTGCGCCTCCGACGTGGGCTGGGTCGTCGGGCACTCCTACATCGTCTACGCGCCCCTGCTCACCGGGTGCACGACAGTGCTCTACGAGGGCAAGCCGATCGGCACCCCCGACGCCGGCGCGTTCTGGCGGGTCATCGCCCAGCACGGGGTGAAGGCGCTGTTCACGGCGCCGACGGCGTTCCGGAGCATCAAGAAGGAGGACCCGGACGCGACGCTGCTCGCCGACTACGACCTCTCGGGCTTCGAGACCCTGTTCCTCGCCGGCGAGCGCCTCGACCCCGAGACCTATCACTGGGCCACGGAGAAACTCGGCGTCCCGGTGGTCGACCACTGGTGGCAGACCGAGACCGGCTGGGCCATCGCGGCGAACCTGCGCGGTCTCGAGCCGATGGAGCTCAAGCCCGGCTCGCCGTCGGTGCCGGTGCCCGGGTACCAGGTCGAGATCCTCGACGTCGACGGGACGAAGCTCCCGGCCGGCGAGGAGGGCTCGATCGTCATCAAGCTGCCCCTGCCACCCGGCTGCCTGCAGACCCTGTGGAACGACGACGAGCGGTTCCGCGAGTCGTACATGTCCCGCTATGAGGGCTACTACCTCACCGGCGACGGCGGGTACATCGACGACGACGGCTACGTCTACGTCATGGGCCGGACCGACGACGTCATCAACGTTGCCGGTCACCGACTGTCCACGGGCTCGATGGAGGAGGTGCTCTCCGGGCACCCTGATGTCGCCGAGTGCGCCGTGATCGGGGTCGCCGACGAGATGAAGGGCCAGGTCCCGCGCGGCTTCGTGGTCCTCAAGGCCGGTGTCGACCGCGTCGAGTCCGAGCTCAGCGCCGAGCTCGTGAAGCTGGTGCGCGACGAGGTCGGCGCGGTCGCGTCGTTCAAGGACGTTGCGGTGGTCCCGGCGCTGCCGAAGACCCGCTCGGGCAAGGTGCTGCGCAAGACGATGCGCAACATCGCCGACGGCAAGGACGAGGCGGTGCCCTCGACGATCGACGACGCGTCGGTCCTCGACACCCTGCGCCCCGCCCTGCAGAAGGGGCCGTCGGCGTGACCGGCGGTCACAGGCTCCCGGGGAAGTCGGCGCCGAGCGAGGTCTCGCGCCACGCGGACCAGTCGTCGAGACGCTTTCGGTAGACCTGCGGCGCGAGATCCGCGGCGGCCTTGCCGAGCAGCAGGCGCAGGGGCGGCGCCGCCGCGTCGACGACGGCGATCATGGCCTGGCCGGCCCGGTACGGGTCGCCGGGTTGGGTGAACGCCTGGGACCCGTCCATGCCCCCGCGCCGTGGCGCCAGCACGTCGTCGTACGCGCTCATCGGCGTGGCACGGACCATGCTGCCGCCGTTCCAGTCGGTGCGGAACGGGCCGGGCTCGATGATCGTCACCTTGATGCCGAGGGGTCCTACCTCCTGGGCCAGCGACTCCGAGAGACCCTCGAGCCCCCACTTCGTCGCGTGGTAGAGCCCCGTGTTGGGGAACGCCCCGACGCCGCCCACGCTCGAGATCGGCAGGATGTGGCCCGAGCCCTGGGCGCGCATCGTCGGCAGCACGGCCTGGATCGACCAGAGGGCCCCGAAGAGGTTGACCTCGACCTGGTTCGCGGGCCTCGGCCTCGGTGACCTCCTCGACGCCCCCGGCGAGCCCGTAGCCGGCGTTGGCCACGAGGACGTCGATGCGGCCCGCGGTCCGGGCCACCTCCTCGACGACGCGGAAGGTCCGGTCGCGGTCGGTGACGTCGAGGTCCCGGCGCAAGAGGCGGTCCTCGCCGTACGTGGTGGCCAGGTCGTCCAGGCTCGAGGCGTCACGGGCGGTGGCGGCGACGGTGTCCCCGGAATCGAGCACCGCGTCGACGAGGGCGCGTCCGAGCCCGCGCGACGCGCCGGTCACCAGCCAGGTTCTGTTGCTCATAGCCACGGCCTACCCGCCGCGGAGCGCACGACTCCCGCGTGTGAGCGGCGAGTCAGCGGCGGGAGGCGATCCCGAGGCCGTCATCGGGGAGCCGCGCTCCCCCGTAGCCGATGTAGCTGCCCGAGGAGTTGCGCAGACCGCCGTCCAGGACGGCGTCGAGGCCGTGATTGGCGATCATGGTGCGGACGCCGGCGGTGATGTTCGCGACCGGGTCGTAGATGCCGCGGTTGGCAAGCGACGGGAGTACCGCGTTGCGGAAGGAGACGTCGATGAGCTGCATGAGCCCCTTCGACGGCGTTCCCGCCGAGGCGTTGGAGTCCCAGTTGTTGATCGCGTCGGGGTTGCCCGTCGACTCCCGCATGATGATCTTCTTCACGCCCGGGGCCAGCTTCTGCGGCAGGCCGAGCAGTCCGAGGGCACGGGCGATCTGACCGTCGAGCGACTTCTCGTTCCCGGCCGCGTAGGGCTGCCCGAACTCGAGTGGACCGTTCTCCCGCGTCACCCCGATCGCCTTGGCCAGCTGGGCCATGTCGGTGGTGTCGCCCGCGGAGACGTCGGAGCCGGGCTGCACCACGGGCACGGAGACGGTGGCCACCGCCGCGGCGACCGGGCGTCCCCCGCGCGTCGGAGCCTGCTGCGCGGCGAGCGTCGGGCCCACACGTCCGACCTGTGCGGTCGCGGTGGCGGGCCCGGCGTCGGCGACGTGGGTGTCCAGGGACTGCAGCGCGGGGACGACGGCGCCGGCGGCCACGGCGGCGAGGAGGACGCGACCGGTGGTCGTGTGCGCGGACCGGGTCGGCCTCCGCGCCGGCACCGGGCGGGCGGGGCGCACGGGACCGGCGGGAACGCCTCGGCCCGCCGCGAACGGGGGCATGAAGGTCGGCGGCGCCACCGGGGGCACGAAGGCCGTCCGCAACGCACGGGCGGGGGCCGGGGGGCGCACGGCCAGTGGCACCACCGAGGGGCGCGACCGGGGCGAGGGGATGACCGCCACGTCCGCCGGAGCGAGGGTGACGAGGCGGACCGGGGCAGGGGCGACGGGATCGAGGACCGCGCCGCTCGGGGTGCCGGTGTGCGCCACGTGAGGCCCTTTCTGGCCGAAGGACTCACGTCCGGTCTCGACGCCGTGCTCGCGCCGTGACCAGTCCGTGATGCAGACGGGCGAAAGATAGCTGTCGTACCGGCCGGTTCGGCAGCGGGGCTCGACCGGAGCGTGAGCGCACCCGTCCGCGTCCGAGGCATCAGCGTCGAGAGGTCGACGTCGGCCGATTTCCCGTGCGCCGGACGGCACGCCTCGTTCGTCGTAGGCCACCGGTCGCCCGTCGCGGTCGGCGGGCGGCGATGAACGGCGCCTGCTCCGATGGTGCGGCGACGGACACCGTCGGTCGAGCGCGTGCCGACCCTTCGGCGACGAGGCCGGGTTCTTCGGCGTAGGCCGCGCTGTAGTGCGGCGTGTTGGGCCGGTCGGGTCAGTCGCGCGGTCTCGACGACAGGAGCTCGGCGAGCGCGTCGAGGGCGCGGTCGCCCTCCGCGCGGGCCGCGGCCGACGCGGCCGCGAGACCGAAGAAGCCGTGCACGAGCCCCTCGCCGCGCAGGAGCCGGACGTCGACTCCGGCGCGGCGCAGGGCGTCGGCGTGCGCGACCCCCTCGTCGCGCAGCGGGTCGAGCTCGGCCACGGCGATCACGGCCGGCGGCAGGTCGTCGAGCTCCTCGCACACGAGCAGGGCCACCGACGGGTCGGACCGCAGACCGGGCTCGGGGAGATAGCGCTCGTAGAACCAGCTCATGTCGGCGCGGGTGAGGAACGTTCCGTCGGCGTTCTCCGCGACCGAGCGCCCCGTCATCGTCGGGCCCGGGGTAGAGGAGCAGCTGCGCGTGCAGGCGCGGTCCCCAGTCGCGGGCGAGCAGCGCGCACCCGGCAGCAAGGCCTCCGCCCGCGCTGTCCCCGCCGACGACGATCCGGTCGCCCCCGGCCCGCTCGGCGGCCCACCGTAGGGCGGCGAGGCAGTCCGAGAGGGGCGCGGGGTGCGGGTGCTCGGGGGCCAGGCGGTAGTCCACGGAGACGACGGTGGCCCGCAGGTGCTCGCAGACGCGGCGCGCCGGGGCGTCGGCGGTCTCGAGGTCGCCGAACACCCACCCGCCGCCGTGGAGCCACACGACGGTGACGCCGGCCGGCGAGCCCGAGCATCGATACACGCGGACTGGGACCTCCGCCTCCGACCAGGGCACGAGGTCGTGCAGGACCTCCCCGACCTCCTGCTGGCCCTCCCCGCGACGGATCAGTGCGAGCTCGCGGTAGCGGCGACGGTCGGTGTCGACGTCGCCGCGCACGATCGGGAGCCACCCTTCGGCGGAAAGACGGTCGAGGGCGTCGGCGAGCTCGGGGTCGAGGCGGGAGTCGCGCACGACGGCAGTCTCGCCGTCCGGGTTCCCCGGCGGCGGGCCGCCCCCACCGGAGATCGGCGTTCTATCGGAAGTCGTTGTCGGCTTCGAGTAGCTCGCTGACGAACTCGCGGCTCAGGTGGGTGGCAACGCTCTCGTATCTCTCGGGGCCGAGGGTGCGGAATGTGTGGCGTGTGTCGAACGGGATGATCAGGGTTTGGCCGGCGCGGGCGAGGAACTGCTCGGTGCCGAGGGTGAACATCGCCTGGCCTCGCCGGATCATGACGACCTCGGCGTAGGGGTGCTGGTGCAGGGGAGGCCCGACGTCGACGCGGGTCGTGCTCAGGTGGATGTAGGAGACGTCGACGCCGTAGGACGTGCCCTCGAGGCTTGCCGCCCAGTGCGGCGCATCGTCCACGCCGTCCGGGTCGGTGACGACGTGGGACTGCTGGGCGATCGACTCAGATATGGGATCGGACATGGGCTCAGGTTAGCATACGGTCTGTCTCATACTCAACAGGGCTCGCCTTAAAGGTCTATGTGTATGATGGGGTCGTGACCAACCAGGCGACGGAGCGCGACCCACAGGACCCCCGGATCGAGCGCACTCGGGCCCACGTACTGGGCCACGCCCGACGCCTGCTCGCGAGCGACGGGCCGGACGCGGTGACCTACAGCGAGCTGGCCGCGCGGGCCCGAGTCACCCGCCAGACCCTGTACCGGCACTGGCCGGCCCGCGACGCGCTGTTCGTCGACCTGGTTCTCGAGCAGGCCATGGACGCCCTTCCCGAGAGCTCGGGCACCCCCGAGGAGATCGTCGGTGAGTTCCTGCGCCGGCTGCGGGACGACATGGACGACCCCGCCAACGCCGGCCCGCTCACCGCCCTCATCGCCGGCGCCGACCACGAAACGACCAGTCATTCAGCCCTCGAGCACATCGTTGCCGACGTCCGCAGCGCCTTGAACCGGCTCCTGGAGCCCTCCGGCGTGCTGGTCACCCCCGAGGACTACGCCCGGTTGTGCGGGCCCGTGATCTTCCAGCGGTTCCTCGCTCGTCAGCCCGCGACCGAGCAGTTCATCGACGACCTCGTCATCCGCTGGTCGCGGACCCGCTGAACTGTCGACCAGACCAGCCGCCTCACCGAGCCAGCATGCCACGAGACAAGCAACGATGAGAATCCCATGAGAGCAGTACAGTTCGGTGAGTACGGCGGGCCGGACGTCGTCGACGTCGTCGACGTCGTCGATGCCCCCGAGCCCCCACGCCCAGGCCGGCCAGGTGCGCATCAAGTCCGCGGCGCCGGCGTCAACGGCATCGACTGGAAGATCCGCGCCGGATACCTGCAGGAACACATGCCGCTCGCCTTCCCCGCCGGGACCGGCGTGGACGCCTCCGGCATCGTCGACGAGGTCGGCGACGGAGTCTCGCCTGGGCCAGGTGTTCGTGCAGGAAGTCGGTCGGGTCGATACTCGGGTGCGCGGCCATCGCGGGTCTCCTCGGTCTTGAGCGGGAACTCAGTTCGAAGGATCACGCGGTGGCCGCCCTACACGTCGACGCCACGCCCATCAGGGGCCGGACGTACACCACTCTGCTGGACACAAATCACGAGGGGCCCCGGAGATGACTCAGGCCCGCCCCCCAAATGATCAGGTGACGGCCCGTGACCTGCGAGGACAGGCGCGGAGCGAGTGACGGGAATCGAACCCGCGTATTCAGCTTGGGAACACCCTTGCTGTGTCGGCGTAGTGGGGCTGACCAGCGCGAGCAGGTCGCCCAGGAGTGCCCTCGTTGACCGTGAGAGACCGGTCCGTGTGGCCCGCACGTGGCCCGCTGCCTGTGTCGAAGAAGTCGTAGATCTATCGAGCCCGGTGCGGGGCCGTGCGCTCGCTCCGGAGCGGGCTCCTACCAGGGTCGGGACCGTTTGGTACTTCTCGGCTCTGCTCGGCTGTGCCCGACCTCCGACGGCCTGGCGAGGGCGTGGTAACTGGTCAGGTCCCCTTCGGCGTGGCGAGTAGATCTTGATGCGGTTGGTGTTGATGATCGGGATGTGTCCGAGGGGCCGACGATTGCTGAGCTGCTGGAGCGGCTCGCGCTGCGCGACGAG
>JAABUP010004778.1_pt1 | contig 21690 bp, 27 predicted proteins | sample 5559201 | NCBI WGS metagenome assembly JAABUP01 (sample SAMN10711887, study PRJNA513373) | rock metagenome | isolation source: Antarctica rocks | place: Antarctica | reverse complement strand
CCCCCAGGTCCTCCGCTACAGCGCGCTCCTCACCGGCATCGCCTACGGCTTCTCCCGGCAATCGAGCCTAACGGCGCAATCGAAAAGCCACCATATCGAAGCTGAATATACGCGGAAGCAGGGGCTGATACAGCAGGCGAAGGCGGAGTGGGTGAAGAAGACGGCGCCGCCGAGTGGAGGTAGGTTGGATTTTTTTTTGTGGGAGGCGGGGGTGGGTGTGGATGACGGGGGATTGGGGGGGTGTGGGTTGGAGGAATATTTATTGTGGAGATCGCTGAAGTCTTGATTGATGCATGGCGAAGGGCTCCGGTAACTGTGCTTGGGGAGCTGGAAGCATCATGCTTTGGAAAATGATGACCGGGAACGTATTGAGGAGCTATGCTAACTTTTTCAACAGTCATCACAGATTCCTCAAACCCGATGTTCGATCTCGAAGCGCTGATGACAAAAGTGGCCGATGGCTCGATACAAGTCTAGGGCATGGGGATCTGGTGTACGCTTGAGGGGGGGGGGGGCCACGATGCTAGATGTACATAGGGAGCTGGAAAGTGTACCAATACGATAGACTATTGATCAGAGAGCTAGCTCTACATTGCGCGCATTTCGAACATCTCAGAAATCGTCAGAGATCTCAAAAATTAATGATACAAGAAGATGATTCACTGGGCTCCTCTGCGCCCAATCATGATCGAGAACGCCTGTTTTACGCTTACAGAACAGCGGCAGGATATTACTTGGCATGCTTGCCCTCTTTCTGGAATCATCGGTTGGCGATCGTACGAGTCGACGCACTCTCGTTCTCGATAGCTCTTTGCCTTGCCCCACCAATATCGCCATCCAGATGGGAGATATACGCCTACTTGGCAAAATGCAGGTCATAGCCAAGCCATTTTCTCGCATTGACCTGATCGGGGTCCAAGCCAGGCTTCCCATATGTCAATGGCAGGAAGAACCACCATCCACCAATGATGAGCGCCAGCATTACGCCACTTGCGGACCACAGAGCTAACATGCTCTGGGTTGACATACGCTCTTTTGCCGGAATAACGATCCTCTTGCCTCCTCTATCCTTGTTCTTGCTTGGAACTTTCCCCTGTGTCTGTTGCAGTACGTTTTCTTCCAAATCGACTGGATCGAGATTGAAGATGAATTCCAACAAGGCGCCTGTGACCAGCGCGGAAGCCAGATGGGCTGGAAGATAGTGATGCAGGAAGAGTTGGCGACCCATGAGATAGAATGGTAGGTAATGGGCAGCCCAACAAAGGAAGAAGAATCCAGTACTGTTGTAGAGACGGGATCGAGTGCCTAGAAATCAGATCGTCAGCATTGTTCTTGAATGTAAGTGATGTATGGGTACAGAGCGACTGACGTTCATCCAAGCTATCGATGCCACGTCGCTGAGACAACTGATCTGCGCCGATAATGCCAGCAAAAACGGCAAGAAGACTGCTCGCGATCCACCAGCCCACTGGATTACCTAAGAAGTAGATCTGCTGCCTCGTGTCGTTCTGAGTCCAAAAGCTGACTCCCCGGAGCAAGAAAGGCCATTGGATCGGCTGGCTTGCGTACGGATGACTACTTGTTAGGGCATTGTTGTGGAAGAAAATTGCTCTTTGAAGTTCGAAGTACTTTTTTAAGAAAGGTACATGCTTGACTTTCCTGACCTCCTTGACAAGGCGAGGGCTATGTGCAGGGATCGACGGGATTTCGTCCACATACCAGATGTTACTGGATTGCTGAATATTCTTGTTCCCGTTAATCTCTGCCTGCTTGTAAGCCCAGTCAGGAAGGGGTGTCGTATGCGTCCACATAGCGACTCTCGTAGGAGCGTGAATCAGTTTGAAATGACCGGCAAAGCTTTTGAGCTGTTGCTTGCTCTTTGCGTTCTCAATCTTAATCTCGAAAAGTGTATCATTGAATCGCTCCCCATTTGCTTCAGCTAGTGGTACTGTAGTGAATTCTTGGTTGGTTGGGTGGTACGGTGAAGCTACATCATGAGATAGAAGGTAGCTATCCGTGATCAAATGCCGAAGCTTCACAAAGTCCCCAGTCTGAACTTGTTGCCCTGGATTCTGATCCATTGGGTCGAAGACCTTGGCTGGTAGAATCTGCCAGTAATTGTTGGTGTCATTGAACGGGTAACCCGTGACTTGTTGACCCTGGCTGGATACTCGCCCGTCGTCATATCGAAGAGGATACTTGTCCGCATGGCTGTGCAGGTAAGTTTTCGTCTCCTTGTGTCTAATCGAGATCGAGTCAAAGTAGTCGACACCTGTCGATTGCGCGCTCATCATATTGTCACTCAGAGTCTCTTGAAAGCTGGGAGTCATGAAGTCGTCTCCGGGTCCAGATTTAGAAAGAATTGTAAAGTGAACTTGGAACCAGAATAAATAAATGAGGAAAGGCACTACGATGAGTCCGACAACACGGGCCATGAAGTGCTTTCCAAATTCTGGCAGACTTAAAGCCCCCTGTTTTCGATTCACGTCGAAAAGACCCCAGAGATCAAGGGCCACAGCAGAGCCGATCGTGAAGAAGCTGAACACCCCAACATATTTTGTAGAGATGACGCAGCTCAAGGCAACACCAGTGAGCAATAACCACTTCCACCATTTTCTCGAGAATGGCTCATGACGCATTTTGTAGAAACGGACGTAGCACAGTATGCTCATAGACATGGCGTACACCAAAGTCGCATCCAGCAATATGAGTCGCGTCTGACCAATGTGTGCATTGTCGAATAGAACGAGGCATGCGGAAACGATGCAAGCCGGCAACGAGTAGCCGGACTCCCACATGATTAGGAAAACCGTAGGCACGGTGAGGGATCCGAGTAAGGCTGGCATTGCCCGAAAAGCAACGTAAGGTACCTTGTTGGAAATGTACGAATCTCCAATGTTATCGAAGTGAAAATGGCCATCGTAGCCAACGAACCAGCCCATGAGGGCGAAGAGTAGCTTTCCAAAGGGAGGGTGTACATCAAAGAAATAGGTCCGTTGTAGATAATATGATGCAAACTAAAAGCTTCCGCTATCAGCATGTTCCCGATGAAGAATTTTCCATAATTTTCTGGCTGCTAGCCATACCTTGCCGAAATGGACCTCATCGAAGACCACCTCATTAGGATGTCCAATACCCCAGAACCTTGTGATGAATGCCAGCACAGCGATAACGCCAAGCGCAAGCTTGTAGTCCCATTCGGATGTGACTGCTTTGGGCAGCTGGGTATCTTTTATTATTCCATTGAGGTCGCCTTCTCGAGACTGTGGGGGTGATTGTGGGGGTTTCTTGTCTTTTTGCCCAGCTCGCTGCCGGACTTGGGGCGAGGACATGGCTAATGTTGGGGGAAAGAACCGAATTCTAGTATGCTCCTAAGTCAGCAGCTGGTAGCTGAAGCTTCGTTATGAGCATCGAGACTCGAAGTCATTCCGAGTCGGTAGGCGATTCACTTACAGAAGAAGGTGATCATCGAATACAGCTCACCGCGAGGGCGAAAAGCAGACGAGTAGCGTTGTCAATAGCAGTAGTAACGCTCCTCACACAAAAGTTGCAAACTGACTTGAGATATTCGTGTCCCAAAGTTTAAGCTTTGCCAAGAAATGTAAGGCGAGGGCGGCACAGCCACCTGAGGCGACGATCCTCCTTATTTCAACATCGGAGTCATATCGCGTCAACGATGCATCCATAATATACATCCCTTTAGAATAGGTTCAGTGGATGGTCAGTAGGAAAACCCCCACTTGACTGTTATTAATCTATGTAGGAAGGAGACAGCAACTGTGTACTCCGCAATCCCGCACCTCAAGGACTAGGTGAAGCATCAATGTTCTCCTTGATGATAACTTACAATTTACCAACACCTTGGCAATAACAAGCTGCAAAAGCGCGCGCACGATTGAGCAACCCCATAGCGTACGCTTGAAGGTGATCGTCGGAGAGATGCACTATAGCAGACACAATGCTGATATCTTGAAGAACAAAATGCCCCATTTGTACAAGACTTCACGCGCGAGTATAATCTAGCGTAGACAAGTTAGTCAAAGCATCTAGTCTTGATTTGGCGCCGCCGAATTCATCTTGCTGAGTGCCACAGGATCCTGCACTAGGATCGTGATGGCCGTATCCATGTTTTGTGTAGACGAGGTTTGGAACAATGAAGCCGGCCAAGAAAAGCTGTCCAACATGCGGTCGTAATAGGTTTGTATAGAGAATACCGAGTTCACAGCTGGCAGCGTTAGGGGAATAATTTACCAGAGACTCAATGATAATCCGATCATCCCAGCCCAGCTTAATTCGACTCATGCGCCGAGATATCAACCGTAGGAGTATGGTACTGAAGCCTATGACGAGCGAAGCTGTGAAAGCTGCTATCAGCTGGCTAACGTGAGAGTCTTGAATGTGTTCTTGTTCAGATTTGAGTACAGATTGTTCTTGCGAGTATGCCATGGCCGCAGATATACACAAAATCACTGGAATACAAATATATCACAACGTTTTTATTTGCTCTAGGTAACGGGACTACCCAGGGTCATTTTAGCCGCGAGGGATGCCAGTGGCTCGTGCTCAAAGCGCTGTTTGTATTCACCACATTACAAGTCCAGGATTTGAGGGATCAAAAAGGAGACTTAAAGCGTGGGAGAAGCACTGTACCTCTGGTCCTCGGCGATATGGTGGCGAGATGGACGATTGCGCTGCCTGTCATGATGTGGTCCTTCTTCTGTCCATGGTTCTTGGGTACGCCATCTCTCGAGTATTTATTTCCGAGATTACTGGGAGGATCATTGAACGCGAGAGTGCTGTTGCGGAGGAAGAGAGAGGCCGATAAATTGAGTCGGCGTCTTTGAGGAATTTGGACACTCACGATATTTCTGCTGCCTCTTTGGGGATTGTTTTCGGGAGTGCTGAACTAGCTGCCAGCAATTGTAAATTAGTACAAAATGGGTTCCTTCATAAGTGTTTTCGACCGATTACAGCTTGCATGTCGATCCAAATTGCGACTCCTTTCTGCGTCTCTTCTACCACCCTGTCTAGTAATGCAGCGTAGTCTTTGGGCGTTATCTGCGCCCCAGCCTCCCCGCCTCGTCCCATGATGACAAAGCCGACCTCCTCGAGCGCCATCATCCAATTGTCTGTTGCTGGCTTGCGGAGGAGATCTGTAGGGCCAAAGCGAACATCGTCCAGAATTGGGAGACCAGTGGATAGCAGGGTTGAAGAGAGAGCGGGCGTCCATCTGGTTACAGACAATGGATTCAATCAAATGTAGTGTGGAACGGGGAGGAGTCATACTGTAACTGAATGTCGAGCTTCTTCGCAAAATGGTGCCAGACCTCTATAATGGCATCTGTGCTCTGCTTGTCGACATATTCAGCAGAGCGGGCATGAGCCGCGAACGTGATTGTGTCGAATTCGTCCCATTGCAGGTAGCCGCCTGGTTCTATCCACAAATGATGTTTAGCTTGGTTTCTATATGATTGCTGAGAAGAAGGAATCCCACTCATCAACTGTACAAGATTCTTAGCAAGTGGACCTGCATTCCCACCCTTAACGACAGCAGCAAAGGCGCGGATGTGGACGATGTCAAATTCGCCGTGCAGCTCGGGAGGCAGGACATCGAAAGCATCAAGGACATCCAGGGATACATTTGCAGGCAGGCATTCCAAGACTGGGTATTGCGAGGGTGACACGTCGAAGCCGTGAAGGTGCCAGGTGGGGGGCACAGAGCGTGCTAAGTCCAGCAGCCAGCATCTGTTGCTATAGGCGTCAGTTTGTGATAAGTCTGATTTTCTTGGTGGTCTGAGAAGGTTGTACGCATTGCCAGTGCCGACGTCAGCGACTCTCCAGTTAGGCGCTGTTGTGGGAATGGAAGGGTGGAGTAGGTAGCCTAGACGCTCTTTCCAAATCCAATGTTGAAGATGTAATCTATATAATAGTTTTGGTCTTTCAGTGATGTGCGCCTGCGCGTACCGAAAGATAGGGTTTGCCTGGCAGAGTCACGGAAGCTACGACTAAACATGTACTCTGACTGCACTGAGGTTTCTTTCCCTGCCATCTTCTTACAGAAACGGAAAGGCAATACTGAAACAAGAACGAGGAAAGCAGACTTGCTATTACTGGTCCACGCAGTGAGGTAGGCGAATGATTCTCCTATAAAGCCTAGCAGGAGTGCGACTAGGAAGTGTAATGTTTTGGCTCTGGGATGAAAACTTCTTAGGGCGTTGGCTTAACTCCATTGTTTCAATACCTGTAATGTTTCGCTCAAGTGGCATGAGCTTGGTGTGCACCCTGATTACTTAGTGACGTCAATCCTACAATACTCAGGAATAGTCAGGAATTATTACGCGTACTCTACACCCCCTTTCTCTATAATCGGGTTTGGTTAGGCGCCTAGTCGCGCGCAGGGCGCCAGCTCTCTAGGGTAGGTAATAGGGCTGGGTCACCTAAGGCAGCCCCTAAGCCCTACCAAAGGTGGCCCGGAGGGTGCTCCTAGAGCATCCCTAGAGTATAATTTGAATTGCGCATTTACGCCAAGAAATGTAAGGCGAGGGCGGCACAGCGACCTGAGGCAACGATCCTCCTTAAAGTATTTCAAAATCGGAGTCATAAAGCGGAAGATCCCTGTGTCAATGATGCATACAATGTACATCCTTCTGTATGGAGAATGCCAGATGCTCGAATCCATGGAAGCAGCAGTTCTTGCTAGAAGCTGTCAGATGCTCCTAGCTACGTTCAATCGTGGAAATGCTCATATTCACCGCTGTCGTGACCACAATCAGCAAGCCAAGATAGGAGGGAGATTCTGAGTAACTAAAGCGTCAGAAGCTGCGTACGTCTCCAATAAGCTAGTTTTAAACATCGATATTGATACAGCACGCAATGAATGCAGTGATGCCATTATGGGTAAGGGTAAACATGCTGTGGGTAGAGTCCTGCGATGTCGGCATAGCGAATCTTGCATCCGACTTAATCGTGGTCTATTCCGGAAAGTCTTTACACCTCATAGCCAAGTTGGGTGTCCGTTCATTAGGCTCGAAACCCCTTTTCTCCCGATTTTGATTAAATGTCTCGGACAAGCCTCCAATTTGTGCTTCATCACATCCCTTCCTAGCCGCGTCTTTCTATTCAGTGTCTTAGTAAACCTGATGCCCCGTTGGCATGTGGCCTGTGGCAATCTGGCAATCTGGCAGCCCATCCCTTTTCATCCCTCCTGAACCTAGGATGAACTTGCAGCATTGGAGGGAAGAAATCGCTACTTCTCGTTGGTATAAGGGCAAGTTGTGTGATCGCCTTTTTCATTTGGTTTTATTGTAACTTTCACTTCAGACCACCCAGATATTTTGGCGTGGAAATTGTTACTGTATTACTCAGGTCATTTGAGTGAGTCTCGCAACCCGCTTCCCAGAGTCCATAACACTGAGGAGTCTCTCTTAGGATAATCAAAGATACTTCACAAAATGGGGACTCCTATTACGACCAGCCAGGATGGACCCTCATTTGCTAGCAATCTTGTCGACAATCAGGGCTCTTGCTACTCGAATGTATCCCCGTTGTCATCAACCTTCACCAAGGACTGCGATGAGAACCGTATTCGTAGCGACAATCATTACGGTCAGAAAGAACGGGAGGAGTCCAGCAGCTCTGAGATCTCATCTTTGTGCCAGTCAAATGCTGAGGGCTCTGATATGGAACATTTGCAGAGCGCCAATCCAATTCACAATCTGCAGTCATTTGAGCCATCAGGTCATAGGCATGAGCAGCCTTTCCCTTGCAAGACTAGGAGGATGCCGGGAGTTGGAAGGCGCGATTGCCTGTCAATATGGATATTGGTATCGTCCTTTTATTCCACAGGATCCTCATTGCTATGGATGATGCTAGCGGTCACGAAGTGCCAGTATGAGACTCTGGGACTACCAGGCCACATGAGCTCTCACACTGCAACAGTTTTTTGTACTGCAATTTCCAAAACTATCGAGCTGACGTTCGCCACTGTATTTGTCACTTTCCTTGGACAGGTCTTGTCTGTACGAGCACTAGGAACTGATCAGAGCATAAGTATTGCAGAGATGTCAATGAGAGGATGGATCACTCAACCAGGGACTCTGTTCACTCATTTGGGATCATCCCTACAGGTTGCTTTTACGCGTTTGGGCGGATTCGCTTTCTTGGCTGCAGTGACGGCAATGCTGTACACAACAGCCTCGGACTCTTTGGTGGCGCCAAAGCTGAACTCAGGCAAAAATCAAGACTTATTACTGAGGGGTAGAGTTACGACATCCTTTGCCAATACCACACATGTAATGGCCCAATGTACCACTCCAATCTCGAATGCGACCGATAATCAAACTTTCCAGACCTGCATTCAGCTTCAGCATGCTGGCCAGGCATATCATAATTATATACAATACCTTGGGTCTTGGCAAGAGGAGATTCAAAACGGGAGAGTTTCAAAAGATCAGAGCCAAAGACCAAGGGCTGTGGGGGTAAATTTCCCACCCTCTATTTATCCACACAGACTAATCTTGATCTTTGTAGATGTTGAATGACAACACATCTGTGACAGGAGATTGGACAAACGTACAACCCATGCCTTCTTTATTCGAGAAATACAACAGGACTGTCAACAATGTAACAATGGCCATGCCACACTCCGGCGTCATTTCAGCATTAAGAGACCCAATCAACCGAGTTGTACAGCCCCAAAATTCAAATGTATGTCCCATTGTGAACTTATGATTTTCAAATGAGTTTCTAAGATTCTTCCTGACCCGAGTCGGCAATAGGGGTTTGGCGAATACCACGTCCGAGCTTCAGTCCTGTCGCCAGTCGTCAATGTTCTCTGCACAGAGATGGAGATCGAAGAGCTAACGCCGATTATCTACACACTTTGGCCACAACCGTACTTTAACGGCACTCTACCTAACGCTACCAATTGGCCGGAAGAATTTAACCTGACGCTCCCAGATTCGCAAAGACAGACAGCTGTTGATGACTTATTTGGCTTTGATGACTTCCAGGTTCATCCAATTTTTCCAAAGATCCCTCTTCAATACAACATTGTCTTGAACGATTCCATAGGCTCGACGCCTGAGGCAATTTATTTGCTGGCTACGTCCCCCACCGACAGGTACACGTTGTGTTCTATACGTGCATCGGTATCTCCTAATTGCTCAACAAACTATCGGGCGACCACAAGTGGTGGCACTTTGAACACGAATTGCCAAGATAACGATGAGCGTTTGACCTTCGCTGCCTCTAATTTCACTATGCCTTCCCGTTTTCCCTGGAGTGCGGACTGGGTCAATGTTGCTTCTGAATGGGCGATGGCGTTAGCCTTGAATGATGGCATAATGGACGGGAAATCCTCGAATGCCCACCTTTTGACCGAATTGATACCTACTTCGCCAGCACTAGATCCGCAGCTCCCTTCGATATCCGAAGCTCTTGCCGTGCTTGCAGGCAATACGTTATTACTTTCGGCGCTCGATTCTCCATTCATCCATGATCCCTTCAATCTTCCATCCCCCAACACTACGCAGTTCTTCAAAGCAAAGATATCGAGACAGATCTACCAATCGGGAGGCTCTCAAGGATGGCAACGTATCTTCTACATTGTTCTCGCATCGGTCTGCCTCGCCAATCTCTTCTGCCTCATGTATTTCCTCCATCATGGCGGTCTCGTTACCGACTTTCTGGAACCTCAGAACAGTTTCTGTCTATCTCTCCTCTCGCCGCCAAGCCGTGCCCTTGAAGGCGCTTGCGGTGGAGGGCCAACTGGGGAACATTACAACAAGAAGTGGAACATCAAATTGAACGAGGAGCTCGGCCACTTATGGTTTGAAAGCAGCGACGATATTGAAGGGTCGCCCAAGCAGAGAGGTTCCCCGTCACGGAAGGTGGAGAAAGAGATAACGCCTGAGGATGTGGCGAGGATGTATTACAAGATCAGGATGAAGAGGACGAGTTGGCTTTGAAAAACCATCCCAATTCCAGGCTCGCGCGGCACCCAGTCACGTATTCTCCTAGCATCTTCAAAGTATGAGTACGGTCTCTGGGATTGAACCCGCGAATGCTCTTGAGTTTGGGCTGCTCCTCGCTTGGGGCCTCGAATTCGGGCACATCGACCCCTGGGACGAGTCAATCGCAAGGATATGAGAGAATGCGTTAGTGCTCGTACCGGATAATTTGTCAGAAGATCGACCAATGAAATCTTATATTCTATACTAAGTGGACAGCGTATGTCAAGGCGTGGACTCGTTACGCAAATGATGGAATAATAATGTCTTGTCCCCTGACTCCCCCGATTTTGTGACATTTGCTTGAGAGCCAGGATGTCTATATCTCCCTTCCTCGATACATTTAATTGTCTCCACCCAGTCACTTGTCTTTGGGAACGCGCTCAGAACGTATTTTGCAGGTCGCCGTATAGGACCCATGGTCCATGTTTCCAACCGTTTGCAGACTAGTCCCCTCCGAGGTATTATCCCTAAAATTCTGCTTTTTCGACTCCCTATCAGAATCTCGAACTATGTTTCCGACTATTTGCTGTGAATCCGCTTTTGAGATGTTGCCTTCGAAGTTTTGGTCAAATTCTTTTGAGACAAAAGCCTGATCCTTCGCATTTGAGTTGTTAGGTCCATGTGCGGGATGAGAACACTGGTCGTCAGGGTGTCCGCAAGTGATCTTAACAGAGCTTTGAGGGACAGTATGATGTCTCGAGCGGCGAGATGACGCTACAGCTTACAAGTTAGTATTCAAAGTCTGCGTGAACCAGAATCATGTACCTCGTTCCGCTCTGACAATTTCACCTCCTTGGATAGAGGGGCTCTCGCTGAGGCGATGATTCTTGATGCTATCCTTGTTGCCTCCTTCAGCATTTGCTGGAGAGGTCACAGGAACGCTTCGGGGCTTATCATTGAAGCCCTTTTGCTTGGGTCTTTTAGCATTTTCTAACGAGGCTCCCTGGGCCTTAGTAGTGTCAGTGGAATCAACGCAAGATCTTAATACACGGGACATGCAAACGAGTAGCGTATAGTCTGCCAAATCAAACATACCGAAGCCTTTTTATCGCTAGGCATGGAGACCGAGGATCTGTCAGTCGATAAGTCGAGGTTGCCTCGGATGTTGCCCAGTAGATCTGTATGAACTATAGAGATACACAGCAGAAGGGAGCTCTTTTCTTTCTCAAGTCTTTCAAAATGAGCCAAAATCTCTCGCTCTGTACCTCCTTTTATAAGTTTCCAATACCTCCTGAGCGGAGAACGTTGGAGGTATTCTCCCTTGACCTTATCAAGCGTGGCGGATAAAAGTTTCGCTTGATGTAGAGTGGAGATGATGTGGGCGTTGATGTTATCCGTCTGGAGAAGTTCGTGCTTCTCGATAAGCCGTGCGGTACTTATGAGCTGTCCTATCTGCTGGATATGCTCTTGTATTCTTTTTGGAGCATTCTGAACCCGATGATAAATCTCCGATATCAAGTCGGAGATATTTATGGTGTAGAAGGCGAGCTGAGCCGCACTTGCAAGCAATCCAATGACCTCGATACCGGACATTGCTGTTATATATAGATCTCCAGCTCGAGAAGAACATGTTTCATTCACGGTGTTTTGGATGACGCACTTTCCGCTTGGGCGCTAATGCAGCCAGCCCCAAGTCCTGCATTACTTGCTGTGTGTCCAATGATTTTCCAAGCGGATGCTAAACGACACTGTTGTTTGATATCACTGAAGTTGAAAACTCGCTCACCGCTTCGACTGACGTGGAATTTAGGCGATTCTTGTTATCTACAAGTAAAATTGTCTAAAGTGAGGCAACAAGGCTAGGAGATGAATACAGCCTTATTCAACAACATGATATCTCATTGGATGTCATGATCATGAAGGCTCGGGATTCTCCAGCCTTGGGCAGCAACGTCTTTGGAAAGGCATTTGACTGGCATTTCGTTGGGCGATTGAGATCTTAGTTCTGTAAGGCAAATGGGGAGGCAATGTTTCGCTTCCCCTGAATTTAGAAAAATCACAGGCTATCGAACCCTGCCACTTTCAGACGTCACAGCCTCTGACAAATCCTTGATCCTAGCCAAGGTCTTCTGCTCGGTAAGTCAAGCATGGTAGAAGAAGTCCTCCTTGATCCCACTTATTCAGCTAGATCTGCAGTATCATGCAGGGGCTCGATGGTCTTCGTCCACTCTCTTGACATGCAGCAATCTACCAACTAGGGGTCAATGTAACCCTGATTCGCCTTGGCTATGGGATTATGGTCCTCGATCAGTGACTCGAAACCTGCTGAAGGTTTGGCTAATACTTAGACGCTCCTAGATCCGTCAACAACTCACATCGGCGGTGACTTCAGAGCTGTCTGCGTACTGTTCTACCGCTGTCAGTCCATACATCAGATAATGAGCTTTTCACGAAACGACGTTCACAAGGGACATCAGACGAAAGGTGGGAAATTGGTAGGATATTTTTCGCCCAGCTCTCATGATCCTTTGGGAGATACTAACCACTAGGTACACCTGCAGCAGCTGCATCGCTCTGACCGCACCTTCTCTAGAGGCTCACGGGAAAGGCCTCAAGTAAGGAGGTCGATGATGATTCAAGCCTGGTCTTCTTTTTTGACTCCCATCCGTCAATTCTCGAATGATTCGCCCTTTTGATGAGACGCGAATTGCTCAGCTTTTTTGCAGCTCTGGTCCATTTAAGGACACTGCATTACTGCCTGGTAGCAGTCTTATGCCTAGAGGATTGAATTTCTACCGCAGGTATCCTCTATGAAAGCCGCTCTTCCAAATTCGCTTTACAATGTATCATCCAATGCAATAGAAGAGGCGGACTACAAAGATGGTAGAGCATCTCCATATGAATACTTGGTCAATATTTGGCCTGGCAGCTACATTTGTTCATGGTATGCTACTACTATGAACGCAACGCAATGATCATCAAACTCAAAAACGACTACCCGTATTTTGCCGTTTAAATACATTAGTTTCGCAAGGCCCGGCAAATCTTCCCCCTTTCCCACTACCCCTTCGGCAACACACCACTAGAGTTTTCATTCTTACACCAATGAAGGCGCTGCTGCATTCAACGCTAAAGTTTTAGTGTACTACTCTCGACGTATTCCGGTTTTCATCTTCAGCCGCTTGGCCTGATTAGAGAAGGAGCCTCCCGTCACTTCAAAATTGTATTGCAGGGGAATGATACCTCCTAAGAATCTCGTGGCCTCAACATTATTCAACGTGTCTACAAATGCCCATCATTTCGCATCTTCAGGTCCGATCAAGCTGTCACAGCGCAAAGGAGGCACGTAATACCCAAAGAGGACAAGTGGCCAAATGTTGAAGATCGCGGTGACTACATCGCATGCCGTACGATGTGCGACCCAAATCCAATAGAAGAGGCTCTCCTATCCAAGTCTCAGGTTGAAGCGCTTACGATATCAACTTGTGGATCACATCCTCTGCTGACTTGCTTCAGCCTGTAGCAGAACATGTCAGGGGGTGGACGGAGCAATAAGTTCATCGTGCCGCCGTAAATGGCCGTTTGAGGGCAGACCTGAGCCTGGGGGTGCTTTTTGAATGTCATGCAGCATGTAAGATCCCGCCCATCACTGTGTTCGCAGTATTTTGGGTCGTATCTCTGGGCGGCAAGAGCGTTGCAATGAGTATTTCTCATAATTTCTACTGTTATGCGTTTTCGTATGCTTCATTACAAATTTCCCTGCTCCGTTCATCCTCTAGCACTTTCATTATTACGCGTGATGATGCCCTAAGCTTGTACAATATCATTTGCAGAGAAGATCGCATGGTTTCCAAGATGTGGAAATACACAATTCAGAGAATCAAGTCATACATCGAACACCAAGCAAGAGCCTTCAATGAAACGGCAGACATGGCCTACAGCCAACAAGCACATTCTGTTGGTGGAGGAGGCGCGACAGACACTGGGTTCCCCCGATTTCAAGCTTTCGATCGTCCCGGCTCCCAGATTTGTACAGTCACGTCACTGCGGAATCCGGCGTTCATCGGACGCGATGAACAGCTCAATGAAGTCTATGCTCATCTCGTGGTAGGTCGTAAACCGACTCAACTTTCTTCGTGTGCAATCCAGGGCAGTGGAGGAGTCGGGAAGACACAGACTGCGTTAGAGTTCACATATAGATATCGCCACATCTATAATGCCATATTTTGGGTTAATGCAGAAAGAACCTCTGAAATCCAGAGCGCATATGGTGCTATTGGTAGAAGGCTCAGGTTATTTGACACACATGTCATCGATCAACCCGAGATCGAGATGATACAAGAGTGGCTACAAACGATCGGTTTGTCCTTCTAGCTGCTTGGTAGGCTGCTATACTGACACGTCTAGGTCTCAATTGGTTGCTTGTCTTTGACAACGTTTATGATTGGGAGACCTTGTCGACATACTTGCCACTGTCGTGTCAAGCTACTTCTTCGATACTGATCACATCGCAAAACTCTGGTGAATGGTGCAACCATGTCCTATACCTCCCCGGCCTTGATCCCGAAGCTGGCTCGGCTCTATTACTTAACCAATTAAGTGAAATCATAGTTACAGAACGCGAAGCCGATCGAGAGTCAGCCGAAAAACTATCAGAAATGCTCGGTGGCTCTCCACTGTTGATTAATCAGGCAGCTAGCCTTATCAAGGATTGTAAATACTCTCTTGGAGAATTCATTATTCATCCCCTCTTGGTCGGGCATAGGATGGGTGCCAACAAGTCCCGTTATCAGAGGCCCCTACAACAGACAGTTGACCGTACGCTGGAGAAGTTGTCGGAGAACGCCATCCAGTTTCTTTTTACCCTCGCATTCTTGAATCCTAGCAAAATCGGAGAAGACATTTTGCTCGGAAATCACAATCGCGACTACTTGAAATTCTTAAAGCGCGGTGACAATGGGTGAGCACAATTTGAGTCTCATCGAACCGCCAGTTAATAACGATCATAGATACTTTAACGTGCTCAGTGAATTGACTGAGCCTTACCTTGTCAGACGCGAGAAGGGGGAGAAAGGGTCTTACTTGACGATGGACAAGTCACTGCAGCTAGTACTACTGCTCAAGTTAAAACAGAATTTCAAGAAAAGGCAGGAAGCTTTCCAAAGGGCAGTGAGCATACTCCGCGCGTCGATTCTGATTCCATCTCACCCCCATCGGACCGAGGCAAGTTCCTGGACGGTTGCGCTGAGTATTCTTCCACACCTACTAAGCATTGTGGAAGCGCATGATCTGTCCAAGCCTTGGCTGGAGGCGTCCCAAGTCTTTGCCGAAATACTGGCTGATGTTGGAATGAGACTGTTTGACCGAGGAATTACGGCAGAAGCAAGCATTCTTCTGGAAAAGGCCGAAGAGATCTTAGCCGACCTTGATGATGTGACGGAAATGATAGGCAACGTTCTGACCGCACTTGGGTCATGTACAGATACATTTGGAATATCTCAACGAGCCAAGGGTTTGGAAGTGCGACAAAGGTGTCTTGAGGTTCGCGAAAATGATTACGCTGCGATCCATGATGAGTCTACCAAAAGAAGACGTAAGATCCTACTGTGCAACGCCAAATTAGACAAAGCATGCAGCCTGCAGCAATTTAATCGTATGCCGGAAGTGGACGAGATTTGCCAACAACTCTTTAATAAGTACCAGTCCTGGGTCCCAAAGCACGAGTTTCCGGTTGAATACGCAAAGTATGTCAACCACATGGCATATGTCCACCTTTCCAGGGGCGAGACGGAGAAGGCCATCGAAGATGCCGAGAAGGCATATAGTATCGTGCGAGACACGCCAAATGCACAGCTTACTGTCCGTTTCAAATTCGATTGGGCCTCAGTCATGTTTCAGAACAAAGAGGTTGATCGCGCTATTGAAGAACATGAACTCATTTTGGAGTCACGCATTCGGGATTTTGGTAAACAACATGTCTTGACCATGCAAAGTCGACTGAGCCTTGGAATCATGTACTGTCTAGTAGGAGATCTTTTTCACGCAGAGTATGTGTGCTGGCTCATACTTCGATACAGATGTCGTTATAGTTGGCTTACGGTAATTAGGAAATTTATACGGAAGACCCTCAAGGTCGACAAGAAAGTGCACTGGCCAATTGAGAACAGGGTAAGGGCTAAGTATTATCTGGCGCAAACATTGTTGAAAGGTAACACTCACTCCGAAGAAGCTCGTAGACTTGATCTCGAGGCCAAAGCTACTCTTGAGGAGCTCATCTGCCTGGGAGGGTTAAAGTCGATTAAAGAATATCTGGAACCCAGAAATTATCCTATTCTATTCGACTACATAGTGCCGTGGGAATGCAGGCTGGTGACTCCATGGTCATTGGAAAGCTGAAGATATACGAGTGCGCCGTGACGCTTTTTGGGCTCCCGAATCGTTCAGGGGGTGGTTTCTCGGATAATCATTCATTTTACTTGATCAAACCCCTATAAATTCCAGCATCCTGGGCAGAGCTTTTTCGCGGCTGTTCTCTGAACCTGTTTAGGACGTTAAGCTTATAATATGTCACGTGGTATTTTTGGACGATAAGGCATCCGTCTCTGGTATGTGTCAGCTCGTAAATCAAGCGCTGTTCAGCACGATAGTAAAGTGGCAAAGCTCAGGCGCCTTTGGCTTACTTTTACTATAGGCTGCAGCCTTGAGACATTTTTAGCCATTGCTCCTTCATCCTAGAAGTTACACATATTCAGCCTCCGCAGACCTACCATGCCTCACTATCCTGATCATCGCTACCGCCCGAGCTGAGAACCGTGAATTACATATCGAAAATGAATTCCGGTTAGTGCAGGATCACTTGAAACTACCAGCAGGGATCCTTCTAGGGGCTCAGTAATATAGACCATGAAGCACCTTTTCAATCCACTTGATCGGAAAGACTGATGGCTGAGATATCGTTGGGCTTACAAGCGGATTTCGCAAAGCGGTCCCAGAGCGCCAAGTCATTGGTTGGGACCATTGCGACCATGATGACCCTCCCCCAAATACTCTGGTGGCAGATGTTTGACAGCGACAAACCAATGCAAGTCTTGCATGGGCATAGTCCAGTCAGGTCCAGCTCTAAAATCCATTCGGTATAGGGGTCTAAAGCACACCCTGAGCGGGACTCGGCGGTAGAGCTGCTAGCCACGCATTAGATGCAGGAGTTGCAGGAGTCCGGGCTCTAGCTCGGCTGTGGCCAGCAAGCTCTCCAATGCAGCGCGTCATACCACCCACACTTCACAAGAAAAAATGCCGCACGATAAGACCTTCCCATCAGTCTCGGTCTCAGCCTCGCTACCGAGCCTCATAATTTGAATTCAGAACAGTAAACGTGTGGCCGAGCTAACGTTCAGCCTTTAAACGAACGATCTCTGACCAGGCGAGTCAAATAGGAGGCTGTCTCTCCTCTTGCGCACGGACAGAATCCGCCCTCATCAGGCCACCAAATGTCTGAAATTCTCGTAGCGCACAGAGTCTCCTGCTCTATCACCACGAAACATCCAAGTTTTGATGGCCGCATCTCGAGCTCTTAGAGCGAAATCCAAAGCTGGGTCTTACCATGTCTCAATCTCGAGAGAAGGTCACTAAAAAGCAGACTCTGTCAGAGGAAAGACGAAGGGCGATAATTGAGATGTGCGCAATGAGTGATCTCCTGCGAAGCTGCATAAACACTAGGTACAACATCTATGCATCGGCGGTGCAGAGGCGACTGACGTCGTAAAGATGCCTGGACGAATGGTTAAGAATGCTTAATAGGGGTCACCACATTGCGAATCGAGAAGAAGCATTTTACTGACCTTGTACCATGGAAATGGAGGACTTCGTTATTGCGCGGCGGGATCTCTGTCTCGCTTAAAAAGAAACAAAGAGGGTGTACGATAGCCGATCCTTATTGGATTGCGCGTTGATCTACGTCCTGCAGCTAAATCATGCATGTACACGGCAGTTGAAGCGTGGCAAAGCCAAGCTGCCACATCGCCTCGAAATGAAATCCGGACTTCAAGACTCACCGAGGAAGTAGGAATGGGCCAAATGGCAACTGCTGGCGGATTTTCAATACCATACAGATGTAATGAACGATAGTCTAGGATTACTGAGCCGCGTCAATGTCACTCCGTACCAAAGTAGCGGCCGCCCGCTTTTAAGCTCACCAACGTCTGTCTCAACGACGACTGGCACCAAATATCAAAACAGGTTCTAGATGCCAAGTGCGCAACATCAGTCAGAGCAGGACCCCTTTAATAAACCCATCAGCTTGCTTGAGGAAATGCAGCGCTCACTGAGGACAATTTCATTCATTCCAAGACCAGGTTCATCATGTCGGCGACCAGGAGACAGACCGCAGTCTCGACTAATGGGCTGGACCAATCTGCGTAGACAGGCGATAACGATTTGTACCATAAGGGGCAAAGAAGCCATAGTCCTAATGGGGAAAGGCGCACTTCAAGAATTAACAATAGAGCGCGGCCGAATCATTGCCCTGACCAACAGGTATGTTAATTCAGGAAACAGTTTTGTTAGAAAACTAACTTCTCTAGCTGTGAGCAAAGCGGTCGCGAGCATAGCCTTGAAAACAGGTAGTCGAAGTGAAAGAGCTCCCGGTCTCTCGCGACAACGCCCACTCGCTTCTTTCTCGCTTGGCTGCAACGCTTATCTCAAGGCCAGCTAGAAGAGCAGGTCAAAGTCTGCTGGAAAGTTACCAGTAATTGATGTCCCGATGTAAGAGTACGCGTGAAGGCCTGCTGCTATGACCACTTCGATTTATCGATTAAGTGCACGATCACCCGAGCCGGAAGTCACTGATCGAAACACCATTTGTCTGCTATGTGGAGACAAAAGGACCGATGGCATTCGACCAGGCAAGTACATCAGAAACAATGACCTCATCGAAAACAGTCTCGTTGGTCAACGGCAAATTCGGAAGGATACTCTACATCACGTACCATAGTAACGAGTGACAGTTCTGATTGGCCGGGATACGACCACGTGAACAATTGCCATTTCTACAGGCTTGTCAGCGTGTCAAAGCTAAGTGTAAAGGGTTGGTTTCCGAGTAGTCTCATGATCAACCAACCCTCAAGAGTCCGTTGATCACAGCCCATTCCTTGCATACTATGAGCAAGGTAAGTCTTAAGACAAACATCAAAGTGAGTGCTACCGCAATTGGAGAGCCGGAAGTTAAAGGTAGTGCAGCTTGAGGTTGGGAAGCCTAGGAATGCAAAGTTTGTCAACAAGGACTACACGCTCGCACAATTCTGGCTTGGATCTCCATTTCATTCCTCAATCTTCTTTGCATGTGGTGCTACCTCTCTTTCCGCGATATTGTGTCACTGCTAGCTTAAAACAATGTCTGTGTGTGCTTCTTCCTCACGACTGTCAGAGCCTAGGTTCGGTTTACCAATCGACGGGCAGCCATCTCCATATTCCGATCCTCTTTCCCTTCTGCAATTTGGGACCCTCATCGTTATGTAGACCTCGCTTTTGGACAATTTTCTGGTGCTATGCTCTCGGGAAGGTTGCAATTTCCGATGCCTCGAAAGATTACCGAAATCTCCATGAGACTGTCCTTCTTCTCAGGCTTCTAGCTCGAATCGAGTCTTCAGCTCCGGCAAAGACCCTTTACAAAAGCTTAGACACAAAAGAATTAGCCCATCGTCCAGCGCTAAAGGATGGAAACTTGCCCATATAGCAGTCTTTTCAAGCCTGGACGAATCCGCATCTTTGAGCCGTCCAGCCAGTATTCCTCAAGCTCAGTCTGGCCCCTCTAAGGCCTCCACCCTCTTCCATGATGCCATGATCCTGTCGACCAACCCTAAAACGGGTCCGCATCCAACAGAGTCCCCCAGTCATCCAGACGTGACGCTTCAGGGCATCTGTGGATTCACCCGCCATACCGCTGCCGGGCCGGCCGAATAGTGGCATCCCAGGGTAGCACGCCGCTGGCATTCATGGGCGCAGATTCCATTCAACGGATTGTAGTTGAAAAAAAGGGCCCTGCGAAGTTCAAGGACACCTCAATGTACGGCCCGGAACGTGATGAAGGCAAGGATCCCGGCGGCGATCTCAAGGCTAGCCGAGCCTCACACCAAAATTATGTCTTTTGTTTATGTCTCGGACAGGCCTGTCTACTACTTCTACTGTGTGTCTTCACCGTATGAGACTGCTTTGTGTCTATTGAGAGTGTCAATACGGCCGTCGGTGTCCTCGCATTTCGAGATCAGTGCAATATAATGGTACCACAGGCAGTGATCAAGCACACTGAAGAGGTACCACATTCGACACGATGACCTCGGATCCTATGTCACACTACCAGGAGTTTGAGAACAATGTCTCTAAAGACAATTCATCTCAGCATGTTGGAGATAGTCACAGTTACTATAACCGTAAGTATCTTGTTCATCAGTCTTCTGCTCGCCTCAACTAACGAATGATAAATAGCTATCTTTCTATTTTTCCACGAGCAATCGCCTTTAGATAACATCAGCATACATGAACTAGAAACAGCAATCAGAGAAGCCAACCAGGGGAAGCTACGCCGACTGTCAGTCTCTATCAGACCTGATACCATCCCAGATGCTGAAGAAAACAATAGCAACACGGCTCTCCACAATGCAGTATACATGAACCAACTAGATCGCGTTCAGAAGCTCCTCGACTCCGGCGCAGACATCAACGCGAGAAGTAGAGATAGTGCTACACTTCTACATCATGCCATTCATCAAAGCAACCCATCAATGGCTGCCTTACTAATCAGCAAGGGAGCAAACATCGAAGAGGTAGATAGACATGGACTAACTCCTCTCCTGCTGGCCGTCCAGAATGGCCAAGAGCAATTGGTCAAGATCCTACTTGACGTGGATGCCCAAATCGAGGCTAGCGATTTTGGTGGACGGACAGCGCTCATCCTAGCAGCCCACTACGGCCGTGAAACAATCGTCAGGATATTGCTCGATCGGAGAGCAAACATAGAGGCCAGAGACTCTGAACACAAAAGTACACCGCTAGTTCATGCCGCAGCAAAAGGCTATCCGGCAATAGTCGAGACTCTACTACTGGCGGGGGCGGATGTAGGAGCCAGATTTGAGTTTCAGGGGACAGCATTAATGGTAGCCGCGGAAAACGACCGTAGGACCGTGGTCGACTTGCTCCTTTTGAGGGGAGCTGACCTCGAGGCTTGTAATGATGTCGGATACAATGCGCTTTTGTTAGCTGTTGGGCGAGGGCACGTCGAGATGGCGGAGTTGCTGTTGGCGAGAGGTGCGGATGGGAATGTGAGAAATGTGTCTAGGGAGACTGTGTTTGAGCTGGCGGCTGGGAAGAAAAGGATGCTGCAGATGCTTTCTGGTCGTGTCAAACCGGAGGATGCTCGAGATTGAAGTTTCTGTCGGAAGAATGTTTATACCGGAATCTCATCTAATTCCCTCGGATCTACCTCACGGAATCTCTGGAAACCCTCGAAAATCTATGGAAGGCGGGGTCGGACCCTAAGATTTGGCCATAGGACCGGTGAAGAACCCTTCATGTCCCTCTGACCATGGCCTCCTTCACCAAAGCATTCCTGCTCACCAGACATCGACCTACGAGTCTATTAAAAGAAGGATCCGACTTTGCCTACGGCAGAGCACATGGATCAGGAAATCCCTCTGCATAGTGAAACGCTAGAGTCGATCGCCCGAGAGCGGTATTGCATCGAAGG